>JAABUP010003512.1_pt1 | contig 27592 bp, 34 predicted proteins | sample 5559201 | NCBI WGS metagenome assembly JAABUP01 (sample SAMN10711887, study PRJNA513373) | rock metagenome | isolation source: Antarctica rocks | place: Antarctica | reverse complement strand
GGGGCGACAGGAGTGTTTCTCCATCATTGGCAGCAAAAAGAATGCAAAGAAAAAAAGTACAGTGGCAACACCGACCTGCCCACGGCAGTCTGCGCTTTCCTGGACCTGCCATGTTCAGAGGACTAAAAGCAGGGCTGGGGATTGGTGTAGCCCCATAGCCTGCTTGGGGACCAGAATCGCGGACCCCATCAGGCCCAGCAGACCTGTCAGCCACCCCGGCAGCTGCTGGGAAAGCTTCCATGGCTGACACATGGTGAGGCCCAGACACCTGCAATGCAATATCCTTGCAACCACTTCTTGACTTATTCATGTCAACTCTGCTTGAGGGCGATGCTGCTTCTCGCTGTACTGCAAGAGAGTGACATCAAGCAGCTGCATGCAACAATGGACAGGTGGTCATAATGCCGGCTGCATGAATATGCATAAGCACATGCCATCCCTCCATAGAGACCAAGTCCCTCTGTACTGTCAACTGTTGGCTCACTGCAGTCAGGAGGAAGCAGCTGTAGCATAAAGAAAAGGAAAGAAAAGAAAAGGGAAGAACAATTTATGCTTTGCAGCGATCATAATGGGAGCCTCCTAAGGCGGCAGCCCTGAGCGCTGTAGAATAAACCAATGCAACATTGCCAAGAGTATACCACAGAGTGATGTGAGCAAAGGGCGCTCACCCGTCCAAAGGTCTGTTGCCTGGCAAGGGGTGGTGGCGGGGCGGCCCCATACACAGTGGTCACTGGAGACAAGGGTTCATCTTGCCAGCTGTCCACATATGTGTCAGCACCATCAGTCAAGTCATCATCCACAATGGCTCTGGGAAGTTTGATGGTGGTCTGTGCACCAGACGCCACCACTGTTGCTGCTGCTGCTTCTGATGCTGGGTGAGGCTACAATACAAAGCGAACAGACTTGAGTAGTGACATCAAACAAATGCAGACGGACAACAGTGACTGTTGCATTGAAAAAAATTTGTTGAATTGTGTAGAATTGTGGGGGGGGGGAGGGGGGGCGGGCGGGTGTGGAGCCACTGAGATAACGTGCTAGTTGCGCTGCTACTTCATTCCATGCTAAGTGCGTGACTTTGCAACACAGGTCAGAGGATTCAAAGTCAACAATAACGTTCAAAAACATAGACAGAACAGATGTCTCAGCTCTACAATTGTGCCCCTTGCGTCTGATGTCTTGCGATTGTTGCTGCTGTGTCTGTCGCCAGATGAGATTGCAATATAGCGGAACATGCGTCTACAGTCTCATCAGCACAAGCAGTAATATACCCACCTAGCTTACTACCCTTGGGTTGACATATGATTGCATGAAAATGAATTCAGGTGGCTGGGCATAAGTGATAGTATGGCACATAAGCCATGCCAGTCAAGAAGAAGCAGGCACATCAGATAGCTGATAGCAATAGAAGCATTCATGCTGCTGCTCTTGTGCGCATGAGAACAGTTGCTGAAAGCCTTACCAGCGTGTGGGGAGCATGGTCAGCAAAGCTGTCTGAATGCTGGTAGGTGCGCCCTTCACTGTATGTCAGCCCTCCATCTGGTGGGTCTTGACTGTTGGGGACATAGTGCTGAGCACTGACGTCCTGCGAGGCGAGGCCACCAGTGTATACTTCGTCCCGTTCGAGGTCGTCTTGCTCCTCTGGCGGTATGGTGACCGAGACGTGGGGTCCATAGCCGCTATCATAGCCGTTCATGCTGCCAAACCGGCAGCGTGGGATCAGCTCGGAAGATAGATATAAAGCTCACAACTGCTATTTGAAGCCAGCTCAGAAGATGAATCTGCTGTGCTGTTAGCTTACAGTGCGTCAACGCTTGTGAAGCTGAGGAAGCCACCAGGAGCCAACAGGAGCTGGGGGTTGGACGGCAGGGCTCACTGCCGATGGACACGCTGCAATATAGAGTCTCGTTTCAGTCAACCGACATCGCGTCAGATCGTCAAAGACTGCCGAGCTGCAGGCAAGGCAACAGGCTTGCGGTTCTGCTTGACATGACATAGGTCATGTGATCTCAAGTTCACAGATTTTTTGGGAAGCCCGTCAATGCCACAAGTCCGCGTGAACACGTTGGCGTCAATTTCTCACCTATTTGCAATGCCTACGACACCAGCCGGGTAGCATTATGCCTTCAGCAGCCGCGATCTGGGCATCTTGTTGGCGAAAGCCTTGTTCAAGGCGTGAAGCACCGTTTCGCGAGCAACAGAAGGGACGCGCAAGCAGTTTGTACCTCGACAGCCAGGTATGCCACTCCAGAAGGCGATGCCGCAACAGGTCGACAGGTTGCATTGGGAAGTCTGCTTTCACGTGCCTCGAGACTGCCATTTCGCGTATCCAGATTCACGAGATTGGTCAAAATCGTCAGACTCCTGAATTCTTGACCCACTTCTTGACCCACTTCCTGGACACATGTCTCACGCTTGACAAAGTCCAGCTGACTAACTTCGTGCTACAACAAGCCTGACGATGTACGGGCTGATCATCTGCATGAGATTTGATCTTCCTTTGTCCATGTAGCATACGGCACAATGATGCTGCTGAGAGTTGCAAGGCACCTTGGCCATGGTGCTTTCCAATTGAATCTACCACAAACAGCATGTCAAGCTGTGTATGCTGTCCTTACTGGTCATGTAGATGCCTCATTAACACCTGCAATGAGATTCAATAGAAGCAGCTACACTATGGCGCACAGAGCTAGGCATGGTGCCTAGCGAAATGAAGCAAGAACATTAATGTTTTGTGCGCAATTGCATGTTTGTGTACACCTGCCCTTCACCATTCAAGTCTTGACCCCTCCACACCCCACCAGCAGAGTCCCCCTTGACGGACCCCTCCACCTCATCCCGCAATAGCCTACAGAGGAGCAGCATGCCTTCTCCAGCAACTGAGCACGCATGGCCAGAGCTGAGCAGCAGCAGCTGTTGCTGGTGCGTACCTGGGGTGCGTTTACCAGTCAGCCATGTGACCAAACATCACCCATATGCATATTTGTGGCATGCAACTGCACTCTACACACCAGCCACGATGGCATGCAAGAGATTCTGTTGCGTCTACCTGTAGCTTTGGCTCAGTTGCTCCCAGGTAACCCCAGGCGGGTCCCCCTGCCAGCCCCTCTGTGTGATACCGGGTCCCTGCTCAGGCACCCACACGCTTTGCCTAAGATGTCAAGCAGCAGAATGCTTGGGGAGATCCAGGATTATGAGAAGGCGCAGATGTTTGAGGCTCAAAGCAGGGGGCACCATTGGTAGCCAGCCATGGTGTGCCTGACCCCGCTGTGCACCCCTGCATTCCCTGCACTCATCTGCAGCTTGCATGGCAGTAGGCAGAGGCACATAGCTGCAGTCTTGAACAGCAGTAGGCACTGTTGACTTCTGCAGGGGGTGTGGCAGCTCAGCCTTGCTTCGGGCCGGTCTTGGAATGTTCTTGAGGCAGGTGCAACGGCCATGTAGCAGTAAATTTGGCGTCACAGGATTTGGTGCTATAAACGATCCAGTCCTTGGGCATCATGGCATTGACAGCATCTGCAGGCAGCCTGAAGACTATTAAGGATTTGCTTGGACAAATTATGCATGATGAGGCCAGGCTGTAATAAGATCACGGTTGTATGTAAGGAGATGGATACCCACATCCCTACTCTTTCATTACACTACACCCTGACATACATAATGTACACACACAAAGCAGTAGATGTGTTTGCCATGTAGAGGCTTGACCTGATGTGTGTCAGAGCACAAAGGCTTGCACTGCGCATTCAGATCGCAGCTTTGTTTACATTCGGGTGGCTGACCTGTTGAAAGCTTGAACAACTTGAGTGTGAGCACTCAGCAGTAGTCACACCCTTCGTTAACAGATTGCTGACCAGCTAGATAGCAAGGGTTGCATAGGCAGCAATGTTATCTAGCTGCCTTTTACTTTATACGTGTGTGTCATATGATGCATCCAGACAGCACTCAAGTAAACCTTAGGGACAGTTGTCCATAGTAGCTACACATGTGTGTTACACGCTGTATGTGGTGTACACCACATACATCATGTAGCACACAGTCCTAATATGCAGGCCTGCTGACTGCGTATTGCATCTCAACATGACTGCATAGAACAGTGAGTATACATGCAAGTACTAAAATATGGAAGTTTACAATACCCATTTCATAAAAGCAGATTGACCGCTAGCAACCTAATGCAATGCTTGCCACTACTACTGAAAAGCATACTGTTGATTCTCTTATAGGCATGTACACTGTGCACATATAAGCTAAACGTGTATGAAGTTTGTGCACATCAGGCATGTATGGTAAAATGGCATTGTGTACGTAAGAATACAACACATCAACTAGCTTGAACCCCAAGCATCTGAATAATCAGGCAATTTAGCTGAGTCAGCTCTGTTGACTAATGACACCACCTGCCAAGGTATGACTCCCTCACAATGGACATGTGGCTGACAGCTTCCTCTTGCTCTTCAACTCACTGCAAGACTTTAATGGGTAGCTTACTGTACGACTCAGGGCATGCATCATGGTGTGCTGAATCAGCGTTCTGTGACTGGGTGTTATGCCCAAGTAATACGCTGGTGTATAGTACACTGTGATCATGATGTCCCATCTGGCTTTTTGGGATCAATGTGGCATGCAGAATAGGTGCCAGTGTGTGGCGCATAGGTTGCGGTGGTGTAACCAGTCTATGGTGCATAGGTTGCGGTGGTGTAACCAGGTTTGGTCATCTGCACATCCACCCAGGCGTCAAACACTGCCTCCCCCTTGCTGACTGCTTTCTGTGCTGAGTCATTGTGCATGTGGCCGTCCTGCTTTGCGCACAGCATGACGGCTTTAGCCACAGCTTTGCTGACGCCCCTGAAAACATGGTGTTTGTGTCTTAGCACATTATACCGATTATACAACTTGATTCAAAATCAGACAAGTTTGTCTGTACAATTTCTCTACCATATCAGACTAAGTTGGCCTTGGAGCGTCCCATGCTGCCAGATAAGTGCATGCAAGTAGGTGCCCTCAAATGCCTGCTGACATGACGTGAAGTACAGCACCATGGCATTGGCCACAGGCCTGCTCATCTCCACGCAACAAATCAAAGGAGATGAGTATGCAAATGAGAATGATTAATTGCCTCTCATGCCGTGCTTTTGCCCATTGCCTCATTTTTCTTGCCTTGCACAAGGACTGACATGCCATCTCAAGTGACTTGCATGACATTGCATGCACTGCCTGCAGAGTGTGTGGGTACAACAGCAGCTCACCTGATGTTGTCCAGGGTGGGGTAGACAGCACCCCTCTGCAGGTCCTCCTTGGGGACCAGGGGGGGCAGGGCTTCAGCTGCTGCCACCAGCATGCGGTCACTCACCACCCCAGTATGCCCTAGGTGTGCCCCTAGTGCCAAACCTGCATCAACAACGGGACATTAGGCTCTTTTTGGAACAGAACTCTCACCAGTTTGGTTTTGTCACACACCACATAGCCTATATGATACACCTGTGCTTTCAAGGCAGGATGTCTGATGAGTCGCAACTGGCTCCACACCCCAGACTGTAAGTTATAAAATGAAATTGCATCAATTCTTGCTGGATCAGTGCCTGCTGAGCAAGGTCAAACAGCCTCTGTAAAACTTCTAAATGCCCCTATGTTGAATGGTGTGCGCCTAGTGCCAAACCTGCATCAATCCTTGTTGGATGAGAAGCTGCTGAGCCAGGTCAAACAGCCTCTGCAAAATTCAGAAGAGCCCCTGTTGTGAATGGTGGAGCACAGGTCACAGAACAAGGTCAGAGAGCGTTTGATTCACAGAGCCTCTGCAAGAGTAGTGAAAGCTCCTGTCTTTGATGGCAGTTGGACGTTGAAATACAAGTTACTGAGCAAGCCCAGAGATGTTACTTTCCACTGACGCAAGCGCCTGTCAGTTTGATGCAGTTCACTTGGGAACGCTAAGGATGCATCCATATGCCAAGCCTACATGAGTTGCTGAGGTATGCAAGATAATAGAGATTGGAGCTGCAGTACTCAACCAATGTCCTCAAGCACACATGGCAAGACTGATGAGATTTGAACCAGAGGGTTTGCTACCTCGTTTGGCTTGCAGGCTTTTTTTGGGAAGCTACAAGTTGCAAGCAGTCAGACTGGTGTTGACTGCTGTAACAAGCAGCAGCACACCCAGAGCACTGTATCAGTCATGCATGCTTTATCTGAGCAAGCTTCATCTGAGCAAGGCCGAAGTGCCTTGGCCTGGTCAAGATGTGTGCAACGCATTTTTATGTGAACTGCCTTGGGGAATGTCTCCATGCCCAAGGCCAACATGGAACAGCTCTTTTCAGACAAAACAATTGTTCAGAACGTGTCTTGTCGGTGACTAATTTCATTCTCTAGCATGCATGTAAGATGCCTAGGTACAACCAGATGTTCGATTATTACCCTCAGTCATCACATTGTCTTGCTGCACAACATGATATGTTCTGTGTGCTGGCAACAGCAATACAAGCATGTTGCCCGTGTAAGCTTGAAAACTTGTATGACAACAGACCTGGGTAGATGAGCATGTTGTTGGCTTGTCTTGAGGCAATGGTACCACTGCCGTGCTTCACATCTGGCTGCCCAACTCCACTAGCAAAGATTGCTTTGCCATCTGCAGACCACACACACTGCAAATGTGTTCTGCCGTTGAGTTCTTTTGGCCATATTGTGTATTTTGATTGCTACATATGCAACTTATATGGTCAGAGGCAGTGCAGCCAAACAGACAGCAAACACCAAGAGCCACATGCCTTGAAGTTCTTTACTGTTCTTGAATGAGCTGTACTGAGCTTTACTGAGCTTGAATGTTTGAAATATTGGACAGGGCTGCAAGTGTGCCGGAAGGAAGGGCAGCTAGCAAACCTGTATGCTTCTGTGCATCTTCTGCAGTGCATTCCATCTTCTCATCTGGATTTGACAGCGCAAAGATGATGGGCCTGTCACACTGCTCCCCCATCGCTTTCAGGATCTCTTCAGTGAACAGAGGACCTGCTGCTGCAACACCCACAATCACAGTAGGCTTGATCTGTAGCAGGCAGAACAAAATTTCTTCTGCTGACCTTTCTCCTTTGGTGTTCTTGCAGCTTGAGCGTACTGGAGAGGTCAAAGCCTAAATCCTAAAACGTCCATATTTTTACAGAAGCATCCATGTTACAGGGGCAGTCTAATTTCAGCAATGCCTGGGGACAGCAAAACCGCATTTCTGCATTGGGGAGATGTTGTAGGCTGAGGAATGTTCACATTGCATCAGAAATGTTGATCACTTATGCACAACATGCTGCAGACAGAGCAAACAGTGGCTGCTGCCTTGCTGACGGGGAGCAACAATCAGTTGCCTCAGCAGGCAAAGCCCATCATCAAAGGTTACATCAGCCACTGTCAGACACTTGGACCCTGCTCCTAAGGTGACTTGTGCCTTGCCTTCAAACTACGGGGACTGTTCATTCACAAGCACCCTCTAAGCATGTCAACTGCAGCTAGAGGTGATGGTCTTGCTGCAGCAAGCACAGCATCAGCACGCAATCAAAGCCAAGACCACGGTGTGCACACAATGCAAATTTTTCAAAAAGAGAAGAAACAAAAGGGCCAAGGCGCCAAACAGTTTGTGTTTGCTGCAGGACACACCATGGTTGCCCATGTGTGCTGAGCTCACCCTCTTTGACAGATTCCAGAAGCTTCTCTCCCTCAGGGTCCTCCCCGCCCTGCCTGGCAAAGCCCTTGACCACTTCTGCCATGCCCTTGCGCTTGGTGGTGACCAACCCATTTTGGTCGGTCAGCCACACCTTGCTCACCGCCTCCTCCTTGCTTAACCCCTGCACACCTCCAGTTGCAATTAGGCAGTAATAATAAAATGTGTAAATAATATACATATATTGAGTTATAATGTTAACATTGAAAATCATCAAAGAATAACAACAATAATAACAATATTTTCCAGCTCATGATGAGCTAGGTACGTGCAGGACAAGTCTTGTCCCTCCAAAGCAAATTGCAAGAGGTCACAGCATGCCGTTGATCAGGCATTTTTTGCTTGTTGGTCATACCTGAAAAGTGTACCATATACACAACCTGATGGGCACATGTCTGAAGTTACCGTGTTCAACTGATGTTTTGTTTGAGTCAGCAACAGTCTGGAACTTGTCAACAGACCAAGCAGCTCACTGGTGACAGTTGTTGTGCATACTTTGCAAACAGCTGGCTCATTTGTTGCATGTGGCAGAGTAGTGATGTCAGCACTGCACTGCGTATCTCAAGCAGCTTACATGCTTCTGCATGGCTTCATTGAGCATGGCAGCAATGCCGGTGCCTGCACTGCCTGCCCCCACCATCAACACCTTCTGCTGGCTGATCTCCTTCCACTTTTTGCCTTGCATGGCCATAGCTCCATACACGCCAGCCAGAGTCACGGTTGCTGTTCCCTGCAAGCACCATTTCCCTTGTCAGGTTCCAAGGTGCAAATACAAGAGTAGCTTCGGTCAGGGTCACAGATCTGGCCTTTTGTTTGCTGGAGACACAGGGATGATTACAGCACTGGACAGCTTCAAACAGCTCCAGGCACTGTCTTGAAAGCTACGTCAAGCTGCTCAACAGGCATCACGATGCCAAGTTACAAACAACGCATCTGTCCCGTCACCATGATGCCAGCCTTGAGACAAGGCATATGTCACACAACATGCCCAGGAGTATACCAACAGTGTTGCACGCCCTTGACCATGATTGTCTGTGATCACTGGCAAGCTTCTGATCAAAATGGGGTCAAAATTGACCTGGATGTCGTCGTTGAAGACAAGGTAGTTGTCGCGGTACCTCTCCAGGAGGGGGCGGGCATGCTGCTGGTTGAAGTCCTCAAACTGCAGCACTGCCTTGGGCCATCGCCCCAGCACAGCTGCCACAAACTCATCCACCAACTGCAGTCACAAGTACATACATGTACGCTATGCAGCACACGCGCATGCAACGTTTGTCAAACAGCATGCCAGTGACCTGTGTGTGAAACTTTCACATATGCATTTTTTTGGACAAAAGTTAACCATAGGGTGTTGTACAGTTCTAAAAAGACAGCCACTTTTTGTACTTGTTTTGTATGACCCACATGGGAATGAATGTCTAGAGATAGACCACACAGGTATTGACAGACTGTATGCAACCTGTGCAGCACGCCACTCTGCGTTCCGCTCATTCAGACACTGCATCAAATGCAGACAAGCTTCCATCATGCTATGCATAAGATGCATTGAGGTAAGCATATGGCGCTGTGCACAGCAGGCAGTGAGTGAGTGAGTGAGTGAGTGAGTGAGTGAGTGAGTGAGTGAGTGAGTGAGTGAGTGAGTGAGTGAGTGAGTGAGTGAGTGAGTGAGTGAGTGAGTGTGTGTGTGCTGGGCTGCACCTCATAGAACTTGTCACCATTTATCCTGTCTTGATTCAGGCCCATGTAAGTTGGGTCCTTCCTGAGGTCCATGTTGTTGGTGCCCATGTCCAGCACACAGGGTAGCGTCTGACTGGCTTCAAAGCCCGCAGCAGCAACATACAGATCTAACTTGCCTGCAGGCAAAGACAAGGCAGTGCACTGTTTGTAATTGCTTGTGATCAGAGACTGTATTGATCTAAGTGTGCAGTGTCCTTTTTCCTGCACATAGATACAGATTGCAGGCAAAGAAGAACTAGATGTCGCCTAGTCATGCATGGCTGCAGCATATCATTTGTGATGATGCTGTACAATGTATGCACCAGCTATAGGTGTGATGTACGCTTCGAATGTGTGAACATGCTATGCATGCTGAATGCTGCATGCTGTGTCCTGTCATGATTGCTCAAAGCGTAAGCTTTTCTTTTCTTTGCTTTGCTGTTGTATGCTGCTACAGTACAAAGGTTAAGCAGCTGACCTATGGAGATGCCAAGACCGTTGATGCCAAGGTCTCCCAGACCTAAAATTCTGCTGCCGTCTGTGACCACAATGGCAGTAACCACCTCTGCTGGCCAGTTGTACACCATGCTTGCCTGCAAAGAAAATAGTAGATGCTACAGTTGTGACATCAAGAACAAATTTGGAGCATATCAGTAGATCTACTCCCCACACAAGTCTGCTGTATGGCCTTGATTTAGCACGGACAGCAACAAGCAACTGTGTTAACAAAGCCCAGGCAAGCTGCTGGTAGCGTTCTGATGCTAGTGTCAAGCAGGCTCTGAGCAGCAAAACAGCCAAATTCTGTATATGGTGAAGAGCTGCATGCAAAGCCTTTATTTTTGTATCATACTTCAGTGAGGCCAATGAAATGCCTGACTGAGTATACAGTTGGGTCCCTGGCTTGCTTCATGTGTATCGTAGTCTGATGCCCTGCTCGCTAAAACATGAGGGACAGCACTACATGTTGCTCTGTGAGCTTTACTGAGGGGCAATCACTGGTGGTTGGACAGGAAAGTGCCCTTGCCATATGTCAGCTCGGTGTTCTTCTTGGCATTGACAATGTTGGGGTTGTTGAGAGTCAGCTCCTGCAGACACAAGCATCAAGTCAGGACACACACCTAGCATGTAAGTACAGGCTCGCCATGCAGCAAGATGTCATTGCATGTATCAGCTGCTACTGTGGACCAGACACAGCCAAAGAGCATGCTTGCAAAAACTGTTGACATGCAGTATACATCCAGCTTGCAGCCAAACAAGACACATTTCAAATGCAGGACTCATGTTCATGCAGATCTGGGCAGGTCAAGCAGAAAATCTGAAATTCTGTATGCAATGGGACAACATGCATTGGAACAAGATGCACTGGAAGAAAGCTGTACCTTGGTACCAAACAGCACATTGTCTGCGCACTCCACGCCCAACATAAGGGAGTGGTCCTGGTTGCCGACCTCGTATCTGTAGCTGCCAAACCTGCCTCTGCTCCAGATCTTGTGTTGCTGCAACCAGGGCAGGGCATCTACAAGAACGCCCTCACGGCCTACGCTAGGAGTTGGATATCCGTGCTCCAACCGCCTATACCAGAACACATGCTTGGTGATCAGTAAGGACACGGAACTGGGTGATCAGTAAGAACCCAGGCTTGAAGCTTCCAGGTGCAGTTGCTTGAGATGGCGAGCAGGCAGATGTTGTAACACGGACGATCAGGGTCAACAAACGCAATTGCTTATCACTGTCAGGTGTAAGCGTGCTGTAAACAAGGTCAAGCAAGGTTGGCAACACATAAAGCATTGTTAGGCTGCGAGTCTTGCATCCAATGGAGGTGATCACACACAGGTGGCACTGTCAGATCCACTCAGATCATGCACGCTCAGCAGGACAAACCTGTGGTAGATGGACACAATCTGGTCATCAGCAGACGTGAGCTTGGTGTTGATGGCTCCCTGGATGGTCTCTTTCACAATCTCAGGCCACTCCTCGCCGCCCAGCTTGATGGTCTTCTGGTTGACTGGCTTGCAGTAGGACTCGCTGACCTCAAACATGAGTGACCAGTAGGGCCCGCTCTCATCCTTGGAGTCCTTGGCATCCTTGCCATCACCCTGCAGCAGATTTTCTAGTTTGAACAATTTGGAATTTACAGATTGGGACCAAGTTTGAAAGCTTGGGGTGTGAGCGATAGCAGGGTATGGATCAACACGAAGTTGTGTAAGTGTAGTGAGTGGACTGAGCATTTTGTGGTGCCTCATCAGGAAGAGTGTAGGTGTTTGCAAGCTCAAAGCTGCAGGAAGGCTTGACACAGGCGTTGACATTGCGGTTGTGCTGTGACTGCTGATGTATCATAGCTCTAACCGAAGAATAGGGATGCTCACTGGATAGCAAACATCTGTGCATTGCAGAAGTGTAGTTGCTGCACAGCGACACGCATGCCAGCATCAATTGGACCTCACCGCAGAAGAAATATCATGCATGCAGCCTGAAACTCTTTGCAGCAAAGTCACACAACAATAGCATGGGAATCAACAGCAAGCGCACAGCTTACCATGCAGACAGTCTTGAGCTTGGTGTTGTCAGTGGGGCAGTTCTTCTTGGCGTAGTGGCTGAAGACAGTGGTACGGTAGAAGGGACAGTCATCCTCTGGGAAGTACAGCCAGCACTTGAGGCCATGAGGGCACTCTCCTCGGATACCCAGCCCAATGATGTGGGATGAGCTGCATGCACACTAGCACTGCTGGACAACAGGCTGTTTTGGCAAGTCACAAGCAGTGAGGCAAGTGCCAATAGAGACGCAGGAACCAGTCAGCAGCGCGAGCAGGACAGAAATGCACCATTCAGGCAGCAACCCAAACAGCCTAGAATGCTCAGCGCAAGAGGGGGCAGACCCAACCCGAACAGATCACTCAAGACGAAGCAAAAAGCAGTAAACAGACAAAGCAAAAGCAGCACAGAACGCAGACCAAAATCTTGCGCTCTGTCATACAGTCATGCTTAGAACTCTTCTTTTCTTCAGCATATCCGTGACGAGAGCAGCATACCTGTGAGTGAGGCCATCTGCCCATTCCTTCTTGCCCAGCCATGTGAGTGTGATGTCCAGAGGCATTGTGCTGATCAGGGCATCGTACTGGATCTTCTTGCCAGAAGCCAATGTTGCAATCTGCTTCTCCTTGTCCAAGTTGGTCACAGAGAAGTCCTTGCCGTAACGCTGCAGAGAGCAAAACACACGTGTTTGATTTTGCCTTGCACTTGCATGTAGTACTTGTAGACAGACTGAGTGGACAAGCTATTCTCTCCGCATGCGTCATTGCTGCATGTAGTGACGGAATGTGTTGAGTGATCACGACATCTGCATTTGCATATGCCAGCTTCTGACTGCCAAAGAACAACAGCTTAGTCCTGGCAACTTGCAGCTTGTGCTGCAGGAGCATCACAGCTCACAACTCAGATCAAGGCAGAACTATAACAATCACCACAACTCAGACTAAGGCAGAAACATCATCCAGCACAATGGGCAACAAACCTGATGTCTTTGAGGCAGCAGCTTGGCAACGCCCTTCCAGATGCCACCAGTGCCCCCCTCCAAGGGGAATCTGAACACAGCGTTGGGGCCCCAGCCAGCATCCTCCTTGTTGTGGATGACATTGGTGATGGCACGGTCCACATCTACTGTGGCCACACGCTCACCTAGCCACTCACACTGCATCTCCTTTGGTGGTACAGCCCACACCTGCACACAGAGAAAAGTCAGGCCCACCAAAGGAAGATTTGGGCTTACAGCAGACAGGTGCAGACTTAGGAGGAAAACAACGCTGCTGTCATAGAAAGGCAAAGCTGCTGTCACATAGGGGCAATGCTGCTGTTGCACAGCTGCTACGTGAGCCTGGGGACGAACACAGTCAGCACTGGGTACTTGACTGCCGTCATGCTTGCCAATCAGAAGGTGGCATGCTGGTTGACATGACGCAACCAAAAGAGTCAGCAAGGCTCGCAGGGTTACCTTAAACTTGTATGGGGACATAACAGGGTTTAGGGTTTACCTTGAAGTTGTATGGGCGCATGAACAGGTTAGCAATGCCCTCGCCCATGACACGCATGATCCACTCATCAAAGTTCTTGGGCTTGCCTTGGGCCGTGGTGTTGGCCACCTTGGCCTCTATCAGCCCAGTCAGACAGTTGATCTGCAACACACACAGACAGCGTCAAGACCTCCTGCACAGGTTAGTCCTCCCACCATCGCATCAGGCAGCTCAGTCTTGTGCAGTATGACAGCAGGATGCAGACAGACCTGGCTTGGACAGACACGCACGCAGCAGTCTGCTCAGGTGCAACAGGTTGGATCAGAAAAGCAAAGTACAAACTTTGCAAAAAGTACAACTTCTTTTAGAAAAGGGTCAGTTAGCTAAGATAACAAGCGTTCATTGTACAGGGCATGGGACAGAGACTGACCTGGTCCTCTTTGGGCAAGGCTGCAATGTTGTTCTGGAATGGGTATGCCACCCATCTGCCCTTCATCCACACATATGACACACGCTCCAACACGTTCCATGCCTTGTCACCAGATCCTGCAAGAACACAAGTGGGATATAAATAGGTACAGCAGGCATGCTGCAGAATGCACAAATCAGCAGTGCAGTGCAATTCAGCGAAAAGTACACCTGAGGATCAGATAACTAGAGCACCAGGCATTTACTGCAAAGCTGGCAACGAGCCAAGCAAGACTGCAGCTCACCAATAGCAGCATCGATGAGCTCATCGAAGTATTGGTAGTGTGAGAAGATGACATGGCCTCCCATGTCAAACAGGAAGCCCTCCTTGGTTTCATCTGTGCAGGCAAGACCACCTGCCTCCTCTGCCTGGAACAAAGCAAATCATCTGTCAGTTGTAGGGAGGGTGTGCTGATACTGAGCACTGCAACATACATGACATGTGCAAAGCAAACAAGTCTTAGCTGCTGAGAGTGGCTGAGACTGCTACTTGCCCCTCAGCCACTCAGCTAGCATAATCTCAAAGACAGCGGTACCACGCGGTCCAAAGCTGGGTGTTCTGGCAATGAGACTTTACGGGTGCAAAAGGACGCTGTGGCGTGTCAAATCCGCTCAAACATTTTCAGCACCGGAAGCAAGTCGTCATCAAGCCCCTCAAGATGATCTAGACTCGCAAGTCTGCCTAAACTGTGCATTTTGAGAAGGATTGCTTGCCTGATCGATCAACAACCAATCTTTGATACCATGCTGATTCAATCTTGTGGCTGCGCCCAACCCTGTTGGACCGGCTCCAACTACCAGCACTGATACCTATACCATCAACGTGCAGCCTCAGGAACAGAGTTCGCAGAACATGGCGCGGGCGGAACAGCGAACGTGTTGACACCAGGTTGAATGCTTGGTAGCATCGAACCCTAAATCGACACTGCGACCTACCTTCTCTGGAGTTTGAGACATCCTGGTGTGCAATCAGGCGCGCGAAACAAGCAGGACTATTTGCTGCTGAGACGCCGGCTTTACAAACTTGCAGATTATCAGCAGCAAACTGAAGTTTGGACTTGCTGTTGGGTCTGTCGAGCAGAGTAACCGGTTGTAGCGCTGGCCGGCCTTGCCACCTGGCTAGCATCAAGTACAGCGCTCCAACTACGCCGCTCATTTTCGGCATCCCTGATCCAGTCGCACGCTGATCCCGCGATGGTCCGGGGATTCGATCGGGGACACCAGATATGCTTTCGAATCCGCTTCGAACCCCGTAATGACGCAACTCTTCCTGGAGCACAATCTTCAAAGCTCACCTGTACTCTGGGTACTGCCAGCGTCTTGTGAGAGATGGTCTGGTAAAGTCATAGACGTTGAACGCCTAGGACACCTGCCTGTGGTGTACAAGAAGAATCCCCGCCCCTTCTCAAGCATCCAAGACAGTGCATGACGTTTGCAGTGTCAAAGCGCCAAGATGGCAGAAGCGCTGGCAACCCTTAAAGGACCTTTAATGAAGGTAGAGAAGGGGCAAGGCAAAATCGTTTTGCAAACAAAAGGTGCAGGTGTGGATGTGCAAGGTACACTTGCATATTGTGAAGTCTAGCACTGCTGGTATGACATTGCAGTGCTAGCTGGCATCAAAGCGGTTCATGAGCTTGCATTGCATTGCACGTTGTAAGCCTTGTTTTGCTGTTTGTAGCAGATAAGCATGTCAGCAGCCTATGCTATGATCATTTTGGCATGATCCTGTTGCATTGACTTTGTGCATGATTGAGGTAAGCAGGCCTAAGACATAAGCATGCGTATGTGCACGAGCATTCAGCAGGCCATGTGGGCAAGAACCAGCCAGAAATGCTGCATAGCTTTGCATACATACTTCGGCATGTGTGCTTGCATTGTTGACTTCCAGTCTGACTGTGTTTGGTGCCGTGCTTATGCAGGGTAGAAGTGCATTCCTGCTTGCACATTGCTGTGTTTGTGAAAGCTGTTGCAAGGTTGTTGTGGCTTTGTTTAAATGTGGTGCGGTCATCAAATTTGAATGCTAGCATCTGTGAATCTAGAATGCGTTACATTGTGTGTACACTTTTGCCAAAGAACAAGGAATTAGTAGCTAAAGCTGCTGCACTAGGTGCAGACTACCAGGAATGTGTCAAAACAGGTGCCTCATCTGCAAAGCTGTACAGTTTCTAACAGCGTTGTGCTGTGCTGTACGTGGTGTCGTGCTGCTGGTCCAGTTCAGTGGCGTAATCGTTGAGTGTGCAGAAACAAGGATGTGATAGCTGTCTAGATACATGGTGTTTAAGCTTTCTGGCTTGTTGCCAGAATGGCGCCACAGTTGTGATGATAAGCTGCAGACCTAGCTAGCGACAGGTAGTGCAGTGCGGCCCATGCACAATCGGTGTACAACCGCAAGCCATTCATGACAACATCCCCTGTACTGGCAAAAGTAGGTCCTCTTGTTTCGATATCGCATCTGTCTCGAACACAGCATTTACAACAGTGGGCTCACTGAGCCCTGAAGGTAAAATGAAATCTCCTAGTGTTACAATGCCGGCAATTGCCTTGATTGCACTGATCAATCGCAATCTAAGCTGATAGGGGTGGCACCTTTAGAGTTGAGCTACAAGACTTGGCACAACAGATCTTGTTGGGCACAGTGTTGTGCGGAGAGTGCCAAGCAGCTGACGGCATCCACTCCGCACAACACTGTGCCCACTAAGATCTGTTGTGCCAAGTCTTGTAGCTCAACTCTATACTCTCATATGCTGAAGAATCCGGGAGTACAGCCTGACTGAAGCAAACTTCGAAGACCGGAGGCAGTGCGAACATCAAGCCTGTTGTGGCAAAACGAGCTCTTGCATGACGTAAGCCAAAAACAGTCACTCGACGTTTTCAGATTCTCAAGTGTCTCCTTCATGGTATATACGATGTCGGACATCTGCTCTGAGGTGTTTGGCTTTAACCAAAGAAGACATCGTTGACCACCGTGACGAGAGCTTGCTTGTGAACGGCTTGTGAGCTCAGCACGACCCGTTCCGTGCAAGGTTTCTGCTGCATGTCTTTCGAGATCAGACAGGATCAGAACGGACGAGTAAAGAGCTCGATGCGGTGGAATGTGATAGAGATTCACGCTGGTTACGCTGTACGGAACCAACCTTGCACGATCGGTCCTCTCCAAACTTCCAATGGCACACAGGCGCAATCATGCTGCCAGACCCATACTCGCTTCTCGTTGTAAAAGTTATCCTTTATATGGCAAATACTGGAGCCCGGTTAAACAACTGCTCCACCGGCACCATAGGCCGAGCCGGGCCGTCAAAGATTCGCTCTTGACGCCTCGGTGAGGGACCGTGGCATGGGGAGCACGGCGGGTTGCGTTCCTCTGGTGTATGAGTCGCCCTGGCGCCGAATAGCTGAAAAGGATGGATGAGGCTGTAGCTCAAAGGCGAGCAAAGTGAGCTGTCTTCGGAGAGTGATGACCTTTTGCTTCTTGGAATTTGCATTGCGCATGCGTTGGCAGTCGTCCTGTGATCCACCACTTCCTACAGCAAGATCTCTGATGGTCATGGCCAGTGCTGTGGTTGAGGGGTGGCACGCAGTGCCGTAAGCGTGCAAATCCTGAAGCTATGTACCTATGCACGTCCGAGCTGATATTGCAGTGCGGCACGGCAGGTGAGGTACGTCTCGTGCAATACACGCCTGTGCGCCGTGCTAGCCGTGCACGTCGACGTGCTACCGGTAGGTCAAACATTTGCCACAGTTTTGAGCGCTTTGCAGCCGCTAGAGAGGCTGTGTCGTTGTTTCAGTGACCAAGATTCTCTCGAGATCCAGTCGTGTTGCTTGGCTGACGATCGCAGCTGCTTTTGTCACCTGCATGGCACCTCCTGGCTATAGCCAACTGGCATCGTCTTACCCGGATTCTATCCTGACAGCATACAATTGTACAAGTGCTGGCTAACAGAGAGTTATATTGGATGAAAGCTGGTTTTAGCCAGCGTATCCAGAGCTTTCAAGATAAACTTTTGTGAGCTCGAGTGAACAGGACTTGATGCATCCAGCCTGCTGCCACATGCACAATGTCCCCATGACCTTGCTTGATCACACGTACGTAGGGACGTCTTTGGTCATCATAACCCATGGCCTCTTGCAACTGCAACACCTGCTCAAGTGTCAGCTCAGCCCTGGAGCCGCCAAAACCGTCTTGAAATCCATGCCCTTGCAGCCATGTAGTTGCATCTCTAAGCTTGCTAGGGTGCAAAAGCACCCATACTGCAAGCACATCTCCCACTGACACCTGCAGAATTGTTCAAAGCCGTATGTGTTGAAGTTGCGGTGAAGCACAACATGTTTTTACTTTTGCTTCAGCATGCACATGCTAGCCTCCATGGCAGACTTGCATGGAGTCTAGCAATGTCTTGCAAAACCAACAGTGCTGTCCATGTTCTGTTGAAAGTCATGCAATGTGTACATGGCAACAGGAGGACATGCCAGAAAGGTCATTACCTTCTCTTCTCCAATCGCCCATGCAATACTGTTGGCCTCAGCCCAATCTACATGGAACCCAGTGCCTTAGGCTATGATTAAGATCGCTGCTGACTGTGAGGAATATAGGAGCAGCTCTTTCACCCTTGACAGTTTTACTGCCATTGATCACAAGTTGAATACAGTCACCGACCATTACTGGTGAGCTGAGGGGAAAACTGAGAGACTCACCACTGACATGGAAGAAGTCGGACGCCTATGGTCCAGGAACACTACTGCCACCATTCCTTCTGCTTGTGCTGCAACCGCAAGTCTAGCAACTTGCGTACATCTGCTGGAAGGCTGCTCAAGTCCTTAGGCGCATAGAAGTTGCACTGGAAGTAGTGGTTGTTGTGCTCCACTTCCTGCATGATGCTGACTGCATTGCTACGCACTGTGGTCTTGCTGCCTGTTTTGACGAACTTTCACTTCTTGTCATTGCACTGCCTGCAAACAAGTAGTGTGGGTGAAGGCATGTAATGGCATATTGTGGCATGTAAGCACAGTCGAGCAACCAGTACTGTATGTGGTGTGCAAAGCTGGCTATGCTTGGTGATTTACAGATCGACAGTGTTGTAAAGGCAAGTCGTGGATCATAGCATTCATATTGCTCACATGCCAGGGAACGGCATGGTTTATGCAATGCTAGAAGTTTGATGGCTTCCACCATCAGGTCATCACCCATGCTTTCCAGCAAGTCCAATGCTTGCACACTGCCAATGCCAACTGTGCAACACCCCACACTTGGTGGTCACCCCTTCCAAGATAAGCAAACACCTGCAAAATCATGCCACATTGTGTGCCACATTACTCATGCATGCATGCCACTCACAGAGGTACAATGTGGGTCATATGACATACCAACACCAATCCATGTTCCAAACATCAGCAAGCACAAGCATTGCACAGCTTGTTGGCATAGGCAACTTGAGTTGTGTCTCGGCATTGGGCTACACGATTAGTACATTGTCTCAGGCTCCTCTAAGCAAGCGTGCTTACCATGGCTTTGGGCTACATTCCTTAATATTGCTACAGGCGGAGAATGGCATGCAGGCAGCTGGTGCAGCTCCTGACAAGCTTGCAGAGAAGCAAGCCCTTTCTGAGGTATACACTTATCGAGCTCTGCAGAGTCTTTTGGTTCCAGCACTGTGATGCCTCAGTTGATGGAAGTTGATGCAATACCTGCTTCCAATAGCGCATGTATGCATCAGCTTGGCCATGTCAGACCTGGCGTGCTGCTATTCTGGGCTTGACATTCCAACACAAATCCCTATATCAAAACGAGCAAGCACAAACGTTGCACGGCTTTTTGGCATAGGCCATGTGAGTCGTGTCAGGGCATTGTGCTTCATGATCAACACATTGTCTCAGGCTCATCTGACCTAGCGACACTCCCGTAATCATGGAGAGTTTGGGTATTTCAAGGCTATGCGTGACAACCCTGACGTGGCTAATCAAGTCATGAGGTTGTTGGAGGAGGTTTGCATACCATTGTGGAGCGCTTTCCCGGGCGTCATGTTGGACATACACACACGGTAAGCAATCTGTGAAACCTGCGATATGTTGAATTGACAATGTTATTGTCATCGTGTCCTTTGTCCCAGACTGTACACCATTGAGGGAGCTAATCCGTTGGAATGGGTGTAAGAGACAGTTGTTGATCCAATTGTCACGCACACAATGTCATGCAGAGTACCACCCAGTGAAGGGGTTGGCCAATGGTTTGAGGGCAGATGGTACCCATTCACCAACTTGTCATTCACATTGGGCAACTATGCGGTCGGGATGCACAAGGACGGCAAGGATGTTGGCATGGGGTTCATCTTATGGTTTCTGCACGGTATAGCTCCACATCATGATTAAGCATTGGGTGTTTGCAGTGGGTACTGACTCAGAATGTCACATGCATGTCTGCAGTAGCCACTGTTCAATTGAAGCATTTCAGTACTCTCACTTGGTGACATGCTTGCAGGCAAAGTCAAGCCTCCAGTGGGAGCTGTTTTCCACTTCGAAGGAATTCCCTGATTTTGGTCTGAACTTCACACTTAAACATGGTAGCATGGTGACGTTCCAACCCAGTCAAGTGTTGCATGGCACATGTGTTCCTGATGAGGAGGGGCAAGGTTGCCAAAGGACCGGCTTGGCAGTTTCTCTGCAGAGAAATGCGTTGAATGTGGCTATTCAAGAACATTAGGGGGCTAAGCGCAGGATAGCCAGCAAGCAGCAGCAACAAATTGCTATTGTGGATGAAAGGCGTGCACAGGCAGCCAACAAAGACAGGAAACCTTCCAAGAAAAGAATGCACGCGTCTAAACAGCATGTAAATGCAATCAAAACCTGTTTGTCACACATGCTAGTTTGCTCGACAGATTCTTTAGACTACACAAGCGCATCGGCAAGTGATGAAGTGATGATTGTGCTTGATGCAAGATTGTAGCAGGGCGAGATGGAAAAGGGCTTGAATTGGATGTCTGAGTGCTAATTCTGCACAATGTTACATTGATAGGCTATGCCTTCAGCCAACGAGCAAATGGGACGTCATTGGATTGACAATGCTCGATGGCATGTGTGCAAAAGACGCCCAGCGCCGGCCTGGTCATCATCAGTTTGTACGCCTGGTAAACTGAGATCCTGGATTGATCGATGGGAATGCTCCACTTGTCAATCATGTCATCCTCAGCATACATCCTATTCTTCATCTTCACCACTCCAGAGGGCCACGTAAAGTCTGGAGAGCCTGACACATGCAGGCTGATACTGCTCCTGGTGCTGGGGCTGTTGATGGAAAAGTCCCTTTTAAGGACTGCAGGTGGCTGAATGACCTGCTGTGCAGTTATGACGTCCTGGGTGTCTGCATCTGGCCAGAATCCTGGGTGAATCCTGGGGGAATCCTGGGAGCAACCAGCTGGAACACTTCAATGCTCTGCGGCTTGTTGTAGCTACCATGCTGTATCTGGTACAGGCTGCGGATGTCATCACGCAGGGCACTTCTGAGTGTTGCACGCCTGCGTGGATCAGTTTCATGATCCTGTAGGCTCAGGTTAGCAATCTGATTGTGAAGAGCGTCCACTTCATTGATCACCAGGTCAGCTCTGCGTGCCAGCTTCAGTTCATTGGCTCTGGCTACTGTCACTACACTGTGCCATTTGTCGTATCAAGCAGTTCTTCCAAGTGAGTGCAGTGTACATGATAACAGTATGAGATGCTCGCATGATGCCTGTGACCTTGGTGGAAGTCTTCCTTGTACAAACACCTTCTTCCTTGTACAAACACCTTCTTTATGCAAACGATGACCTGTCAGCATGTATGTATTCAACTTTAGTGGAAACCAGCTAGATGACCATCTTTGTCCAGCGACACGGCTTGCTGCAGCCTGAGAGTAGTACCAGCTGGTAGCAACAATGCCCATGATTGACGCATGCTTCTGTTCTTGCAGGTCTCACTGAAGAGTGACCACATCTTGACCTCTGATGTCAGACAATTCGTCTCCAAAAAAAACACCGTAACTCAGCATATCTCAAGCGTAGCTTATCTCAAGCATAGCTTATCTCAAGCGCTGGGCTGCCCATGTCGAGGTCAAAATCTTCTGGCTGAAGGCGCAGAGCATCATGGCCAGAGTTGATTGGCAAGCTCAACATGGTGCCCTGTTTGGCATCAGCAGGCTGACTTACAACTACTCTCAGGCAAGCTTTGTGGCATTCCTGGCCAGACTACCCAATCTGATCACAAGAGCAAAGCAGGCAAAGCATGATGCTGACCAGGCATCACAATCCCTGGGTCAAGCAGCAGCTGAGCTTGGTGATCTGAGCCGTGAGGTGAGCGGGTCTGTTGAGGAGCTGGATGCTCAGGTTCAGGAATTAGGTCGTCAGGAGGCTGGTTACAGGTGGCACAAAGGTAAACTTCGCATGGCAGGGTATTTGCTGAGCCCCCTGGGCCTGGGTTACTTACTGTGGCTAGCTTCTGACCTCAAGCGCAGAGCTGATGACCGCTGTCAGTGGGCGAAGAATTTGCACGGTGTTCGCGAGATTTTGAACGACAAGGTTGGGCCTGTGTTTCTTGAGGCTGGTAAGGCAATGGATGCAGCTGCCTTGTTCTTTGCAGCTTTAGTCAACAGGCTTGAGCATATGTTGCGCGTGGGGGCTGAAGCAATATAGGCACTGGGGTCTGAGATGCACCTGCACTTTGAGGAGATGGGGCAGATCATGATTGAGTTGCACAATGCTGCAGAAGCTATGCTTGTAGTTCACGCCATGAAAACAGGCATGTCCAGCTCATCATCTAGACCTGTGTTGCTGTTTGTGACTGCACCTTGTAGCCAGGTACTACTAGTACACACATTTGTGTGAATTATCTTCGCTTGCTGTTTATTGCAAGCGTATCATCTGTATTTACTCTGTATTTGCTGCTCAACTGCTTTGACATCAAACAATGACATCAGCTTTGCACAACTGATTAGTCATGACTCTCTGTACAGCTCATAATGAATCGTTGTCGATGATTCATCCCTGCAGTTTTGGGAGTCTGTATGCATCACATATGCAGGGCTTGCATATCAAATCAGTTACAAATGTAGGTTTCACGCTAAGTTAAGGTGCTCATTTTGGAACGAGGCTTCAGACACTCGAGAAATTGGTGCAAACACTGCGTTCTCAAAGCAGTGACACTGTACAGGTTCTACAACCGTATCCAAGTCTGTAATATCCTGGTCACATAACAGCAACGTCCAATACAACGTGGTATGCTGTAGACAAACCCTGATTATGCAGCTTGCAGGCATGAGTACATTGTGAATTTGCGACATTTGCATTTGCTTCCCAACGTTCCACCTTGTGGGTGTTGTCTAGTGTGCAACGAGGCACGACTTGTGCCACACTCATTTGCCTTCACCGTGTCACTGACATGCCCGATGACGAGCATGCCCAGCCTCTGCTGTGTCCACTGAAGGTAAAGTATACAATCTGTCCCAAAACAGCTACACCAAAACTGAACATGTAGCATGCATGCAATGTCAAGACAGAAGCCCATGCAGGAGACTTCACCTTATCGTAATGAAAGCACTCGCACATATGCATTCATCAATATGGGCATATGCACCTGTACGCTATCTTGACAGCAAACTGTGCAAGGCTCTCTATTGTGCCATGAGCATTGAGCAACACGTTCGTCCATTCATGCGTGCTCCCTAGGTATGTACATTCATGAGCAGCTGCTGTACAAGGTCTCATTCTGGTAATCAACATATCAACAATATCGATACATTCTGCGCTACCAATTGCCTTACACATGCCTTGCACAGCTGATCAATGCACGAGAGCATCAACAGTTGCACCAAGCGCGTCATGCAGAAGGGCTTTTTCACCAATCAACAGCAGGAAAGCTGCCTGTTGAGCTCTTGCTTCCTTGCTTAAAGCCCTGCGCAGCCAATGCAAGGCCAGTAAGCGTCTGCCACATGGACAAAATGCTGCATGCCAGTTTGCACCCTAGTGACATCAAGTAATGCCTGCGCAATTGTGCATGCACTCACTTTTAACAATGCTCTTGAAAAATCAAGTACCACTTTCTTAATGCACTTAGCTTTTGCAATGCCTGTCAGGTTCAAGTGTCTACTGTATGTGTCTTCTGTAGGTTCCCACTGCAGGTTCAGATGTCTACTGTGACAGCTGCCACAAAAGTCTACTGTGACACGCCATGCGCAAGGTCACACAGGGCTCAACCACAAAAGAGTCTCACCCATTTGCATGAGCCCTCAATCTGGCCAAAGCTGCTGTGTCTGTCTGTATGTCACCTGTGGCATACCGTGACAGCCTTTCTTGGATAGCTGCTTGCAGTCCTTTCAACATTTTATGAGACAAAACTTGGTGCCCTGCCGTTGCAATATCAACATTCCCCAGCTGCGCACCATCTGCATCACCACAATCTGCGCCATCTGCATCACCATGATATGTAAGCTGCAACATCTGCAGGCAGATGGTCCCTGGACCCTTAATTTTGGTCATGTTTTTTTTTTTTTTTTAATTTAAATTTAAAGGGTCTACAAATATGGTGTAAGGCTCTGTGTGAACAGTCTGCAGTGTCCAACTGCACCCGATGGTTGCTGTGACATAGAGTGCTGCTAAATGCTGGGTACAACAAACAAACTCTTGAGGAATGGACTCTTGAATGAGTGCTGTAGAAGCAGCAGAGAACACGATGAAGGCAAAGAAGGAGAAGCAGAGGAGAAGAGAGAGGAGGCAGAAGAAGAGGAGAGGTCGACAGGTGCAAGCCAGCTTGACTGAGCTGTTCACATGGCTCAAACATCAAGTATGCACAGCAAACCCTTCCATGACACATGCGCTGCGTGCTGTAAGAAATTGCAAATGCAAATGCTTTCCATCTGGCAACACACATACGCTACACTGTAAGACACTATGTACATAGTGGCACACATGTACAGTTATGTATATATGCATGATACTGACTGGAGCTGTTGATGGTGCTACAGCACGCATGCACATGACGCGCATCCTGCTGGCATTGCCATGCGAATCAGATGCTTGGTCTATAAACTGTGGACGTGTGAATCAAGTAGACGCTTGCTGCACATGAGATAAGTCAAAACGTCTGTTTGCTGACCTTGAGGATGTGACTTCTGTCCAGAATCTGAGTCTGAGTCAGGTTCAGCTGGCGAGCGACCTTTTGCATCTAGCTTGTGATCACTGCCGGAGTTTGCATGAACTGCGCTGTTACTTTGCAGGACTGACTAAGCGAGTTCAGCATTGTCATTGGCTTTGGCTGTGTTTGCTGTGTGGGGATAACCCTGAGGCGAGTCTGCTTTCTGGCGTTTGCGGCTCAGCTGAGCTGATTTGGCGCATGCCTCTTCTTCAGACGGCTCCTGCTTTGGCCGTTTGGCCCTTTGCTGCTCGTCTTCAGAGAGCTCCTGCTTTGGCCTTTTGGCCCTTAACCCTTCTTCAGAAGGGTCCGGTCCATGCCTTTTGGATCTTGTAGTGACATGAGAAGTCACATGGGTCTCAGACTGAAGACCATCGTGGTGTGCAGGTTCAGCATCAGCTGCAGCGCCAGCTACTGTAGTAGCAGCTGCTGCAGCAGTAGCATCTTCAGCTAGGCCTGGCATTGCATCTGCACGAAATCAACCCCATCTCGAATGCAACATTCTTGTTTTGCTGTGAATTTGGTTATATATCTTTCAACAGAGCAACCCAAAGGTCTGACGCCACAGTCCAGACAGACAGACAGACTGGCCTGAAGAGTTGAAGCTTTGTGGAGAACGACAGCCGACCTTCTAGATTGTACCAGCGTGAGAACTCTTCTTCAGACGCAAAGAGAACTCGAAGGGCCATCACCAGCGATGGGCCAATCTTGCCTTTTGGGAGAACCTCAAAAGGCTCCAAATCCTCCTCTAAAAGGTGACTGAAGAAAGCACAGAAAGACAGGTAGCACACGTCTGTGCTATGAAGCTGTGTGTTGCTGCAGGTGCATAGAGAAATTGAAGGGCCTTTTGCAGCAATGGGCCCTAGTTGCCTTCTGGTAAAAGTCTGAAAGTTCCCAGGTCTGCCTCCAGAGAAAGTGGCTGCTACAAACACAGACATTGGTCAAAGCTCCTGACAAGAGTGTATCAAGCTTGATGTTACCGTCTTGCAAAGATAAAAGGGGCTTGGATGCTTGCTCTACACAGCAGCAAACGTTGTGCAAGGTCACATCTTGCTCTTCAATGATTGTAAAAAACGCTGCACAATGGAATGGGCCTCAAATGAGAGCAGAAGCAGCGAACACAGCGGCACACCAATGATATCTGCACAATTCTCAAGCACAAAGAATGGGTTCACAGAGAGAGAGCCACTCCTTTGATGTACGTCTCAGCTAAAACGGCGAGAACAACTCAAATGATGCTGATAGATGGCATGTCACATTTGCTGGGATGCAATCCAGAACCAGACATCTGGTCTGCTCCATGCAGACCAGCCTGATGCCCATTTCTCACAGAACGCTGAAAGGCAAAGCTGAGAGGGCAGGTGAGCCATACAAGGCCCTTCATAGAACGCTGAAAGGCAAAGCTGAAAGGGCAGGCAAGCTGTGAAAGGCCCTTCATGAGATGCTGAAAGGCAAAGCTGAAAGGGCACATCTAGGAGGCACTGAACACTTACCTCTGATCACTGAGGAAGGTGCAGCGCTGCTGACAGACGTCGTTGCCCATGTGCTTTGTGGCAATCCCAACCAAGCTGGTCTTGTCCAGCTTGACAGCATCGAAAGGGTTGTCTGCTAAGGCAAATCCATACTTGTTCACAAGCTCTGCATTGCCATGCTCACCTGCACCAGGTGACCAATACTTTGCACTAAGTATGCTGTACATGTCCGTGCATGCACGGCTTGTCTGAAGATGGATAGTGTCCAATGGGTCATCTGCTAAGGCACAGACGTGCTTGTTCACCAGTTGTGCATTGCCATGCTCAGCTGCAGGAGACAAAACAGGTGTGAGCACAACAAGTCGATGATCAGTGGCATAGTCTCTGTGTCAGTGCGTGCATGGCTTGTCTGATGATGAATGACGTGAAAAGGGGTTGTCGATCAAGGCACAACCAAACTTGATCACCAGCCTCACCTGCACCAGATGCACACAAAAATTCAATGGTCAATCGTCTGCAACAGAACTAAGCTTGTGTGTCAGTGCGTGCATGGCTTGTCTGAAGCTTGACAGCTTCACAGGCACTGATTGTCAGGTTGGCAACCAGCTCTGGATTGCCGTGCTCACCTGCAGCACCTGGTCAGCTGTGAGCACAACAAATGATCGGCACTCTGCAGCAGCATAGTCTGTGTGTCAGTGCGTGCATGGCTTGTCTGATGATGTGATGTTGTAGGAGAGGTGTCTGCTCAGGCAGAGCCAAATTTGTTTGCCAAGTCTGCGTTGCTGCGCTCACCTGCAGCAGGCGGTCAGCTGTGAGCACAACAAATCAAAATTCACCACCCTGCGGTGACATGGTCTGTGTGTCAGTGCGTGCATGGCTTGTCTAAGTTTGTATGCATCAAAGGTATTGTGTAACAAGTTCTATAGCAAATGCTTCAAGTACCAGCGCTGCATTGCTGTGCTCACCTGCAGCAGCAGGTCAGTTGAGCACAACAAGTCGGGAAACAGCACCTGTAGTAACATGCTCTGTGTGTCACTTCATGCGCAAATTGTCTGAAGTTTGACTCAGGCACATGTGACTGGGGC
>JAABUP010003511.1_pt1 | contig 27592 bp, 28 predicted proteins | sample 5559201 | NCBI WGS metagenome assembly JAABUP01 (sample SAMN10711887, study PRJNA513373) | rock metagenome | isolation source: Antarctica rocks | place: Antarctica | reverse complement strand
TAGCTTCTGGTATCAAGATTACAAGTGACCTCGATACTGCACGTCCCATGTTCGGGGGCGTCCCGCTCATACAATCAATATGGGCGGGGCTTCAACGGTCTGCGGTATTTCCACCAAAAGACTTCCATGGTCGTACCCTGAATCTTGTGCTCTGTCATCTGGCCAAGGGATCTTACGCGGAAGAAAATCATTCCTTGGTTGGATCCATTGTGGCGTCAGCGACACAAGCTCAGTTAAAGTATATGAGCAGAGGTATCTCCTCTTGTCTAGCGGCTTGGTGCCGCAACGCAACGGTCCGAGAGGTCGACACTCAGGGCCTTGATTACCAACCCGAAGCTGTCCTAGGATTAGCAGATTTCATTAATAACTTGCCTCTCAGCGTTGCGAGCCGTTCTGTAGCCTCTGCCACAATGGCCCTGATTTCGCAAAACAAAGACGTTGGAGTTGGAGCTGCACAACTATTCCGGAGATGGATGGTGTCGCTGTTTCAATCTGCGCTGTTTAAGGTCTCAGTGATCGGCAGTTCTGAGTGGCAGGCCATCGAACAAAGATTTGCCAGACCGAAGCACTCCAGATACATCAGCCTCTACCTCGAACACTTCAGCGAGATTGATCAATGCACGTTTATCCTCCGAAATTGGGTTCCACGACATGTGCAACCGGCAGAGGGGTTGAATCAAGATGTCATTTGTTCTGCAGTGCGTCGCAGTTTCGATGAGCTGTGTACAACTCGAGGCGGTACACGATGCTACGGCAACCTTATCTTGGCGTTGTGTCTTAACAAGCAACCATACAATCAGATATTCCATGATCTTCTCTGGATTCTCCGGGAGTCTATTCGTCCAGAGGCCGTCATCCAAACCATCGAGCACTTAGAGACACTCCAGATACCAGTGCAAGACGCTATCTTAGGGGCAGAGGTCAGAAGGTATAGCGCGATCAGCCCTCGGGTCGCGCTTCGAATCTTCGAGCTGCACTTAGGCCTCAAGCTGGAAGGATGCATGGACTTTGTTCTTGCGATGATCAATGATCCTTCCTCACACGTTGACACCACTTTGCGGTTCCTTCAACGCCACCAGAAATCAGCGAAGAACATACCGCGGCATGCTCGCACCTATCCTCGAGCAAGAAGTCATCTGCTGCACAAGATGGCTACGGCATTTGCCCATGCGAGCCATCTCAACCCCAGAATAGCGTTCCGTAAGGTCTATCAGTGCTATTTATATCTCCATAAGGATGGGTTCATTCTGCAGGCTGAGATTATCCGTGCTTTTACGCACGCCGGCATCATTAGAGGGTTGCAGGCTGGGCAGAAAGTGAGTACAATGCAGATTAAATGGATTCTGAGGAAGGTGCGGGAGGTTGAGGGCGACGAGGTAGAGAAAGTTGTTGATCGGACGGTATACCGTTGGCGGGGGGCAGTCCTGAAGAACTTACGTCGCCGGCAGCGCTATGTCGATATGTTGAGGAATGCGTTGAAAGTTGAAGTCTATGCGGCCGCCGGCAGGAATCCTCCTAAATAGTTTTTGCAACATGAAGACGTATATTCAAAGCCTTATACCTACAATGTCAGATCTCCTTTTTTAATACCTCATGAACTGATTCAACATCTTTATGACTGCTAGTACCTACCTAGTCAATCTATAGTTCCCGTGTAGGGGCTACCGATGCCGTCTAACAAGTGTACTTTACCCAGGACGAAGACATATCTCCGTACATGAAGAGCAAAGTAACGGTCCTCGGCACCAGAACTGTTCAATGACGTCTGGCCCACCCCTTCATCCAAACCGCCCATCCACGTCGCACGACACCCCTCAATGACCTCCCCCAACTGCACGCAGCACCACCAACATCACTACCCACCATGACATCCACCACCCCCTCCCCACCCTCGAAACCACTCACCATAGCCGTCGCCGGCGGCGGCATCGGCGGCCTAGCCCTCACCATCGGCCTCCTCAAACAAGGCCTCTCCGTGCACCTCTACGAATCGGCCCCCGCCTTCGCCGAGATAGGTGCCGGCGTCTCCTTCGGCCCCAACGCTCTCCGCGCAATGTCGCTCGTCGATCCGGCCGTACGCGCGGGGTACGACAAGCGCGCTACGAGCAATGGCTGGGTGGAGAAGAAGGAGACGTGGTTTGATTTCCGGCATGGGATGCGGGATGACAAAGTGGGGTCGCATATTGCGGGGGTGGTGGCGAGCGGCACCGGGCAGAGTAGTGTGCACCGGGCGCATTTCTTGGATGAGTTGGTCAAGTTGGTGCCGGACGGTTGTGCGCATTTTGGGAAGAGGGTCGAGGAGGTGGAGGAGCTGGAGATGGAGGGGGCTGGGGTCAGGATCAGGTTCCATGATGGGACGACGGCGGAGGCAAGTGCGCTGATTGGGTGTGATGGGGTCAAGAGTCGGGTGAGGCAGATCGTGTTAGGGGAACGAGCGCCGGCGGCGCATGCGGCGTTCACGGGGAAATATGCGTATCGGGGGTTGGTGCCGATGGAGAAGGCGGTGGGGTTGCTCGGGGAGGAGCTGGCGAGGAATAGTCAGATGTATCTTGGGTATCATGGGCATGTGCTTACGTTTCCGATTGAGAAGGGGAAGACGATGAATGTGGTTGCGTTTCAGAGTAAGACGGATGGGAATTGGGAGGATGAGCGATGGGTGTTGCCGATGAAGAAGGAGGACATGTTTAGGGATTTCGAGGGCTGGGGGGAGAGCGTGAGGAAGATCTTGAGTCTGATGGAGAAGCCGGATGTGTGGGCGTTGTTTGATCATCCGCCGGCTGAGACGTACTATAAGGGGCGGATCTGTCTATTGGGGGATTCCGCACATGCATCAACGCCGCATCAGGGGGCTGGGGCGGGTATGGCGCTGGAGGATGCGTTTGTGTTATCGAATCTGCTGGGGTCGGTGCATAAGCCTGAGGGTATTGAAAGTGCGTTCAGGGCTTCCGATGCTGTAAGAAGGCCACGGTCACAGAACTTGGTGACGACGAGTAGAACGGCGGGTCTGTTGTATGACTTTGAGGGTGAGGGAATTGGAGACGATGAGGAGAGAATTAGGGAGGATTTAATTCAGAGATATCAATGGATTTGGGAGGAGAATCTGGACAGGGAATTAAGTGAAGCTAAGGCGCTCTTAGGTCAGAGAGCAAAGCTGGTATGAAAGGAAGCATTCAGGTTCAAATATAGAGTTTACATAACCCAGACACGGCCATAACCATAGGGCCTCTTACGGTCAATCATCATCAAAAAACACACGTTTCGATTGCGCCTCTAGAGACCCCGGAGACCCTCTAATAACACATTAGGAGCAAATACCTGTCCAAGACAAAGCTGATGGTACACCTGGAGCACGCTAGCTATTGCAGTCCTTGGTCCTCAGCCCTCGTTCACACATCGATATCCATCTTTTCTACTACCACCACATCATCGTCTGAAGACAGCTCATGCACAGTAACATATTTGCTGATCTCCTCCCTCGTGATCACTTTCTCATTCAACACAGCCGTCGTGCCCCTCTTGAACATGTAGCTCCTCTGCTTCTTCTCCCTTTGATTTGGCTGAATGTAATTCCTCATCAACGTTGTCTTCTCCTGGGTAATCACACAGACATCCACATTTGACCCCGACCCCAAGTCGTTGAAAATCCCGGCTTGGATCGCGTCCGAAGCGAGCTTGATTGCCTCTTCCCGTGTCATTTCCTGCTTCCACTGTGTCTCAAACACTGACATCGCTGCTAGCGAACCGCTACCCATAGTCACATATGGGAGCTTGTCTGTGCTACCATGGGCGTGAACGGTGAAGAGACCAACGCCTGTTGGGTCCACTCCGGCAACCACGAGATATGCGCCGATATGACCTTGGTATCTGAAAAGGTGCTGTTTGAGCATCGTCATACATGTTACGACACGAGGTTTGCGACCAGTGGAGAGGGCGTGGAGTTCGAGGTTGGAAGATATGATGGCGGTAGTAAACTCAGTATCAGCGGCTGTGCCGGCTCCGGCACACCATATTTGAGGTGCGATGTAGTGAAGTTTCTCGCAGTTCTAACGGTGTAATGTAAGCCATGTTTCGAGAAGCAAGACGGTGCCAAGGACTTCCGGCGTACCTTGTCTGCAACTATCGGTCCACTTGTGGCCCTCGTATCTGCTGCTATCTGTAAAGAGTATATAGTCAGCTATGTGGTTCCCGCGGCGTGCCACAGTGCCTTTGGGACGCCAGCATTTTGAGGAATCAAGGAACCGTTGAACTATCGCATCGGACGTACCACGACACCTCCATCAAATATACACCCTACGATCGTTGTACCTGTGCTTGTAGCCTTAGGAAGCGGAACTCCTTGCGCATGTAGAGCGGCATTGCGGTTGTGGTTGGAGAAGTCGAAGCCAGGCATAGCGGCAACGCGGGCTCAGCCTGAGATGAGAGCTTGTGATGAGCTGGAGGTTTTCTGAGGAACGTGAAGTAGATCTTCCAAGTTTAATGAGGGAATACAAAGCACTGGTTTCTTGTGATAGCGTCAGTGAGGGTGAGTAGATGATGTTACATAGATTTACGAAGCTAAGGTGCCTGAAAGCATGAAGCTTTGACCAACGCGACAAGCTCGACGGAACAAACACAAACCAGTTCTATGGAAGCGCGCTTCAGAGTAAGACCAACAGCATGATGTTTGGCCAACGACACAGAGTCTTTCCACGATCTTGCTCCGACATTCTTTGCCAAAATACTCGACCGGACGTTCAAGCTCTTCAGCGGGAGGCCATCAGTGCCCCGGCGACATTCCTTCGCGACAACAGCTAGCTCGCCCAATGTCAACAACAACCGCGGGATCGTAGACCGTAAAGTACGGACTGTCTCTCCGGACTTTGAAAGAGCAAGAATGGCGTTCAGATTTGGTAATGCTGGTGGAAGTTCCGCATTTGGGAGCGGTGCTACGGCTACCAACAATGCTCAGACCCAGACTGGGCCTGATCTGGAAGAAATACAAACAGAGGTGAGTCTTGCATGTCCAAGTATATCCTCACCTGTCTGACGGGAGCATCTTTCAGGCGCTTGGTTTTCTCTCCATTGCGGGTGAGGCTAAGGTCAGACTGCTTCCGTCACCCTGGCCATCCGATGCTCTACCACCTCCAACCTCCTCGTTGATGAGTATTGCGTCGAACAAGGGTCTCGTTGCCGCAGCCGGTCCGGATGTTGTCATTATCGCAAGCACGGAGTCCGTCAGACAAGCCTTGACATCGTCCGGTTCGGCCGCCAACGACATCAAACCATTCTCACCACAATTGACCATCCCTATTGGCATGAGAATCTCACAAGTAGCATTTTCAGCAGATGAGAATTTTTTGGTTATCTCCGCAGAAAACGGTGGTGGTCTGGCAGTCTACGGAGTACCGTCAATCATGGAAGGCAATACTCAGACAGTGTTTGAGCTTTCAACGAATGGAGTTGCTTTGCGAGCATTGAGCCCAAACCCAACACCAGAAAAGGCTGAGCTTTTCGCGGCCGTGACAACCAACGGTGATCTTATGATGGCAAACATCAAGACTCGACAGTTCCTGAGTGGAGTGAACGGACAGGTAATGAAGAATGGTGTGAGCTGTGTGTCCTGGAGTACCCGAGGGAAACAGTTGGTTGCTGGGCTGGGCAATGGGACAGGCTACCAAATGGCACCTGAAGGAGAAGGAAAGGCAGAGATCCCTCGGCCTCCAGGGCTGCAAGGTGATCAGCATGGTACGCGACCATATTTCTCTGTAATACAGCATCTGAACTGATTGTCCTAGTATCTTCGATTTCTTGGCTGGAGAACAATGTCTTCCTCCTAGTTCATACCCCATCATCATTCGATTCCAATAGCATCCCCACTTCCACCTTTCACCTCGTGACACGCCAGACCCCATCTTCATTCATGTATCAGAGGCTTCCGGATCCATGTCCACCGTATGGTCTCAATCGATCACCCCCATTCCATTTCATACAGCGTCTTAAAGATTTTCCTCCCAATATCCAGGACATCTTGGTAGTAGCATCTACAGGATCAACGGATATTGGCCTCTTCTCACGTTCAAAAAGTCCGTTAACGAGCGAAGCGCCTGCGGAGAAGGTCACCAATGTCTTCACTACTACGGGAATGGCCAATGACTCACGTCGAGCTGCCATGTCGATGACCGAGGAAATGAATGATACATCTCCAATTGGTGTCGCTTTAGATCTGTCTAGCAAGGAGAACGTGAAACGACCACTTCCAGGCGAAGAGATGGACGAGACTCCTACTCCTTTACCAGCTTTAATGGTCCTGAATAATGAGGGCATACTAGCATCTTGGTGGATAGTGTACTCGGAGTCCGTAAGACAAGGAACTGCATATTCAGGTTTAGCTGCTATCGCAGGTGGTCAGCAACCGCAGGCTTCACAGCAACCCTCATCAGTTGCTATCGCCGGACAGCAACAACAACCTGGTTTCGGACAGTCCACCTTCGGTGGCACAACTTCATCAACAAACCCTTTCGGTGGCGCTTTCGGGAAGCCACCAACTCCAGCTTTCAGCACCACGAGCGCTCCATTTGGAATAAGCCAATCTCGGTCGCCGTGGGCCGCATCCACTTCTGCTGGCAACGCTGTGTCCCAGACTGGTGGAGCTACGTTTGGAAAGCCTACATTTGGTTCATCTACGCCTATTGGAGGTGCTGCACAAGGTACTGCCTTTGGCGCCACAGGTGGGATGGGCAACCGGCCTTCACCGTGGGGCGGGCCTACCTCAAGTACACCAACAAGCATCGGAAGTGCTTTTGGTCAGCCAGGAGGACTCGGACTCCGGACAACCTCTGCGTTTGGAGGTAGTACTGAAACTGGAATATTCGGTGGAAATGGCACCACTCAGACGCCTGCGTCTGGATCTGGCGGCTTTGGCTCGTACGCAGAATCAGGTGGGTTTGCCGCCGCGGCGCCACAAGGAACCGGAGAAAGCGTATTTGGTAAAGCCAACGGAAGCGGGTCTTTCGGCTCTGGCATGGACACTGATACAAGCTTTGGAGGAACGCCTAAAAAAGCTGACCAACCCACAGGGCTGTTGGGAACTGGAGGCACTGGTGCCTTCAGCTTAGGGTCGACTTTCAAGGGCGACGGTACTGCTAAGGACGATGCAGCCAAGCCTGTGACCGCAACGGGAGGCTCATTTTTCGGAACCGGTTTTGGTAACGCGCTTGGGGACGCTCCGAGGACGCCAGGTGCTCCCGAAAGTAAGGAAGCAGATATGAAAGAGAACGGCAGCATTCATGGCGACACGCAACCCGCTCAGCAAGCACCAGCTGAACCAGAATCTACAACTCCGGCTGCAACACCAGCGCCAGCAAAGTTTCAGTTTCCCAGTACAACACCGCCAGCAACCGGAGGGTTGTTCGGGACTCAAGCTCAGAGCAAGAATACGCCAGCCGCTGTGCAGAACAGTGAGCCTGCTACGCTCTCATCAAGCAAGCCTGCGGCCATTGAGCCACTAAAAGACACGTCAAAGGGCCCCGAACATCAGCCCGATATGTCAAACGAAGCCCCTCCATCACCAAAGATCAAGGCGGAACCTGAAGACGAACGGCCAGATTCACCTTTTGGGGTGGACAAGAACATTCCAGAAGCTCCTTTACCTTCCGATCCTACGAGCAAGACAAGCTACGCTCCTGGCGATTCTTCTGCGTCATCTACCTCTGCATCGAAAGAAAATCATGACGATGCTCCATTACCGCCGGATTTCATACCTCCCAAACATGTACCCCGAGAAACGAAAGATGGTCAAGAAGAAGAACCTGCACTGTCTTCAGACGAAGAGGACGACGATCTCGACGAGGAAGGAAGCGGCGAGGATATTGCACAAGACCTCAGTCCGACCACTGATCCCAACCAGAGTCCTAAAATCACTCCGGGTAGCTCATTCGGTGGAGCCTTCGACCGAAGTCCTGTTGGCGGTCTCTTCACGAAGATTCCGCGGCAAGCCCCGCAACAGAATACTAAACCTTTGTTCGGGGAGATTGGCAGCAAGCCTGCTCCCTTTTTCCCGCCGCCGACTAAAGTGCAGCAAAGCCCAAGATCACCAAGTCCCGTTCGCTCATCGATTCCAGGAGACGTACTGAGACCGGACAATGCGAGATCTGTCAGTGCGCCAGGACTACAAACAAAGGCAATAGCCAACCGAAAAACGATAATGGCCAAGCTTACCGCCAGTAATGCTGGCTTGAGGCCAGAGATATCTGCAGAAGACCAAACTAGGCAAGAGCAAGACCGGTTGGTTGCTCTGAAGGCCAAAAACATGGCAGAGGAAGAGCAAGACCTCAGCGACCGAGAAGACGAGAAAGTACGTGAGGAGCTCGCAACAGAAGTAGAGGCTACAACCACTCTGGAACCATTCTTGGCACATCAGGACTACGTTGGCAATATCAACAAGCCAGGTATACCGGGCCAAATTGAGAAGGTATACCGAGACATCAACTCCATGATCGACACACTAGGCCTCAATGCTCGGTCACTGAAGGCGTTCATCAAAGGTCATGAAGAGATGTACAAGGATGGAGGACGGGAACGAGAGGACTTGGAGAATGGAGACGATTGGTGCTTGATCGAGATAGAAGACCTCAGCACGATCGAAGACAACCTAGCTAAGCAGCTTAAGAATGTTCGAGTGCAAGACGTGCAGGGCATGCTCAGTCTCTGCAAAGCACTACACAAAGACCTAGCACGAGCCAGAGCTAAACACAACGACATCAAAAGAATCACCGACGCACGCTCCGATCCAGAGCAGCTCGAAGCCCGCCGTTCCGCACCCCTAACCGCCGAGCAATCCGCCATTCAGCACGACCTCCGCAAAGATTTCACACACTTCCAGAAACTCCTCGCAGAGACCGAGGAAGCTATCAGCATGCTAAAAGCCAAACTAGCATCAAATGGTAGCAGCAACGGTGGTCATGCTACAAAGCAAGGCGTACCGACCGTCGAGGCGGTCATGAAAACAGTCATGACTATGACAAGCATGGCCGAAAAGAAAAGTGGCGATATCGACGTCCTCGAAAATCAGATGCGTAAGCTTCGCCTCTCTTCTCTGAATAGCAATAGCGCTCCGGGCAGCAGAGACGCATCGCCATCGCCGTTCGCCACGCCTGCCTCGAAATCTTCGAAACCTCCTCCGCTGCGCACGCCGGCTTCGGCTGCTAGTAGTAGTTTGTTCTACACACCTAATAGTTCGTTGAGAAGTGTCTTCAAATCGTCCGTCGGCACGAACGGGACGCCGTCGAGGAAGAGATTAAATGCTGTGACTGCGGAGGATATGGAGAGGTGCAGAGCGAAAGCGAGGCGGAGGAGGGAGGTGTGTGGGACGCTGAAGGAGGCGCTTTTGAAGGCTGGGCCGAGGGTTAGGACTTTGGATGATCCTTGAGGTCTTGTGTTGAATGTAACTTACATGTATGGATATGAGCAAAACTAAACTCTTAAGATGTTGGCTCATGATTGTTCAATGGTGACTGTGACACGGATAGTGCATGCTTGAGGGGATGACGACGAGGTAGTCATCATGGTAATTTGTAGCCACAAGTAACCTCGCAGGCAGTGATGATGGCTGCAGGAAAGGATGAGGGTACTGCAAACGCCAATAGCTAGGCACGACGGATTGGAGGCTTAAGTTAACTATCAGAAGAAACATCACGTAATAAAACCTAGAGCAACAAAGCAACGCCGGAGATAGTATCAAATGATCCAGCACCTGTGAAGCAACATGTCATAATCTACTCCAGCCAAGCCGCATCAATCGCCCTGCAACACCGAAGTAGCCAAAGTCAGAAACCCAACCCCACACGCCCCACCGCCTATGATGAAAGTAAACCCAAAGCTAGAAACAGCAGCAGTCGCAGCACCCAACTCCAAGTCCGCACCTGACTACCATCTAATCGAATCACTAGGCAGGGGCGAGCGTGGCACAGCAGCAGCTTTGTGCGCCAGGAGCGAAGAAAAATCGGTCGGGTCGTTGTCTTGGGGGAGGTTCAGTTCGCCTGTGTTGATGTCCGGTGGGAAGAGTTTGTCCCATTCGGTCTGCGTGTCCGAGTCAGTTAGTTCTACTTACAACTTGTCCGATTGTAACAAGATATCAAGGATGTAATTAGCGTTGAACTCACCCAGTCGATGTCAACCATCACGTCATCCTTCATGTTCAGCGCCGTGTTCTGTGCCGCGGCCGCATTCGCAGCAGCGCTGCTCGACTCTGAGCTGCCCTCTGGGCTAGTCGCGGGTGGAGTGAAGATTGCTTCACCGTTCGCCATTCCAGTGAAGCTGACATCCGAGCCTGCAGACTCGCTGGTCTGCCGGACCTGTGGGTTGTTGTCCAGACTAAGGCCTCTATCTTCTAGCGTCCGCGGAGGCCGTTGCCCCAGCCGCTCGATCATGCCGTTGGGTGCTCGCATCTTGCGGAGATCACGATAGACTCCGGTCTTGTCTCTGAGTTCAGTGAGGATGAGGCGGGCTTTCTGGTCACGGTTTAGAGTTGTGGGGACTTCGAAGACGTAGTCGAGACATGCCCAGATGCGGTCTGCTTCTTTGCGCATGGGGTAGGAGAAGACTTCTATGAGTAAAAGGAACGCGGTGTGCCATTGTTGCATGGCACCGATGTACCAGGCCCAGGGCTTTAGCAGTGGGGATGTTGCCAGTTCAATTGAGTCCTCTAGCCCCTGCGTGCCGGAGGTGAGGATGATCTGGCGGAGGCGGTCGGGGATTCGGGTTGAGACGCTGTTGTGGTAGCGATGCAGTATCATGATGTGCATCCTGTAGTATAAAACGTCGAATACTAGTCGGGCATAATGTTGTATAGGGATGCTTTCGTCAATCATGGGTAGATACTTCTCGTGCATTGCTTTTCGGAAATTCTCGACCTTTGCTAAAAGTGCTGTCACGCTAGTCTTCTTCTTCTCGAGCCGAACTCGATCAACCCAGACGATACGGTGCATCTCGTTGAATTCCATGCGAATGAGAGGCAACGTCATGTCCGTCCACTTGTCCGCTGACTTCTTGGGTGGTGGGTAATTCTCCAGGTCAACATCATCTACATTAAGCGGAAACTGGGTGTCGTAGTCATCTCTGCGTATTCCTGGTCTTGGACCTTGTGCTTCACAAGTCCGAAGATCCAGAACGCAGAGTTGGTACCATACCAGCCGGCGAACGTGTGTCTCTACGGCCGAAAGCCCGTATTCGGTGCCGTCCCTGTGAAGACCCATACACTCAGCGATCCGTATGGCAGTGCCGCAGAGGGCAGAATGTGCGCGAGACAGTTCGCTAAGGCACATTGGTATCTTGTAGCAGCACATCAGAGATAAGTCTGGACGAGGGGGCCTTTAGACATACGTACAATGTACATTACAAAAGCCTGCAGTGTTTCAACTTTGGTGGTCCGAAGCAAGTTAGCCCTTGCCAACGCAGTCTCTGTGCCAATTTGAAAGTTGCCGACCAGGTTCTTTTTCGGCACACCAAAATCTCTGAGAACAGTCTCTTCTGGCAGGCTCACAACACCGGAAAACATGGCTGCAAAGATGACGGCCTGCAGTGAGCTCGCGGGTTCAACACCCATCAATACTTCGTCCCAAAAGGTCTCGTATCGTCTTTCGAAGCTTGGTCGATGCACCAAGCGCGCAAGGTCATGGACTGAAAACCAGTACCGCTGCATGAGACGATCTGCAGCTATCTTGGACGGAAGAAAGTCAATCAATGAAGTCTGGTTGCTGCCTGCACCGAAGAAGAATCCTGAAGAGGGTGCGATATACGCAGGTCCAGGGTCAAGAAAAGAAGCTGACGGTGGTAGATTGGGGAGGGGTGGTTCCGGTGATGCTGCTTTCTCCTCTGGTGTTCGATGATCATTGCGTGAGTCCCCTAAAGTAACGCTGATCTGCAACAGGTCAGACTGAGGCTATCATCTTCTAAGAGCACAAGTAATTGGCAGCGTAGGTTAGGAAACTCACCTCTTCGCTCATCCTCGGACGGAAAAATCCTCCAACCCTCTCCGTAAGCCGCAGCTTCCCTAACTTTATACCCAAATCCAGCAGATCATTGTCCGCATCGTCATCGTAGGCGGCATCCACCACGGCTAAAGGCGTAGGCTCTAGGTCCTTTTCGTCTTCTGGTTCCAGCGCCAATTCTGCTTCGTCCTGGTCTCCGCTGTCGGGCAACACTCCGCTCCTTCTAGGCCCGCCTTTACGCGCAACATCATGCTCCAACACTCTCTCCAAAGAGCCCATTTTCTCTTTGATCTCCGTCAACCTTAGCTGCGACGCCGAGTCAAGAGCAGGCGCAAGAAAAACACAGTCCCTCACGAACTTTGTGCAATTGGTACAAGGATGGGACTTGTCGCATTTGAGCTTCCGGCGTCTGCATTCTAGACAAGATGTGATCATGCGATTGCGCCGTCGGATACGTTGTGCTGGCCCCGAAGGATTTAAGGTGTTGGTACCGCCATTTGGGCGGCTTGTCGGTGGGGTGGAAGAGACTGATGCCGGTCGGCCTTCACTTTCAACCGGTGATAGGTATGCAGCTGATACATCTCCTTTGACGTCTGGGTTTGTGTACTGTAACATCGTGTGGGTTTGGCGTTACATGTACGTTTGGTGGACTTATGCCTTTGAGGATGACTGTCTGCTGTGGAGACCTCCGACTAAGGTCAATGTCTTGGTTGTATTTCAGACCAATGGTGGCCACAAAACAGTACTTGTACCTATAACACTCTGAGGCATCGATCTTGTTGATGACGATCTGAGCATCGTAATTAGGGAATAAGGGCCACGATCGTCCAGAATGCGGAGTTTGAGTGTAACAACGTACACTCGTAGTTGAGAGATCGGGATTCTATATAGTCTTACAGGGTTTTTGGACGCTATGGATCTAATCTGACACGTGCCACGAGGCAGCCTTAGCGCTATTATCGTGGTCTTGGTTGTTTAGTAAGCAGCTAGCCGATTCCAAGGCCTTGAAGATGATGTTGCTACCCCCGGCCTGTGTCCTGGACTCGTTGTACCCTCCTTTTCGTTGCTCATGAGTACAAATTGACGATGGAAGCGAAGCAGGGAAGCCGATCCACGCAACGTCTAAGTCTTATCAACACGCCTGTATGCGGCACCTACAGATGTGCTCTACATGTACATGTCTGTATAAGCCTTACTTGAGGCCTGCAAAAAATGCATCCTCGAGTCTCATCTTCGCCGGGCTGGCCCACTTTGACATACAACCCTTTACAAAATACTCCGTCCCTGCGCAAATATGGACTACAATCTCAGGAAGGTCCTTGGTCTGTTGATCATCCAATCTCATGGCTAACCTAATGGAAACCTTGACGTCGTGTATGACAGAGTCTCGGCTGACGTGCATTGCTGTAGACCACCAAGCTTGGTGGGGCACAACCCCACCATGCCGTGACACGAGGATATAGACTACCAACCACGCCAGCAATTGCTTTCCCCGTTACCAACTTCACTCACCTCATCAAACTGAACAGTGCCATCATCCCACAATGTCACGCCCAGCAACAGAAATCGCCGTCCTCCCTCTCCTAGCAGGCGCCACGATCGAAGACCCCTCATCCAATGCCGGCAAAGTCTGGGCGGACACACTGAGCACAGTCTCGCAGCAAGATGGCTTCCAACGCGCCTATTGGGGACGGCGAATCGAAAGCCAAAGCGACCTCCAGCTTTTGATTGGTAAGTACCGCGACTCCCGCCGCAATGCTGTACTTGAAGCTTAAGGCAAATAGACTGGGACTCCGTCGACGCGCATAAGAAGTTCATGGCCAGTCCTGTATATGAAGCTTTTGGCAAGCACGTGGGGTCGATACTGGACGGTGCACTGTCTATCCACCATGCGAATCTCAAGCCTCAGCCACCATCCGCTTCTGCGAGCAGCTTCCCTGCACCCGTCACGGAGCTTGTAACCTTCTACTTCCCTTCCTCCACATCGTCATCCGATAAGACAGATTTCGATAATGCCGTGTCGAAGTTCAGCAAAGTGCCTCAACAGCACGCAGATGGGTTTAGAGGCTTTTGCGGCGGATGGATCGTCGAGGAGGTGGAGCACGCCAGCGTCGGGAAGGGATGCGGATATGTTGCGGCTGTTGGGTGGGATAGCGTGGATGCACATATGGCGTTTCGGGAGACCAAGGAGTTTAAGGAGGCTATCGTGGACCTCAGGGGTAGGGCGAAAGGGTCGGTGATGTATCATGTCAAGTTTCAGGAGAATTGATAGAAATCATCAGCTCGGTAAGTGATACTATAGATGAACATGGTCAGAACTCGCAGGCACCTGCGACACTTAGAGATTGAAGTTTCAGTCCAGCGATATTGATAACGTGCCGTGTCACAATTCTGTCTTGTGACTACCCCGGGAAGCTAGCCGTATCCACTATGGCAGCTCGATTGTTGTGGAATCACCGCTCCTCGATCTAAAAGTATCCCAGAGCGGTGCAGCGGCAGTCATTCGGCGCTGATAAGCTGATACCCTAGAATTCCCTACCGGAGACGAGCCCAAGAAGATCACAGTTGGGTATACATAATTAGAATGTTCAGCATGTACAAATACACCATTAACTGGCCATAATGAACAAACTTGGCCAACATCTCACTTGCACTCTTTCCCCTCCGCCTTCGATTGTGTGGCTCGCCCCACTAGAAGACTCCCTATCCACGCCCAATAAGCACTCGGCCCAAGTACGCATCTGAAATCCAACAAACCCTACTTCTCTTCCAGCTTACAGCCATGCGCAGGAACCACTCTATGCTCATGATAAACACAAACATCCTTCTTCCACGGCTCCCACCATCCGCCTTCCCATCCGCCTTCGACCCAACCACCAAATCCCTCAAGAACCCCTCGTCCCAACTATCCTCGTGATTCTGAATCAGCTGATTCGTCTTCTTGAACCTGAACAGATCAAGTACCAAGCGCCTGACGGGCGCGGACTCGCGGATGTCGTTGTACAGGATAAGCGTGTCGCTAGGTGCCGGCACCACGTTCTTCTCGTCCGCGAGCACGGCTATACGGTCGACGATGTCGTTTTTGAGAGCGTTGATGCTGAGCTTGTCGGCTAGAGCGTAGAGGCGGAGGAGGTGGTGATAGGCCGGTATCGGAGCGTCGACGTCTTCGTGCGCCAAGCTCTTGGTGTACAGCCACTGGACAAAGTATTCGAAGACGTCGGGTCGGTCTTCTGTCAGGTGCACGACACCTTTGATGGACTCTTGGAACTTGTGCGTGCTGTTGAACGCTGCGGCGAAGAAGTCCGATTGGCTGCATAAGAGCTCTTTGTGCACTGGGAAGGGTCGCTTCTCTGGTCCTACTTCGATAGTGACGATGGTCTTGAACATGGCTCTATGGTAAGTTTAGTTCGAGTTACCGGCCTTTGAAAGGACCAGCATCATACCGCGTTGGGCAAGGAGGGCGTTCAGCGCTTAGGTCCTTGGTTGAGGGCATGTCGTCGTGCGTGTTGCGGATTTGCAAAATAAAGGAGCAGAAGCTGGGTATGGGATGTCGGAAGGTTAGAAGAGCATGCTGAGGGGGAAATGAATTCCACTATCCGAAGTGAATCGACGAATCTTATAAAGTCAAACCGTGTTGGGGCTGGAGTGAATTAACTCGTTGCACCAAAGTGTTACTGCGGATCCATCCATTGGGCTAATTCCATGTGTTGGAAACTTTGGTAGCCAAAAGAAATCATGAAGCATGCGACACGTTCCCAATTTTATTTCTCGAAAGGTCATATCCATGAACGCGTCACAAATGGAAGCATCGTGCGCACTGTTTCTTTGTCCATATCAAACTTCCGGAAGCGGTCGACATGGAAAATGCATATGTCAGGACAAACTTACTAAACCCAGATCACGAAACAACGTCCGCAGCGCATGCGCATGCTGAATGCCGTCAAATGAATCGACTCAATGCGGTTCTGGAAGCTGATTGCAACTGCCATTTCATATCTGATTGAGAGTCTGCGAGGGTAAAACTACAATTGGAGAAAAACAACTTAAAAGCTGAAGAGTAATGTCAGCTGAGAAATCAGATTCTCACGATATCCCCGAAAAGCCCAGAACAAAACTCTAGATCCGATGCTTCTCGCTCTCTTCACAGATTGTCAGTATGTTGAAGGTGTGGGAGGCATTAGGTCTTCTGGCTTACCAAGTCTAGAGTATAGCATGTAGAGCGCCATCTGATTACACTCTTGTGTGCCGGTGATTGTGACCAATCTCTCATTGCTGTTGTCTTGCGGCTCATTGATCTTGATCACACTTCCGCTCAACTGCCTGATCTCGTTGATCTTCGCTCCTCCCTTACCAATGATGGCACCAACCATGTCGTTTGGTATAAAGATCTGCTGCGTTAGTGACTGACCAGGGACCATTCCTTGCATTGGCTGTGCGGGAAGTCCAGCGTGACTCTGTTGCGGTACATGGCCACCATGGTGTGGTTGATGTGGACCAGCGCCAGCGTAGCCTTGTTGTGGAGATCCGCCATAATGAAGAGGGGCTTGAGCTTGTTGCTGAGGTGGCTGGCCATGAAGATACGGCACGCCGTATGGATTCGCTGGAGTGCGTTGGGGCTGATTGTTATGACGTTTGTAATTGTCTGGATGGCCATACTGTCCACCAGCTGGCTGAGGAACGTATGGCACCACTTGCATACCACCTGGTACCACTCCAGCCGGGCCGCCACTTCTTGTAGCATACGCAGAAGCCGCCGGCCCGCCGAAACGTTCCGTGAGTTGTTCGACAAGCGTGCTGGCAACGTAATAAGTCGCGATGTGGACGGCGTCCGCAACACCGAGGACAACCAGAGAACGTTCGGTGGACAGCGGCAGGCATGAATCGGAGGCATTGAGACGTGCTCCTGAAGCTTCCTGGATCTCGCGAATACGAACACCGGACTTGCCAATGATGGAACCAATGAGGATATGAGGAACCAATAGCCGCAATGGGTATGTCTTGGATTGGGGGGTTGACGGTGATTCAAGAGGCTCGTTATTTAGCGTGCGAATGATCAGACCGAATGCCTGTTGACGACGATTAGCCCACCACTTTTAGTTACAAGAGGGAATGCATGCCTTTGCTGTAGCGTCTACCAAACCACTGACGGTCAAGATCCTCTCGACAGCTCCTCTAGAGTAGTCGCTGACGGTACACTTCGCACCTGACAGACGTCGAATCTGTGATACATTCTCCCCGCCTTTTCCAATGACAGTTGCAGCTTCAGCGCTGGATATAACTGCTCGAACGTGGATCCAACCCGTTTCATCTTGATGTGTCGGGTGTTGAGAAGGTGGATGAGACGTAGCGCGCTCATTCTGGGCACCAGTGGATTGGATTGGCTGGGTCTCGAGTACGGATGCCGCAGACGGAGCAGTGCCGTTCGGAGCATCTGGAACTACTGTGTCGCCTTGAGTATCCTTTGCCCCGTTTTCAGTAGGAGCCACAGCGATAGTCGCAGGATCAATTTTGATACCATCTGCTATTGCAGACACGGGTGCTACTTCCGGATCGGTCGCTGGCTTATCATTTTGTGGCTCTTCTCCCTTGACGATCTTGTCAAGAGCAGGACGCTTCGCATCAGGCTGATCCGTCGGACCAGAGGGAGAAGACGCATCTTCGAGGGGCCGCTTCGTGGAGGGAGTCGCAATGGCTGACGGGGATGCAGACATTGTGCCTAGTTATCAATAATTCTCAAAGGGTCGATCCTCAAATTGACTATATGGGATAGTCGCAAGGGTGTAAATCTTGTATTGATCGATTATGTACACCAGGTGCTCCGAATGAAAACGTGCTGGTGCAGGCGATCGGGCGGTGAATAGGGCGTGGTCTGGTGTAATGTGTGGGACGAAAGAATGGTGAAGTGCAAGTGAAGTCGGACGAACGCCTTGCTGTGCTGAGACGGACTTGAGAGATGCAGGATGCTGTGACAAAAGAGGTGATCTCGAGGTGGACTGCACAACCGGGACGAGGATATTGGTGACGGGTAATCAAGGATCACCTAACGGTGTATGGATAGGGTGATGCTCAGGAGGAGATGAAGTATCGCAATGGTGTGCAAGCGCTGACTGAGGTTGTGGAGGAGATGTTCCAGAGCAAAGCACGTCTGCTCCTTGCCAAACCTTGAGACGTTCTCAACACAGATCTTCGGACCTTCGACGTTAGCAATGTATCACCAGCGTTAGAGACGTGGCTCTTGACGGCAGCTTGTTGTAGGCACTGAAGTGTAGTGATGACTTGACAAATAGCAGGACAAGTAAGGAGCTGAAGAGGTTGAAGAGCAAGTGCGGAGGTCAGGAAATCCCCGTCCAACTAGCGTGACTGCAGCCGAAGCTTGGCAACACTAATCCCCATCGGAGAACCCGTGTTTAGCGTGACATGGTCGCGCATTGGATGAGCTCAAGAATTGTGAGATGCATGAAATTGGACACAAGATCTCGTGGATTTGTAAAAGTTCTGGATGACTTATTACAGCTGCAATTGCCTCAAAAACCGATACAAGTCTTATGCTTCATGTGACAATCCACATGCTACCGATGATCTGCGTGCCAACTGCAAACGGCATCCTTAGGAGATAGCTTTCTTAGCATACACCAATCCGGACCTTGAGGATGGCTGCGCAATCAGAAGCACTTGAGAAGATTTGTCGTTACGCAAATGATGTCCAGAAGACAGATGCAGTTACAGAAGAGTCTCACGGGTCTACTTCAGGCGCAACGCAAGCGGCGCACGAAGCGCGTCTCAGCAAAACAATCACAGAATTACAAAATCTGGTCCAGGAGCAGCAGGTTGCACTTGAGAAGGTTATCGATCTGCTTCCATACTCATTGCGCCTCCATCAGGCTAAAGTGGCCTACAGCTCCGAGCCTCTTCTGCAAACCCAGCACCAACCCAGCCATCACCGGAGCCCGCTGTGCGCCTTCACCAACTGCGAGTAGTCAAGACAGCGTATGAGGCGTTGAGGCCTCTGGAGCCAACTCTGCCCCAGAGAGACTCTTCCGTTCCAGCTCTGTTAGCGATTCGTAACACCCAAAGCCTTATCGCAGAAACTGAGACATCGATCACCGCCGTCCAACAGAAGCTAGCGCAGGCGAAAACGCAACTTGACCAGGAAGAAGCAGATCTACGTGACGCTCGCCTCATTACCTCTGCTCTCGAGAAACGCATTGCCACGCTGCGCACCCTCAAGGACGACAGATCTCAGCGATCCCCCAGTCAGGCAGCCAAGGAACTACTTCAGAAGCAGAAAAAGCGAAAGAAGACATATGAGAATGAGACAAGAAGACTGATCCGAGCATTCAATGATTTCACAGACGAGCACTTATCAGCGATGCTGGCGGCGGAGGAGCTAGGTGGGCCTGTTGTTGGGGAGATGGTCGATGTAGATGATACTATACTAGGGGCTGGTTTCAATCAGCAAGGGAAAGCCAGGAAGCTCAGAAGTAGTACTTCCTTGGATGAGAAAAAGAGACAGAGGCGCATTGATGAAATCTGGGGACGCACGGATAGTGGAGACGCAGATCTAAATGATGCGCGGAGTGAGAAAGAAGCTGCAGGGGCAGAGATGCGAGCTTTGACAGAAGATTTACTGAATGCCGCGGCCGATGAGCGAACCACGAGTGCCTATGTTGAGCTGCACCGAGACTCTGCGGCTGCCAGATTTCTCGTTAGGGCTAAGGTCGCGCAATTTCATCCTAGAGATGCAAGAAGATTGCGCTTGATAGATTTCGGAAGAGAGCTAGCTGAGTGAGAGAAATCTATATACCCGCTACTTGCAAAGCAACTTGCATCCCAATAGCACACAGAGAATGTCAGGCAAACATCCAGGCTGTGCCAGAGGTTGCAGACGGCAGTAGTGACACTGTAGAGGTGCCAAAGTTCACATGTTTCTAGGCAAAATGGTGATTCAGCCAAATCAAAGGCACGCCGGGTTTCCAGGGTCAATGATATCCGGTCACATCGCTCAATCAAAGCTTCTACTTGTGGCCAGCCCATGTAGGATGGGTTTGCCCGCGCTAATAATGTCTCATCATTAAGTACTGCGTTGAATAAGCTACACTCATTACCCTTAGTACCTGGGGTACCCCATACTTGATGCTACTAGGATTTTCATTAATTGGAAGGGCGACGCCGACAGCCACCAAACCATGGGGGGCTTTGCGAAGGTGTGTACCGAACCTCCATCACTGAAATCTGCGAGACCGGTCCGAAACACTACGATGAGGTTGTACGGCTACCCTGATTCACGTTTATACGCGTATGCAATAGAAAGTAGACCATCCGTGGTGACGGAGAATGATGAATGAGCAGCTGGTAGAGCCTTGGCGGAGGGAGTGCTTCTGGGTGATGATGTGTCTTATCGTTTGTCGCACGGAGAGGAACGAAATGCATCTCCAAATGAGAGACACCTCAACCACTGTCTTGCGCGGGTGGCGAGTACTCAATCACGGGACTATCTCCAGTGGTGTATGTTCATCTGAGAGAGAGAAAGAGAGAGGCCCCATTTAAGTTGAGCACCTTGTTATTACAGAGCAGTCGGCACCAGTCTTGTTCAGATTGCTCAATTACGATCAAGATTATCTCGTGTGAACAACCCGGCAATATCTAATCTATTACATCATCCCTCAGAGCAAACAGCTGCTTCATAACTTCATTCGACTGATGCGTTAACCCGCTGTGATACATGGTGTTCGTGATAAACTGCTTGCAGTTCTTGATCTTGGATGCCGTCTCCTGAGCAAACTCGTAGTCGACGTACATGTCGTCGACGTACGTTACCGCATACAGAGGCACTTCGTTCTTCGCAAGCTGCTCTTCGTCGTAGAGATCTGGCCAGTCGTCAATCTTGGCGACGAGTTCGGCGGTTTCGCGGAGCTTGCGGAGCTCCACGTAGTCCTCAAACATGTCCTGGTAGATCTTTGGAATCGTTAGCTCCCCTTTTGCTAAGTGAAAGATACGCTTTAGAGGATGAACGGATGTTCTGTAGGGCGAACTTACCATCTCCCCAGTGAAGTATATTGCATATCTCTCGTCATCATCCTCTCCCGAGTTGTTCAGCTGAAAGCGTGGTAGACTTTGCATGACACGCTGGGCAGACCAGTGCGAGGCCTCTCTGCTTGATTACCTTAGCAAGAAAGTAGCCCATGTTTTGGAGGGAGATATTTTTCTTACCCTTGAAGGTAGCAGGCCTCGTGTAGCACTGCGTAGAGCACGTTGTCATCGAAACCGAGAAAGTTATCGATGATCGAAAGTGTAGGTCTGGTGAAAAAGCCGCATTGATCTAGATCACTGCAAGCACGCAAGACCACGTCTGCCTCGAAGTCAACTCTGCTATGCTGCGTGGAATTGCACGGTTTGAGAGCTTACCATGGACCATATCTAGGCCACCTAGATCGAATTAGCGTCGAGCCTTGAGAGCAATGGTGTTGAATCACTACCATGAGATCCAAACAACAAGCCCAGTGCTCGGAAACGAGACACAGACAAGGTCCCACCAGAAGGCAATGTCAGTCGTTCTTCGCGCAAATGCTCAATAATATCTTTGACCCGTTTCACGTCCTCGGGAAACTTTCTATAGTACGCTGCGTTCCTTTGTGCTAGCTTTCCTGCTACTATTAGTTGTGATCTGTTCTTTTAATTGGGCGAGGTGTACTTGCTGTACGTCCGTTTATAGACTTCGTCAGGGCCCTTGACAAATGGAGCTAGACCTCCGCAGACAAAGGCTAGCTGCTATCAGACACGGTTTGCTCAGGGCAATGGAAACGTTGGTATACCTTCCTGGAGACCCTCAGGACTGGACGTCGGTCAATTAGTATGGGTCGAGCAGATGACTGACGACTACTGACAATCTTGAAAGGTAATTGATGGTACACAAGCCTCCAAAGCTGTGCCCCATAACGGTCCATTTCTTTTTCTCTTCCGGATATTCCTCGGTCAATACATTACGTATGGCTTCACAGTCCCTTACTTGGTTGTCCAACTGTTAGAAAAGTGCAGCGTTTTGAAGGGTTTGGAATGTGTGAGCTTCTCGGGACGAACCGATGTTATCAGCACGGAAATGCCTAAGGTAATTTGCTTGCTCTTGCGGCTTTCCATGACGTGCGAGCGTTTCCGCGGATATTGCACTGCTCAAACCAGTGCCTCGCTGATCAAGGAAGAGCATCTGAACCATAATCATCAACCTTTACAGACCTAAAAGCTAGTGGTAATGCAAGCCGCGTACTTGATAACCCTTCTCTAGCACAGCGGTGGTCCATGGGTAGCTCTGTGGTGGACTACATGACATGCCAGGCCCACCTAGTTTCGGTCAATGCTGCCTTGATCTGTGAAGACATGGAGCTCTCTATGTTACCTTGTAGGTAGACGACTGCGGCAAATCATATTAGCCGTTTCCATGCCAAGGGAAGGGTAAGTCACTACATACACCAGGGTAGGTGCTTCTTCTCTTCTTTGCCGGCTGGCTTTTCAACGCGTTCTACGCTCCGAGCAAATATCCGCAGAGATCCATTGCCTGGCTTCGAGTAGTCTTTAGGTACATCGAAGAACAGTTCGGAAACCTTCAATTTGCCTAGCTATGCCGTCAATGATGCGCTGTAATTTATGAGAAGCTGTTCAATGAATCTAACCTGGGATTGCATGTGTCCTCCGCTCGATCAGCTTTGCGATTGACATGTCAAATATCTATCAAAACGTCGTGAAGTGGTTGCTGTAGATCTCCGATTGTTGTGGGTAAGGTATTGTTAGTGTGGACAAGTGCAATTGGCCGTGACGTTCCCATAGGGTAGGTCCAACGACACAACGTTCAGTATTTGAGAAACGGCTCCCCTAAAAATCATTATCCACTGCACTGTTTACATCACCTTATGCATAATCCTACGTTGAACAGAGGAGTTTTCTGACCAAAATGATGGAGTTCTACAGTGATAATGCCATGTCGCGCGAAGCTCATGAGAAACTCCTCGATGTGATATCTACAAGCCTCGAGAGAGATGTTTTACCGGACCAGAGAAGCCTCCAGAAGGCAATCACTTCGTTGACAAGCCATCTGCCAGAGCAAGGCTTTGGACTTCAAAACACTACCAGGCACCTGTTGGATGACATCGCTCCAGGACTTAATGCATCCAGTCTTTCGGCAAATTACTACGGTTTTGTCACAGGAGGTGTAACGCCTGCCGCGAGGATTGCGGATAATATTGTATCTGCCTACGATCAGAATGTGCAAGTGCATCTCCCAGACCAAACCGTGGCCACAGATGTCGAGGATAGAGCTTTGCAAATGCTCCAAGAAATGCTAGAGCTTGACCCCGCCGTCTGGACAGGCCGGACGTTCACGACAGGAGCTACGGCCAGCAATGTGCTTGGTCTAGCTTGCGGACGGGAAGCCGCTCTGCAGCCTCCTAAAGATGCAGACAGAGAATCTTACCCCATTGGAAGAAGGGTCGCATACAACAGCGATGTCTCAGAGGTTGGCATAGTAGCTGCTTGCAAGCGAGCAGGTATCGATACTTTCAAAGTGCTATCGACAATGCCACACTCGTCTTTAATGAAAGCGGCAAGCCTCGTTGGCATTGGGCGTGCACACGTAACGAACATCGGCCGCGCAAGGAATCCCCTCAAATTTGATCTGGAGTTGCTATTGGATGAAGCGCGGAAACGTGGTACCGCAAACATTCTCGTAGTGTCTTGTGGAGAGGTCAATACCGGGTGCTTTGCAACAGAGGGACATGGAGAATTGCAGCAGATCAGAGCTATATGTGACAAATACAACATATGGATACATGTTGATGGAGCGTTTGGTATCTTTGGTCGTGCGCTGGAGCAGGGGTTAGGATTTGATGCGATCAAGAGTGGATGTGAGGGCCTAGAATTAGCGGACTCAATCACCGGAGATGCCCATAAGCTTTTGAATGTGGTGAGTTGGTCTCAACGCTAGTCATGGCTGCGAAGCTGATGGATGGATGAGCCCTATGATTGTGGCTTCTTCTTTTGCCGTCATCCAGACATTGCACAGAAAGTCTTCCAGAACTCTAACGCAGCGTATCTGAGTGGCTCCGGAACTTCAGCTACGATCCCATCGCCATTGAACATTGGTATCGAGAACTCCAGACGATTCCGTGCACTGCCGGTATATGCAACCTTAAGGGCCTATGGGCGGACAGGATACCGTGAGATGTTACAAAAACAGATACATCTTGCCCGAGCCGTTGCTGCTTATCTCTTTGATCACCCTGCCTTCGAGCTACTACCGAGCTCCTCTGACACTAAAGACAGAACCTTGGCACGGATATACATTATCGTTCTTTTCAGAGCCAAGAATGATGATCTCAACAAAGACCTCGTACAGATGATCAATGCATCTTCCAAGATTTATGTTTCTGGAACCTCTTGGGAAGGCAAGCCTGCGTGCAGGATTGCTGTCTCGAATTGGCAGGTCGATGTAGCTCGCGATAGCTTGCTTGTGAAGAGTACCCTTCATAGTATCGTGGAACAACGGCCTGGGAAGCATTGGGCTGCTGAGTCCTCCACGGATTCCATGGTTCCGGTAAAGCGTCCGAGAAGTCGCTCCTCAAGCTCACAAACTGATGCAGGTGGATCAAAGGAAATGGAGAGATGATGAATTGGCAAGAGATTCTGTTCGAAACAACACCCGTTACCCTTTACACTTTGTACTTAGTCTCTGGCAACAGTGCCAGCGTGTACTTTGTACAGTGAACGCGTTTTCGCAACTCAGATTTCCCTTATAAAGGTTATCTGGAAACGATCCATAAACTTGTGGTGACCATAGCTGCCGGCTTTCTATCTTCGCCGGCCAGCACCACCAGCCTCACTACTTCTGTCAGCAAGGCTGACAACCTCCCCGATGCCAGCTTCCTCCTGTTCGTCCTCAAGAGCCCGGATTTCCTCTCTGCAATCCCACCATTTTCCTTCCGCCATGTCGAAAGCTTGTTTCCTAAGTTCTTTGATCGACCTGTTCGCCGCCTCCTCTTTCTTCTTCACTTCCTCCAGAAGGATGTCTTGCCATGCGTTCGAAGTTCGAGTAAAGAAATCCCGCAGATTCTCAAAGGGTCGCGGGTGAGGACGTGAGTCAGATAATGACGAGTCTGCATCTGATTCCGTCTCCGGAAATGGAGACGCAACGAGGCCAATATTGGAAGTAGGAATTGTATCTTGTGCCTCTGCAAATTCGAGCTCGGAGGGACCTGGGTGATCTGGCGAGGTCCCTCCCATCCTTGTATCTCCGTCATCCTCATCCTCTTCTTCGTCCTCCTCGTCGTCCTCCTCGCTATCCTCAGCGTCGCTGCCTTCCCAATTCTCAAGGTCTCTCTTATATATCTCTTTCACCCCATCAAGCTTCCCTAGATCAATCGCCCACATTTCATCGAAAGTATATTCTCGATCTCCGTTTTCGAAAGTCCCACCAAATATGTATAGCACATCATCCTGCACGGCCAATTGAGCGTTGAACCTAGGATGCGGCATTTCCATTATGAGCTCCTTGGCCGATTTAGTGGGAAGGTCTTCCTCTTCCTCCGCTACCTTCACCACGTCCATAGCATGAGCCTCTAAGATCGAGCCTTTGGACTCTAACGCCGCCAAATTACGCAGAAGCTCTTCCTCGTCTGCCTTCCCTTTGACTCGTCGACCTCCGCTCCTCTCTGATGCAAGCTGCTTCTTGCCTGTTCCTTTAGGCCGGCGTAAAGTCAGCTGGAAGTACCGATTCCTGTCGACGTTCCAAGCAAATAGAGTGTTGAAAAACTCGCTCTCGATGCCTTCTTCACTCTCTTCGACGTCGTGGACGCCGCCGAACAGGATGCCTCGGCCCTTGTGGTAGGCCATCGTGGCGCCAGCACGAGCTGGGTTTGGTGGGTTAGCTGGCCGCTTTCGACGCTCCCATCGTACTGTCGGTGCTGCACCAGGAGTATCCATTGAAGGTGGTAAAACTCGTAGGAACCATGTGTCTTGATGTATGACGGGCTTCAACACTGTCCGCGTGCCCTGACTAGCCCCCTTCGTATGTTTGCCAGCCATTACGGTCGCTTTGACCCGGGAGTAGCCGCCATAGATCACGGCACCTGATTCGTGAGGGAGGAAGGAGAACGATGACCTGGCATCAGGCTTCTGCGTAGCCGGCGGCAAGACAGGGTTATGCCATACAAAGTTCTGGCAATCGTAAATCCAAAGGTCTTGCAAATACTTCGTCTGCTGCGACGTGTCTTGGAAGCCGCCGAACAAGAGGATGTAATTCTTTGGTTTTAGTCAGTCGGTATTGATCTATGACAATCTGCCATGATAATTGCAACGTGCTACAGCATGCTATGGAAGAGCGCTTTATTGATCGTAGGTACTGACCTTGTAGTAGACCATCCGATGGCCGCTCCTTGCTGGCGGTCCTTTGCCTTTGGTCTCGAGCCGATTCCACTCCCTCGTCGATGGTTCAAGCCGCCAGAAGTCATTGTAATGGTAGAAAGTCCCCTGCTTGGGTGAGGAGAATTCCCCTGCGGTTCGTAAGTCACCCAACAATCATAGAGGATGTTCCCCAGATCAGCTGGCCTTACCCCCAAATAAATGTATGCCTCCGGCGTTTCCCCCACGACACCAAGCATGACCGCTCCTGGGTAAGGGGCTATTAGGGCTTGCGACAAGCCGCCACTCGTCGCGATCGATCAAGTAGATGAACAGATCGTTGTAGAAAGTTGCAAGAGCACCATTGTAGTATTCCCCACCAAAAAGAAATAGTTCGTTATCATTGGAAGGTGAACCAATTATTGTAGATGATGAGCGAGGTGATGGTGGCTGGCAGGGGACCTCCGTAACCTTGAGATATTGCGCTTGCTGCAAGACAACTTGTCAGCTGCAGCAAGAAGCAGTTGCAGCAGTGAGACTCAAATGGGTAAAGAACTTTCTCGAAGACTTTTGCATGTCGCAAAACAGTTCGAAAATACTCATATACGCGGTATCCTCGTTATGAATTACAGTGGAACATCTGCTTGAGATAGCTTAATCCCTTACTAAATCGATATGGTTGTTTCTAGAAGGAGAGAAAGAACAGCTATTGAACAGAAAGTAGCTTACCTGCTTAGCATACTCTGCCAACACCGTATCTAGGTCAACATCTTCGGCATCACTGTTGTCACCTTCACGTCCCTTGACTTTTGATTTTTTCTCTTTCTGTGCCGCCTTTTTCGTCTGCTTTGCTGCCACACGGGCCTTTTGTTCAACAGTCTTTGATTTCTTGTCCTTCTTTGCCATGCCTGGAACTCAATGCGCCAAGGTTCTTGTGACTTTCAAGAGAGATCACACAGCACCCCTTCATGGGTACTCTTACCTTGGCACGCACCGAGAAGTACCGTGTCTCATGTACAGAATTATCGACACTGAGGGCCTTTCAGACTAACATTTTAATGAAGTTTCCGCCCATATTAAGGGCCTATTACAAAATGGTGTGCCTCTCCAAGAATTTGTACGCGCACATCGAGTTCTGATGATGCGATTGCGATCCAATCTGTATCTGTAGTTTACGGCACGTTGACCGTAGGAAACCGCACACATAAGTATTAATCCGTAATGGGAAATGTTGCTGTGCACTT
>JAABUP010003508.1_pt1 | contig 27594 bp, 35 predicted proteins | sample 5559201 | NCBI WGS metagenome assembly JAABUP01 (sample SAMN10711887, study PRJNA513373) | rock metagenome | isolation source: Antarctica rocks | place: Antarctica | reverse complement strand
CGTCCTGCGGGGACTGGCCCGGCCGGCCCGCAACCGCCGCCGCCAGCGCGTCCAGGGCGCCCTGCTTGGCCGTGCGGCACCGCCGAGATCACGGTGGAGCGGTCCACCCCGTGGCGGTCGGCGGCCTGGCCGTCACCCATTGTCGCCGCCCATCCCGGCTGTATGTTGGCGCAGCCCGATGTCTGCCGGCTCCAGCACGGGATCGGGTTCTGGAGTTGCGCCGACGACCGACCGGGAGGCCGGCAGATGCCCCGACTCGAGCAGCTTCCCGAGAAGCAACGGGCGACCCTGCGGGCCCAGGCGGTACCGAGCTACGACACGAGTCCGCAGGCCTCGCTGAGTGTCGGGCTGGATCAGTCGAAGGTCGCCTTGGTGACGACGGCCGGGCTGCACCTGCGGGGTGACCGGCCCTTCGAACGCCAGGACCCCGGTTTCCGGGTGATTCCCGGAGCCGTCGAACCAAACGAACTCCTGCAAAGCCATGCGAGCATCGGATTCGACCGGACGGCGATGCAGCGCGATACCAACGTCGTCTTTCCCGTCGATCGGCTTCGCGAGTTCGAACGCGAGGGCGTCGTCGGGTCCCTCGGTCCCCGCTTCCTGTCCTTCATGGGCGCCCAGGCCGACCCCGAGCACGTGCTGTCCGCCGCCGTCGGCGAGGCGCTGGAGCTGCTCCGTGCCGACGGTACCGACGTCGTGCTCCTGACACCGACTTGACCGCTGTGTACGCACACGGTCGGTGTGCTCGCACGTCAGTTCGAAGCCGCGGGACTCGTGACGATGTCGATCAGCCTCGTTCGCGAACACTCCGCGATGATCAAGCCTCCGCGCGCGCTGTGGGTCCCTTTCCCGTTCGGTATGCCGATCGGGCACCCCGGCGACGTCGCTCAGCAACGTCGCGTGCTGCAAGGCGTGTTCGCGATGCTCGAGGAGACCGTGCCGGTTCTGAAGGACCTGACCGGGGAAGAGGACGGTGACGACCTGCCCGGTCCCGTCCAGGCGTCCAGTGTGCCCGGGCCGGAGGCGGGGGTCGGGCGTGATGTGGCGGGCGAGGTGTCGGAGATGCGCCGCTATCAGGAGCGCTGGCTGGCACGCGGGGGTCGCACCGCGGTCGGGCTGACCGGCGTGGAGCCGAGGCGTTTCCGCGGACTGGTGCGCTTCCTCGAGAGCTATGCCGCCGGCGAGTCGGCCGATCATCGGGAGCGACCCGAGAACATCTCGGTGCCGTACTTCGTCCGCTATGGCGTCGACGATCTGAAGGCCCTCTACGTCGAGGCCCGGTTCGTGATGCGCCCCGAGGACGACAACGAGGCCGTTCAGCGCTGGCTGTGGGGCGGCACGGCGCTGAGCCGCCTCATTCGAGAGCTCCGCGACCGCATGGAGGCCTCCGACGACGACACCACGCAGAAGCTGGCCTTCGGCCTCGCTCGATGAGCCGCCGGACCCGCAGGCGAGTCGGCGATGGCCGCCGGGCGCCCGACCTCCCCTGAGCTCGTCACCGAATGCATCCACGACGTCGACGGTCGTCACTCCCGCCGAGCAGGCCACGAGCCGCTCAGGAATCGTTTCACGGGGACGTCGGTGTGCCGGACTCCTCGAGCAGGGATCGGGCTACACCGGCCAGGTCCTCGGCCTGGTGGTCGGGCTGACGCCCGATCGGGCTAGTGCGTTGACCAAGAACGTTGGCCGGGTTCATGCGGCCTGGCGTGGGCGGCCCCAGCGTTGGTGTCGTTCGCTGCGGATGCGGGCGCGTTCTCGGCGTTGTGCGGCGAGGACGTCGGGGTGGCGGGCGTTCTGGTTGCGCCACCGCAGGTAGGCCTGCAGCCGGCGGGCCAGGGCGGGGTGGTTGGGGTGGTTCGTCGCGCCCATGGTGAAGGTCCGCAGCGGCCCGAACTGGGCTTCGATGGGGTTGGCCCAGGACGCGTAGGTCGGGGTGAAGCAGAGTTCGACCTTGTTCCTCGCTGCCCAGGTGCGGATGGCGGGTGTCTTGTTCGCCGAGAGGTGTCCATGATCACGTAGATCGGGGCCCCGTCGGATCGATTGGAGAGCGGCGAGGGTGTTGGTGCCGCCTTTGCGGCGGCGGGTGATCCCCCAGAGCTGGTCGTCGCCGAGGCTGTAGCAGCCGTGGAAGTACCGGATGGGAGTGGGTGCGGTGGTACGTCGCGGGCAGCCGCACCGGGTGGCGTTGAAGTCGTGGATGACGTCGCGGACGGTGTCCTCGTCGGCGGCCACCAGCCGGGCGATCGCCGGCACCGGGGTCCCCGACGCGGACGCCATGATCATGGTGGCCCGTCGGACCCGGATCGAGCCGCCTTTGCCGCGGCGCACGATCTGGGTCAGCCGCTGGCCCTCGGCGTCGCTGAGTCGTCTTGCTCTGACTGGTTCTGCCACCCGAACCCACTCCCTGGTCCCGACCTGCTGTCGGCACCGAGAATGAGATCTTCACCTAGCCGGATGAGGGACGTCCGGCGGCGTGTCGCGAACCCGGCCAACGTTCTTGGTCAAACGCACTGGCACGATCCCCGAGCGGGCCACGAACGCGGTCTCTCGCCTCGTCGAGAGCATGCGCCGGCTCCCCGCCCACCCCGAAGTGCCCGACGCGCTGGCGCGCCTCCAGGCGAGCGGTCTGCGGATGGTCGCCGTGACCAACTCGGTCCTCGACGTGGCCCGAGAGTAGCTCGTCAACGCCGGGCTGATCGAGCGCTTCGACGCGGTGTACTCCGCCGACGAGGTTCGCCTGCTGAAGCCCGCGCCTGCCCCCTACCGGATGGTCGCCGATCGCTGCGGAGTCGCCATCGGGGACGTCTGTCTCGTGGCGGCCCACGCCTGGGATAGTTCCGGAGCCCTCGCCGCGGGGTGCGATCCCTTCGGCGGAGAGGTCGCGTTCCGCCCGTGCAGCGAGCATCTGCAGGGCGGCACGTGCGCGGTCGTGAAGTCCACATGCTCTCCGGTCAGTCCACCGACGAAGGAGATCTGGAGCATCGAGGCGAACCACTGGGGCCGCAGCGAAGCGTCGCCGAGGACCTCCTCGAACACGGGGTCGAGCGCGCGCAGATCGAGCAGTGTCTCGTTGACGTCGAAGGCCAGTACCGTCGGCATGGGATCATTCCCGTTCTCGGTATGCGCCGGGCGAGGATCACCCGTCGCGGTCAGCGCGGTCGGTCGTGCACGGTGTCCCAACTGCGCCCGAGCTCGCGGGTCACCGCCGCCACCATGGTCCGGTCGATCATGAGCCAGCGCACGCAGCACGAACGCCGCGCGGCGCAGGGTGGTCGAAGCGCCGGACCGGGCCAGTCGGCTGGTGTCATGGCAGAACACCTCCCGCTCGCACCGTCGTGCGTGCAGCGATAACGCGGGACCCGGACCCGCAGCACCAGCGGATGTCCGGCCACCGGCACATCGCTGACCCGGCGTTCAACGGTGTCGCGGTAGGACCCGACGCCGCCGCAGCCCGGGCAGCACCCTGAACCAGTGTGAGCAGGTCGCAGAACACCACCGTGGTCTCGCCGTCGAGGGCGGGGTCGGTGATCGTCACCCCGAGCTCGACGGTTCGGACGATCGTGTCGGCCACGACGTGAGCGGGAGTGGACGTAGGCTGCACCGCCGGGGCCCCGGGAGATCGATGATCTTGGTGTAGGAACCTGCATCATCTGTCGCCCGGGGCCCGCCTCATCGCAGCGACACGACCTCATCCTTGCGGGTCGTCGCGCCCTCGGCTGCACTCCATTCCCGGAAGAGCCTCTTCGTCGTTGTCGGGGCTGCTGGGCGTTGAAGGACGCGGCCCGCGTTGGCGCCAGGTTCGTCACCGGCGGCCACGAGGTTGGCCACGCCGGCGACATCTTCGCGCCGACCGTCGTCGAGGACGTCCCCCGGGCGCGAGTCTCCTCACCGAGCAGGCCTTCGGTCCCGGTCGCGCAGGTGGTCACTTTCGACGCGCCGGATACGTTTTGACTGAAGAGGCCAACCGCGGCCGGCGCGTCGCCGCGGAGCTCGAGACCGAAATGGTCGGCATCCAACATGTGGTCGCTCGGAGCGTTAGCGTTAGTCGCCTTCGACGTCGGCACCGCGTCGGCCGTGGTCGCCGTGTACACCGTCAGCGGGCTGTTCGACTCCGAAGGTCGCCGCCAGGTCGTCGACGGGGTCTCGGACGAGACCGTCGATCGCGGCATCAGTGATCGCACGCAGGGCGGCGCGGCCGGGCCGTTGCTTGGCGAGCACGTTCATGCCCTGCACGACGGCGACGAGCAGCGGCGCCTGGGCGGGACCCGCACCGGGACGCAGCGCGCCCTTTACCCGTGCCCGGGTCAGCGCCGCTTCGAACGCGGCCTGGAGGTTCGCGAGGTGCAGACGGACCATGCCCGCGAGCTCGGGGTCGCGTTCGGCGAACTCGACGAGCGAGTTGGTGAGCAAACACCCCCATTGCCGGTGGCCGTCGACCATCGCCTCGATCAGGTGCTCGAAGTAGGCCTGCAGCCCCGCCAGGCCGGTGGGCCCGGACGTAATCCGCCGGACCGCCTCGACGGAGACGGCCTGCGCGTAGCGCCGCAGCGCGGACCGGAAGAGGTCGCGCTTGGAGCCGAACGCCGCGTAGGCGCTGCCGGGCTGGATGCCCATCGCGCGGCAGAGGGTCTGCACCGAAGTCGCCTCGTACCCGTGCTCCCAGAACGTCTCCAGCGCAGCGTCCAAGGCCTCGTCGATGTCGAACTCCCGAGTGCGGCCCATTGCGCAACCCTAGCGTGTTCTGGTTCATTCGTTCGCTTTCGGCCGAGTAAGCAGTCATGGACAGGGCTGGCTTGATGTCGCTGAACGACCATCCATGAAAAGAGGGCGGTTGCCGGTGCGGATTGCGATGATGGGCACGGGCGGTGTCGGCGGGTACTTCGGGGCGCGGCTGGCGCACGCCGGCCATGACGTCACCTTCGTGTCGCGCGGCCGACACCTCGAGGCCCTGCGCAGCAAAGGACTTCAGGTACGCAGCCCGCTGGGCGACCTGCACCTGCCCGACCCCGTGCTCACCGACGATCCGGCGCAGATCGGCCCGGTCGATCTGATCGTCCTCGCGGTCAAGCTCTGGGACACCGAGCAAGCCGCCGCGCCGCTGGCGCCCATGCTCACGGAGCGCGCCGCGGTGGTGTCGTTCCAGAACGGCGTGATGAAGGACGAGGTCCTCGGTCGGGTCGTCGGCGCGGACCGGGTGCTCGGCGGGGTCTGCTACATCGCGGCCACCATCGCCGAGCCCGGCGTGATCGAGCACTCCGGCTCCCTGCAGAAGCTGGTGATCGGCGAGTTCGACGGCCGCCTCTCGCCACGGCTCGCGGCGCTGCGTGACGCCTGCGTCGACGGCGGCATCGACGTCGAGGTCAGCGAGCAGATCGAGCAGACCACCTGGGAGAAGTTCGTCTTCCTCGTGGGTTTGTCCGGCACGACCAGCCTGACCCGCACAACGATCGGCCCGATCCGCGATCACCCCCGCTCGCGGGCGTTCCTGCGCGACACCATGGACGAGGTCGTGCGCGTCGCGCGGGCTCAGGGTGTCGCCTTGCCCACCGACTACGCCGACGACCGGCTCGCCTTCGTCGACACGGTCCCCGCCGCCATGACCTCCTCGATGCACCGCGACCTCGACCGCGGGCACCGCCTCGAGGTCGGCTGGCTCAGCGGCGACGTCGTCGCCCGCGGCACCGACTACGGCGTGCCGACCCCGGCCAACCGGGCGATCGCCGACCTGCTCGCGGTCCACGCCGAGGGCACCGACCGGTGAGCGTCGAGGCGCTCACCGTGCGCGCGGTCGACGCACGCCTGATCAGGGTGCCGATGCGCCGGCCGCTGCACACGAGCGCCGCCCGGGTGACACACGCCCCGCTCGTCCTGCTCGACCTGCACACCGACCAGGGAGTCACCGGCCGGGCCTACCTGTTCTGCTACCTCGAGGCCCTCGGACGCGCCGTGGTCGGACTGGCCCGCGACACCGCTCCCTTACTCGTCGGGCGATCCGGACAGCCCGGCGCGGTACGCCGGACCCTGACCTCGGCGTTCCGGCTGGCCGGCGTCGGCGGGCCGACCGCCATGCTGCTCTCCGGGCTCGACGTGGCCTGCTGGGACGCCCTCGCGCTCGCCGCCGAGCTGCCTCTCGTCCGTCTGCTGGGTGCCGAGCCGCGACCCGTTCCCGCCTACAACAGCAACGGCCTCGGGCTCGCCGCTCCCGAGGCCGTGGCACGCGAGGCGACCGAGCTCGCCGCGGAGGGCATGCCCGCGGTCAAACTGCGTCTCGGCCGACCCGACTCCGACGCGGACCTGGCCGCCGTGGAGGCGGTGCGGCACGCGCTCCCGGACGACGTCCACCTCATGGGCGACTTCAACCAGGCGCTGAGCCTGCCCGACGCCCTCGAGCGGTGCCGACAGCTCGACGACCTCGGACTGGCCTGGATCGAGGAACCGATCCGCCACGACGACTACACCGGCACTGCCGAGCTCGCCGCTGCGTTGCGCACCCCCATCCAGATCGGCGAGAACTTCACCGGCCCCCGCGCGATGTCGGTCGCGCTGAGCGCGCGGGCGTGCGACCTCGTCATGCCCGACCCCGACCGGATCGGCGGGATCACCGGCTGGCTGCACGCCGTTGCCCTGGCCGACATGGCTGCGGTCCCGATGTCCACCCACCTCTACCCCGAGGTCTGCGCCCATCTGCTCGCCGCGACACCGACCGCGCACTGGCTCGAGTACGTCGACTGGGCCAACCCGATCCTGCGCGAACCGCTGGACGTCTCCACAGGCACCGCTACCCCGTCGGAGAGAGCCGGCGTCGGCCTCGAGTGGGACGAGGACGCCGTCGCGCGCTACCGCGCCGCTTGAGGCGTCCTGTGCTCCCGACCCGTCCGGGCCTGGGCCGACACGCGTTCGCTGCGTCCGCTGGTTCTCGGGCTCTCTGCGGTCTCGGCCGTCTTCCTCCTCGTCCACACGGCGCTGCTCGGGTGAAGCACTGCGACCGCATCGATGACTCCGCCGGCACCGCCGGCACCGCCAGCTCGGCGATGTGCGCGATGACCGTGTCGAGCCCTGCTTCCAGCGCGGTGGTGTCCCGACGGACCTGGGGAAGTAGGAGGCAGCACGCGATGGATCCGGCCCGCCGGGGGAGCCGGTCGACGACATCCGCGCCAGTCGCGCAGCGGCCGCCACCGGCAGCTCACCCCGCTTGCTCGTCGCCACCACCACCCCCACCGCCGGTGCCGGCGACAGTAACGGCGCGACGCCCGTCACGGGTGACACACCGAGACCGAGGGCCAGGGTCGAGAGGTTGACACAGGGCTACTCAAGGCCGAGGCCGCCGGGGCGGCCGATGTGGCGGCCCGGATCGCCCGGGCGCAGCGTCGTCTGGCGCAGGTCGGCGGCGAGTTCGCCGAAGTTCCCGCGCCGCGCCGTGGGTGACCTCCACAGACAACGGGGACAACGATGGAACCCGACGATCCCGGTGATCCTCCGAAGGACACCAACCGCTACATCTTCCGGCGGGCGTTCGGTAACCAGCGCGGCAAGCACGTTCAGCTCGACGGCTTCAACACCAGCTGGTGGTGTCAACGGTCCCTGAAGGTTGACCCCTCAGAGGACTCTGGATCTTGACCCGTGCTCGCAAACCGAGCGAGTTGTCGGAGGGCGTTGTTGTCGGCGATGGGGTGCCTGAGTGCCCATCCAGCCAAGCGTGATCTTGCGGCCGGCCCAGGCGAAGCCGACCACGTGGGTGCCCGGCGATGCGGCACCCGCCGTCCTTCGTCACGGTCCGTTCGACCTGCAGCGCCCCGCTCTCAATCCTGCCCGTGGTGGTCGGGAACCAGGCGTGGTCAGCCGCTGCTTGCTCGAACGCGGGTTTCATGCGGTGGTGGTCTTCGGGTAGTGCGGACGGAGGCCGGCCGTAAGGATGCGGTCGAGCGTCCGGTCCGGCAGTACCCGCGACATGCGGGTGATCAGGGCCGCGTCACGGCCGATGGTGTAGCGGGTGCGAGGCTTTCCGGCGGTCACGGCCTTCGCGATCACCCGGGCCGCGTCGCCGGCGGACTTACCGCTTGAGGTGCCCGCGGCGGTCTGCGCGTTAATCGCCTGGACCAGCGACCCGTAGCGATCCCGCTGTTCCGGTGACGTGGCGGCGGCCAGCCGGTTCGTGTTGGCGATTACCCGGTCGCCCATCTCCGTGCGGATCCCGCCGGGCTCGACGACCACCACCTGCACGCCCAGCGGCGCCAGTTCCCGGCGCAGCGAGTCGCTGACCGCCTCGAGGGCGAACTTCGTGCCGGCGTAGGGGCCGTAGGTGGCCATGGCGACCTTCCCGCCGACCGAGCTGATGTTGACCACCCGGCCGGAGTGGCGCAGCAGAGCGGGCAGCAGCGCCTGGGTGACGGCGATGTGACCGAACAGGTTGACCTCGAACAGCTGGCGCCACTCGTCCAGCGGCAGGGTCTCGACAGGGGCGTTGGTTTGGATGGCGGCATTGTTCACCAGCGCCCGCAGCGAACCTGCCTGCGAGCCGACGCGGGCGGCCAGCTCGGCGATGTGGTCGGGCTGGGTGATGTCGAGGATGACCGGCTCGACGCCCGGGGCACGGAGCGCGTCGGCGTCCCGGTCGCGGCGGACGCCGGCGAGGACGTGGAATCCCCGGCGGGCCAGCTCGCGGGCGGACGCCGCGCCGATCCCGGTCGAGGCTCCGGTCACGACGACGCAGCCCCGGGTTTCCGACGATATTTCAGATGACATTGTCACCTGAATGACGGTAGACATCTCAGATGACAGTGTCAACTGTATGGTGATCGGCATGGTCAGCCGCGCGGAATCCGCCGCCGCGACGCGACGCGCCCTGCTGGATGCGGCCGTCGAGCTGCTGGACAGCGGTGGTCCGGACGCGGTGACGTTGCGCGCCGTCGGGGCGCGTGCGGGGGTCACCCGCGGGGCGCCGTACCGGCACTTCCCCGACAAGGACAGCCTGCTGACCGCCATCGCAGCCGAGGCCTTGGACCGGCTCGCGGATCAGGTGCAGGCCGTGCGCGCCGATCCGCGGGTGCCCCCGGCCGACACGCTGCACCGCGCCCTGGCCGCGCTGATGACGGTCGGCCGCCGTCAGCCGCACCTGTACCGGCTGATGTTCGCCTCCCCGGCCGGCGACTCGGCCGCGATCCACGGGGCGGTCCAGGCGGCCGAACGCGCCTGGGCCGAGTTCCTCGCCATCGTCGGCGATCTGGTCGGCGCACAGCACGCCCGTCGATTCGCAGCGCTGCTGTTGACCAGCGCGCACGGGATCACGGGTATGGAGGTCAACGGGCACCTGTCCGCGGATAAGTGGCACACCACGGCCGAGGAACTCGTCTCGACCCTGGTGTCCATGATCGACCGGCAGGCCCGCAGCGGGTAGCCGTGCGGGGAGCGGAAACGCACCGCTCCCGTTGTCACGCGAGTTCTGCCCGGGTGGGTTTACTCGCCCGTCTCGTCGGCGACCACGGCCTCGAACCGTTCGACACAGCCAGCTACCCCGCCGGGGACCCGATCACAGTTCGGCGGCGCGGGCGTTCGCCCGACAGCCGCCCAGAACGGTTGGCCCTTCGGGCAGCTGATCGGAAGCTTCCGTCGTGGGAACCTTCCGCGGTGGTCGACGGATTCAGTGAGCGCTACGGGGATCTTCTGTTCGGCAGCTACGACTGCGTGGACCGGGTCGTGCTCAACGCCTACAACACGTTGTGTTACTCGCCGGGCGGGTTCCGGACGTGGCGGCGGCGGCTGCACGAGGGCAGCGACGAACAGCTCGACAACACCCACCTGATGCGGATGGCCGGCCGGTTCGCGCGCCGGGTGCGGGGGTTCGCCCGGGCGCAGGGAATCCCGGTGATCGAGTGCAAGCGCGGCGAGCGCAAACACGAGATCGCCGAGGACTACCTCGCGACCCACACCGTGGACCGCGGGGTGTTCCTGATCCTGGTGGCCCGCGCGGTCGCGCCGGTGTGGGAAGTGACCCGCTCGGCGACTACAGCATCCGCCAAGCCGCCTACGACCTGCGCAAACTGCGCGGCAAGGACCTCGTGGTCAAACCCGGTCGGACCCGCCGCTACCACTGCCCCGACCCCGCCGCCAGCACCATCGCCGCGCTGCTCGCGCTCCGCGACGACGTCATCGGACCCATCCTCGCCGGCGTCCGCAGCCCCCGCCGCGGACGCAAGCCCGCCACCTGGACCCGCGTCGACCGCGACTACGAGACCCTCCGCATCGACATGCAGACCCTCTTCCACGACCTCGGCATCACCACCGACGCCGCTGCGGCATAGACAACTTCTTGTCGATCGGATTTTCGTAAGCGCTCAGCCGCGCGCGCGGCATGTCCTCTGCGCGGGGCGCCCTCAGCGCCGAGCCGGGCTGTCGTCGGGGGCGCGCGCCGCTCGCTCGATCACCCGGGCGGCCAGCAGGCCGCCCACCCCGGGCAGCACGGCCAGCAGCCGGGCCCGCGCGGCGGTGCCCTCGCGCACTCTCACCTCACACCCCCGTGGTGTTGCCGGGGCGCCAGACCATCAGCACCACTACCGCCACCCACAGCAGGTTGAAGGCGCCGGTGGCCGCGGCCAGCCCCTTGCCGGCGAGCTCGCCCCCCTCCGAGGGGGGCGTCTGCAGCGCCTCGAGCATCGAGCGCTGCAGGGGCAGCACCCGTGCCACGAGCACCGCCGCAGCGGCGATCACCAGGACGGTGGCGCCGAGCACCCAGGGGTCGGTCAGCACGCCCAGGCTGGCGGCGGTGGCCAGGCCCAGGACGGGCACGGCGACGCCGATCCCAGCGTAGGTGCGGGTGATGCGGTGCAGCAGCCGGACGCCGTCGGCGCCGCCATGCCCCGCGGCGGCCTGCCACGCCGGGCGGAACAGGCTGGCGGCCACGGTCACGGGGCCGACGGCCAGCACCACGTGCGCGCTCAGGAGCAGCGCGCTCACGCCCGGCCCGGCGGCGCCCGCGTCGCGCACCCCGGTGACCGCGGAGCGCGGCAGTCGGCCGGCGCGGGAGAACCCGCTCATCGCGTCGCCGTCCACGGTCACCTCGAAGGTGAGGCGCAGCCGCATCGGGCGCGTGATGGCCTGCGACCAGGTCAGGCGGTCGCCGTGCAGGACCACGCCCTGCAGCGGGACGGCCTCCGCGGCCGAGCGCGCTGTGCCGCTCAGGACGCCGGCGTCGTCCTCGGCGATGTCGACCACCACGTCCTGGCGGCCGACGGGGGTGCGGATGGTCAGCCCCCACGAACCCACCGCGGCGTTCACGCCGGGACCCCCGCCCGGTTCGCGGCGCGGTCGCCCGGCGCGCGCCAGGTGGTGCCGCGGCGCTCGTGCTCGAACAGGGCCTCGACCTCCAGGGCGATCGCCGCCCCGAGTAGGCGCTCGAGCAGGTGGAGCCCGACGTCGAGCCCGGGCACCGCCGGGGGGGCGGCCGGGATCGCGGCCGGCTCGACGTTGACGAAGAGTCCGAAGGGGGCGCGCAGACCCGCCTCGACCGCCGACTCGACGGCGCGCGTGCGGCACAGCTCGTCGAGCTCGTCCAGGCGTCCGGCCTCCCGGGCGGTGTCGAACAGCTCCTGCGGCATCCGCAACGGACCGTCGACCGGACCGCGGGCGAGCGCCTCGTACGCGACGGTGTCGCCGGTGGCGATCTCCACGATCGGCTGGAAGAGCGGGTCGATGGCCCGACGGGACAGGACCGCGTCGAGCTCGTCGATCAGACGGTCGATCACATCGCACCTCGCTCGTTCGACGGACGGGCCGCAATCACCGTACGGACGATGGGCCGAACGGGTGAAGTCCTCCACCCAGTTCCCACTCGACGGGGTGACCTGGTCTCCTCCGGTCGAACCGCCCGGATCCGCGCACGTGTCGGAGCCGACCTCGGTAGGACGGTTCGCCGTCCCGGCCATCGGGCACCACGCGGCGTGACCACGATTGGTATCCCGGGCGCCTACGCGGCCGGAGCGAGGGACCTGGCGGTGATCCATGGCCGCGTCTGACGCCGGCGGACCGGCGGCGCCCCCCGCAGGTCGCGTCGCCCGGGTGCGGATGGTCGAGGGCGGCCCGGTCCTCGTGGAGGGGCCGGTGGAGGTGGAGCTGCCGGACGGGACGCGGATGCGGTCCGGGCGCCCGGTGGTGGCCCTGTGCGCCTGCCGGCGCAGCAAGCGCTACCCCTTCTGCGACACGAGCCACCGACGTCGGGTCAAGCCGGCTGCGACCCCGACCGGCTCCGACCGCAGCGACGACGTGCCCGCCGACCAGGCTCGTGAGAGCTGATCGTCGAGCCGGTCCTCGAGGAACGAGGCCGCCCGGATGCCGAACACCACGTCGGCGGCGAGCCCCGGTTCGCGGTCGAGGAGGTCGCCCAGGAGCCCTCGGCGCACCAGCTGCTCGTGTACTGCGTCGGCCTCGACGTGCTCGGCGTAGAAGCGTGCCGCGGCGTCGGACTCCCCGAGCCGGCGCATCGCCCGCACGAGCCGGGCCGACCCCGGCGGTGACGTGATCTCGACGAGGGCGAACTGGCCCACGAGGGCTCCCCGCCAGCGCCGGTGCAGGGCGAACAGGGACATGACGTTGACGGTGGCCAGGGTGGCCGCCGTCGCCGCGTCCAGGTGCACGCCGTAGCGGGAGTCGAGGCCCAGCTCGTCCATCATGTCGGCGAAGAGCTGGGCGTGAAGATCCTCCCCGCGGCCCGCGCCGTACTCGTCGTGCTCCACCGTGACCAGCGACGCCTTGGCCTGGCCGTCGAGGCGCGGGATGACGAAGGCCTGCGGGTCGGCCTCCTTGAGGTGATAGAGCGAGCGGTGCACCACGTACTCGCGCAGCTGCCACGCCTCACCGTCGGCGAGCAGGTGCCAGGAGGGCCCGGTGCCCTCGGTCGGCTCCACGAGCAGGTCGTCGACGGTGCCCTCGACGTCGTCGTCGGTCCCGCCGCCCGGGACGTCGCGCAGCAGCGCGGCCAGGAACGCGTGCTCGAGCACACGGCGCAGGCGAAGCAGGTCGGGATCCCACTCGAGCTCGGCGTCGACGTCGGCGAAGCCGCGGTAGTGCAGCTCGTAGCAGGCGTAGAGCGCGAGCTGCAGGTCCTCGCCGTAGGGATCCGCCTCGGTCGCGGCGAGGCCGGGGACGCGGGTCAGCCCGGCGGGATCGAACCGACCGGCCAGGGTGTCGAGGACCGCCGCGGACACGGCGCCCCGCGGGCTGGGCAGGTGCGGACGGTGCACGGGCGCGGTACCTCCTCCTGGGCACGGACACGACGGGACCGGAGCCCCGTGGGGCACCGGTCCCGTTCGTCGGTTCGCCCGGGGTCGATCAAGGAGATGGCGCCCGGACGGAGGGATCACTCGATCCCGGCGATCTCCTTCGCGAGGCCCGCGTAGTGCGTCTGCAGCGCGGACACCACGCGCGGCCGGTCCTTGTTGGTCTCCTCGTAGTGGAGGACCTTGTTGAGCTCGTCGACCGCGGTGATCTCGCGGATCGCGGTGATGGCGTCGTCGGCGGTGAGCTTGTCGTAGCCCTTGATCGGCAGCTCGGACTCGTGGAGCGTGCCGAGCCGCGTCCGGGTCTCGTGCAGGGTGGACGCGGTGTCGGTGTCACCGTCGCGGCGGGCCAGCGTCTCGGCACGGTCGAGAGCCGCGTCGCGCCCGGTGAGGGCCACGTCGCGGGCGTTCGTGCTCAGCTGCGCCGCCTTGCCGGCGGCCCGCTCGACGCGGTCGCGCAGCACCTCGCCGGAGTTCGCGACGTTGTCGAACACGCGGTCGACCTGCTGGCGGGCGATGCGCACGGGGTAGTTGACGGCACGGCTCACGCCGCCGGCCACGACCTGCAGCGGGGTCGGGCGCAGGGCGGCCGGACCGCCGAGGGCGTCCTCGGCGAGCACGGTGCTCAGCCAGTCCACGGTGGCGGTGTGGGCGGTCATGAGGTCGTCGGCGAGCTTCGCGATCTTCTTGTCACCGGCCGCCTCGGCGACCGAGCGCAGGTACCGCGAGCGATCGAGTAGCTGCCGCTCCAGGGCGAGGTCGCCCAGCAGCGCCTCGTCGACCGGCCCGACCTGCTCGACGGTGCCCTTGACGAACGCCGCGACGCGCCCGACCAGGGGGGACACGGCGTCGGCGACGCCTCCGAGGCGGCGCAGCTCGGCGGTGATCGCCGCCGTGCGCTTGTCGGCATTGTCGGCGTTGTGGGTGAGCTCCTTGCGCACGGCCTCGGTGCGAGCCTGGGCGACGCGGATGCGCGCCACCTGGACCTCGGCCTGCGTCAACTGCAGCAGGGCGCGGAGCTGCGAAACCATACGGGTGCTGTGGGCCATGAATGCTCCAGACTTGTCGGGGAGCGTGCGCCGGCTGAGCTCGTGACTGAACAAGGGCGTACGCGGCGTTCGATGGGGGTCGATCGTCGGCCTCGACACCTGCGTACCCGGTGGCCGCCGGGATTACGGGGGCGGGTGGCGCCGATCACCGCCGGATCCTGATCCTCGGGGGCTCGCCCGGACGGCCATGATGGCGCCGATGGAGACGACGCGGGTCGACCGGTGGCTCTGGGCGGTGCGCCTGGCCAAGACCCGCGCCGACGCCGCGGCGGCCTGCCGCGGCGGCCACGTGCGCGTCAACGACCAACCGGCCAAGCCGGCGACGGCGATCCGTCCCGGCGACACCGTTCGCTCCCGGATCCACGACATCCACCGCACCGTCGAGGTGCGCACAGTGATCGAGAAGCGGGTCGGGGCTCCGGTCGCGGTGACCTGCTACGTCGACCAGACGCCCCCGCCTCCGGACGAGGGCCCGCCGGTCGCGCTGCGCGAGCGCGGTGCCGGGCGCCCGACCAAGCGCGACCGCCGGCGCCTCGACGCCTTCCAGCGTGCGGTGACCATCGACGGCGTCCACGGCGAGCTCGACGAGCACCCGGGGGACGGGTGAGCGGCTACACGCCGTTCCGGGTGACGGCGAACGCGTCGGTGGACAGCCCGGTGCCGCCGATCCACGGCTCGAACCCGGCCTGGATGTTGGTGAGGAACCAGCCGGGCTGCACGACGCCCTGACGGGTCGCGTCGCGGACGAAGTCGGTGATCGGCAGGTCGAGCACGAGCTTCGTCGGCTCCTGGCGCACGTAGGAGATCACCGGCGTGCCGTTGTTCTGCCCGGTCCACACGTCCCAGGTGGTGCCGCCGACGGTGGCCGTGGCGCTCACGCGGCCGATCGGCTGGACCCGTTCGGTGTGGTCGAGCCAGATCATGAGTTCCGCGCCGGTGTTCGCGCCCTCGCGCCGAGCGGTGGGGTCGAGCCACACGTCGTAGGCGACGTTGTAGTCCCCGGACCCGGGGGTGGTCACCGCCCAGCTCGACCGCACGTCGCCGAGGTCGGCGACGGGGCGGGGGAACGGGGTGCCGCGGGTGCAGGTGCCGTAGTTGCATCCGTACACGATCGACGGGTATGCGGCGGGTCCGGAGTCCTTGGCGTGCGAGGCCTGTACCGAGAACCCGGTGTCGAACGCCGTGGTGCACTGGGGCGTGTCGGCGCCCCAGGCGTTGTTCTGCACCTCGTAGCGCCCGCCCGCGACCGGGGCCGAGCGGAACTTCTCGCAGATCCGCGGGCCGGAGCGCGGCCCGGCGGCCGGCAGCGGGGCGAGCAGGCCGCCGCGGGTGCCCGGTGCGGCGGCGCCGGGGGCGAGGGGTACGACCGGAGGGGCCTCGGGCCCTCCCGGCGCCGGCGAGACCGCGATCGGCGGCGGCTCGCCCGGCCCCGGCGACGCGCACGCCGCGACGGCGGCCGCGGTCAGGACCGCGGCGAGGACCAGGCGTGTGCGTCGTCCACGAATGCGCTCCCCCACTCGGCTGATGCTAGAGCCGGTCCCGGCGGCCTCGCCGGCGGGTCCCGCGGTCCTCACGTCTGCAGGTCCAGCCCGAGGTCGAGCGCCGGGGACGAGTGGGTGAGCCCCCCGACCGAGAGGTAGTCGACGCCGCTGCGGGCGTAGGCGTGCGCCGAGGGCAGGCTCAGCCCGCCGGACGCCTCGAGCCCCACGGACGGCGCGAGCGTGTCGCGGCACCGGACGGCCTCGGCGCACCCGTCCGGGGAGAAGTTGTCGAGCAGCACGAGCTGCGGGGCGAGCCGGAGCACCTCGTCGAGCTGGTCGAGCGAGTCGACCTCCACCTCACAGGGCAGGTGCCCCGCGGCGGCGCGGGCCGCGGTGAGCGCGGCGGTGACCGATCCGGCGGCGTGGATGTGGTTGTCCTTGATGAGCACCGCGTCGCCCAGCGACCTCCGGTGGTTGACTCCGCCGCCGCAGCGCACCGCGTACTTCTGCAGCACCCGCAGGCCGGGGATGGTCTTACGGGAGTCACGAATGCGCGCGGACGTCCCGGCGGCGGCGTCGACCCACGCCGCGGTCGCCGTCGCGACCCCGGAGAGCTGGCAGAGCAGGTTGAGCGCGGTGCGCTCGGCGGTGAGCAGCGTCGTGAGCGGGGCCCGCACGGTGAGCGCGGTGTCGCCGGGGGCGAGCCGGTCGCCGTCGACCCGCGCGTCGAGGATCTCGAGCGCGTCTCCGCACACCTTCTCCAGCACCCGCGCCGCGACCCCGATGCCGGCGAGCGTCCCGGCCGGCCGCGTCCGGAAGCGGCCCACCGCGACCGTCCCCGCCGGGACGCAGGCCGCGGTGGTCACGTCGGGGCCGTCGCGCAGGTCCTCGGCCAGGGCGAGATCGACGACGCGGTCGACCTCCGCGGCGTCGAGGCCCCCGCCCACGTCGATCCGCCGGGTCGGCGGGTTCGAGGTCGTCATGCCGCGCCTCCCCGGGCCGCGTCCCGCCCGCCGAGGGCGTCGAGCCGCAGGCATCCGCCGCGCAGGACGACGACGCTCGACGCGGCCTGCCAGCGGTCGTCGCGGCGGGGGTGGTCGCGGCGGAGGTGGCAGCCGCGCGACTCGGTGCGCGCACCGGCCGCGGCGAGCAGCACGGTCGCGGCGACGGTGAGGGCGGCGTCCTCGACCGCGGCCCGGCCGTCGAGGACGACCTCGACGGTGGCGGCCTCGACGGCGTCCGACGCCGCGGCGAGCCCGGCGGCGTCGCGGCCGATCCCCGCGCCGCGGGTCATCGCCGCCTGCAGGACGCCCCGATCGGCGGCGGGCGCGGTCGGCGGCGGCACCTCGGGCTCGACGAGCGCCCGGGGCGCCGCGAGGGCGGCAGTGACGTCGGCACCGACCCGCCCGCCCACGACGAGACCCTCGAGCAGGCTGTTGGAGGCGAGGCGGTTGGCCCCGTGCAGCCCGGTGCGCGCGGTCTCGCCCGCGGCCCACAGCCCCCGGACCCCGGTGCGGCCGTGGGTGTCGGTCACGACCCCGCCGCAGGAGTAGTGCGCGGCGGGCCGGACCGGGATCAGGTCGCGGGCGGGGTCGACGCCGAGGCCGGCGCAGGCCGCGGTCACTGTCGGGAACCGGCGGGCGACGTCGTCGATCCCGGTGGCGTCGAGCCAGACGTGCCCGGCGCCGAGCTCGCCGAGGCGACCGGTGATCGCGCAGGCGACGACGTCGCGGGGCGCGAGGTCGCCGCGGGGGTCGACCCCGTCCATCACCGGGCGGCCGGTCGTGTCGATGAGCCGCGCGCCCTCGCCCCGCAGCGCCTCGGTGACGAGCGGGGCCCGGCCCCGGATCCCCGGCACGGCGAGCGCGGTCGGGTGGAACTGCACGAACTCCGCGTCGGCAACGCCGGCACCGGCGCGCAGGGCGAGCGACCACCCGTCGGCCGTGGCCACGGCGGGGTTGGTCGTGGACTCGTAGAGCCCGCCCACGCCCCCGGTCGCGAGCAGCACCGCGGGCGCGGCGACCACGCCCGGGCGTCCCGCCTCGTCGAGGACGGCGAGTCCGGCGACGATCCCGTCGGGCGCGGTCAGGACCGCCGACGCCGTGTGTCCGGCGAGGACAACGGGGCCGTCGCGGCCCTCGGCCACGGAGGCGAGAAGGGTGCGCTCGATCTCGGCACCGGTGGCGTCGCCGCCCGCGTGGATGACGCGGGTCATGCCGTGCCCGCCCTCGCGGGTGCGGGCCAGCCGGCCGGCGACATCCTCGTCGAACACGGCCCCGGCCGAGCGCAGCGCGGCGACCGCGTCGGGACCCGCGGCGAGCAGGTCGCGGGTCGCGGCCTCGTCCACCAGCCCGCCCCCCGCGGCGAGGGTGTCGGCGACGTGGGCGTCGACGGTGTCGCCGGGCACCCGGTCCGCGCCGCCGAGCACGACGGCGACACCGCCCTGCGCCCATCGGGTGCTGCCCTCGGACGGCTCGTCCTTGGTGAGGACGAGGACACGTAGTCCCCGCGTGCGCCCCTTGGCCGCGGCGGTGAGCCCGGCGACGCCGGAGCCGACGACGACGAGGTCGGCGCGCGCTTCCCACGTCACCGTCATGCCGGCTGCCGTCGTCACTCGCCACCCCCCGGGCGGCCGATCTCGATCATCCGGCGGACCGACGCGCGGGCCCGCTCGGCCGTGGCGGGGTCGACGTGGATCTCGTCGCGGCCCTCGCGCAGCGCGCGGGTCAGCGAGCCCGGGGTGATCGTCTTCATGTACCCGCAGGCCGCACGGTCGTTGACGGCGCGGAAGTCGACCTCGGGCGCGGCCCGGCGCAGCTGGTGGAGCATGCCCACCTCGGTGGCCACGAGAACGCTCTTCCTGCGGGTCGTGCGGGCGGCGTCGAGCATGCCGCCGGTGGAGAGGATGCGGACCCGCTCGGCGGGGACGGCGCCCGTATCGGCGAGGTACAGCGCGCTGGTGGCGCAGCCGCACTCGGGGTGGACGTAGAGGTCGGCGTCGGGGTCCTCCTCGGCCCGGGCGGCGAGCTCGGCGCCGTTGATCCCGGCGTGCACGTGGCACTCCCCGGCCCAGACGTGGAGATTCTCCCGGCCGGTGAGACGCCGGACGTGCGCGCCGAGGAACTGGTCGGGGAGGAAGAGCACCTCGCGGTCGGGGTCGATCGACTCCACGACCTCGACGGCGTTCGACGAGGTGGCGCAGATGTCGGTCTCGGCCTTCACCGCGGCGGTGGTGTTGACGTAGCTGACGACGACGGGCGGTCGTCCTCCTCGGGCGGTGTGCTCGGCCTTCCACTCCCGGAGCTGGTCGGCGTCGATCGAGTCGGCGAGCGAGCAGCCGGCGCGGGCGTCGGGGATGAGGACCGTCTTCTCCGGCGCGAGGATCTTCGCGGTCTCGGCCATGAAGTGCACACCGCAGAAGACGATGGTGCTCGCGTCCGACTCCGCGGCCAGACGGCTCAACGCGAGGGAGTCGCCGGTGTGGTCGGCGACGTCCTGGATCTCCGGGCGCTGGTAGTTGTGCGCGAGGACCACGGCGTCCCGGGCCCGGGCGAGGCGGCGGACCTCGTCGGCCCAGGCTCCGACCTCTTCGGGGGCCAGCGAGCGCGGCTCGACGAGGTCGGAGGGCGGGCCGTGTCCCCCGTCGGGCAGTCCGGTGTCGGGCAGTGCGGTAACGGTCATCGCGGCCCGTCTCCTCCCCCGGTCCGCACTCGGCGTCGAGCGGCGGGACCGGCGTCCGTTGGTTTTCGCCTGTTGGTCGAAAACATGGCTCGACGGTACCCCGCAACGCCGTGGACCTGCCACCGCCCCTCGGTCCGCGTGTCCGATGCCACCGGTCCTTAGGATCATCGCCCGTGGAGGCCGGGGGCCTGATGGCGCACGACGTGCTGGCCGTCGTCCTGCGGGTCTCGGGCACGGTTCCCTGCGTGCTGCTGTGGCAGCGGGCGCGCGGGCCGCACGAGGGCCGGTGGGCGCTACCGGGGGGGCGGCTCGGGGCGGACGAGGACGTCGAGGGGTCCGTGCGCCGCCACCTCGCCGAGAAGGTCGACCTGGGCGAGGTCGCGCACGTCGAGCAGCTCTCGGTGTTCTCCGACCCGCACCGCGGTCCCGCGCCGCGTCGCGTCGCGACGGCGTTCCTCGGGCTCGTGCCCACCGACGCCGACCCCGCCCTGCCCGCCGACACCGCCTGGCACCGCGTCGACGCGCTCCCGCCGACCGCCTTCGACCACGGCCCGATCACCCGCGCGGGCCTCGACCGGCTGCGCGCCAAGCTCTCCTACACCAACATCGGCTTCGCCCTGGCTCCCGACGTCTTCTCGCTGTCCGAGCTGCGTGCGCTCTACGCGGCCGCGCTCGGGCACCGCGTCTCGGCGACGAACCTCCAGCGGGTCCTCACCCGGCGCGGTGTCCTGGTCCCGACCGGGGGGACGGTCGCCCCGGGCCCGGCGGGCGGTCGGCCGGCCGCGCTCTTCCGCTTCCCGGAGCACGTCCTGCGCGTCACCGACCCGTTCGCCGCGTTGCGCCCCCCGGAGGCGGCGGGCTGAACGGTCGACCCCGCACCCGGCCACCCGGCGGAGCGGCCCGAGGAGCCGTAGCGTGACCCCGTGGTCGAGACGTTGCCCCTCTTCCCCCTGGGCACGGTCCTGTTGCCGGGGGCACCGCTGCCCCTGCACGTCTTCGAGCCGCGGTACCGGCAGATGACCATCGACCTGGTGACCGGGGCGGTGCCGGGCAAGCAGTTCGGCGTCGTGGCCGTCCGCGAGGGATGGAACCCCGACGACGGCGTCGACGGGCTGCACACGGTGGGGTGCACCGCGTCGCTGCGCGAGGTCCGCCGGCTCCCCGACGGGCGTTTCGACCTCCTGACCCAGGGCGACCGCCGCTTCCGGCTCCTCGACGTCGACGACTCGACGGCCCCGTATCTCGTGGCCAACGTGGAGTGGCTGCCCGACGACGAGGACGACGAGCCCGCGGACACCGAGCCGCTGGTGCTCGCCGCGCGCGCCGCGCACCGTCGCTACTGCCAGACCGCGTGGAAGCAGCGCGGCGGCGGCGACTCGGGCGAGGCCGGGACGGAGGCTCCCTCGGATCCGTCCGCGGGGCCCGACGAGGACACGGTCGCCGGGGTGGAGGCGGCCGTGCTCCCGCACGTGCTCGCGGCCGACTGCCTGCTGCCCCTCGACGACCGCCAGGAGCTCCTCGAGGCGACGTGCCCGGTCCGCCGGCTGCATCTGGTGCGCCAGTACATGGTGCGCGAGGCCGGACTGCTGCGTCACCTGCACGCGGTGTGGGCGCCGACGGCGAAGTTCGCGGTCCAGAGCAGCCAGAACTGAGCCTCGACGGACCGGGGTCAGCCGCGGTCCATGGCCTCCTCGCCCAGCCAGATCGCGGGCAGCAGGTAGGCGACCGCGGCTCCGAGCCCGGCGAGGGTGATGGTCCACCACGAGCCGATCGTCGCCGGGACCGTCGCGAGGACCGCGGGCACCGGCGGCCCGCGAGTACCGCTCGACGACACCTGCGTCCGGTCGAGCAGGACGTCGACCGGCGGAGCCCCGGGAGCGATCGCCACCCCGACCCGCGCGGCGATCCACGCTCCCGCCACCGTCCCCGCGACCGCAGCCACCAGCAGCACCGGTCCACGGTGCGCCCGCAGCCGCCACGCCACCGCGCCGACGAGAACTCCGGACGCCGTCGCCAGCAGGGCGAACAGGGCGGTCGCGTCGAAGACGTGCGTCGCCTCGTCGGTGAGCGCCGCCTGCCCGGACCCGGTCAGGACCACCAGCTGGACGGGGGCGGTCACGGCCCACAGCAGTCCCAGCGGGACACCGACCACGAGGGCGGCGACGGCGAGGACCGCCGCGGACCCGAGGTCGGCCCGGGCCTCCGCCACTAGCGCGGCGCCGACCTGACCGCCGGGTCCGTCGGGGTCGGCGTCGGCGGGCAGGTCCTTCGTGAGCACCACCGCAGCGGGACCCGTAGCCGGCCGACCGTCGGGCCCGGTCACCGTCGGGTGCCCACCGTGTCGGTGCCGCTGCCACCGGTGAACTCGCCGTGGCGGCTGCACCGGGCGGTCCAGCCCATCGGGTCGACCTGCACCACCATGCGCCGCGCGCACTCGGGGCAGTAGCGGGGCGGGTCGACCGACGCGAGCCGGGCCAGGCAACGGTCGTGGTCCTGGTCGTGGTCCTGGTCGTCGGCCGAGCCGTCGGTCACGGCCCCGCCGCACCAGGAGCAATAGGTGTTCACAGCGTGTCGTTCAGCGCCTTGATCGGCATCCGCAAACCCTCGAGCATCTCGAGATCCTGCTCCGCGGGGCGTCCGAGGTTGGTGAGGTAGTTGCCGACGATGATCGCGTTGACCCCGCCGAGCATCCCCTGCTCGGCACCGAGGTCGCCGAGGGTGAGCTCCCGGCCGCCGGCGAACCGCAGCACCGTGCGCGGCATGGCCAGACGGAACGCGGCGACGGTCATCAGGGCGTCGGGGCCCTGGGGCACCTCGAGGTGCGCGAAGGGGGTGCCGGGGTTGGGGATGAGGAAGTTCAGCGGCACCTCGTCGGGTTCGAGCGCCGAGAGCTGTACCGCGAACTCGGCGCGCTGTGCGAGGCTCTCCCCCATCCCGACGATCCCGCCGCAGCACACCTCCATGCCGGCCGCGCGCACCATGCGCAGGGTCTCCCAGCGCTCCTCCCAGGTGTGGGTGGTGACCACCTCACCGAAGTGCGAGCGCGCGGTCTCGAGGTTGTGGTTGTAGCGGTGCACGCCCATCGCGGCGAGCTCCTCGACCTGGGCCTGCGTCAGCATCCCCAGCGAACAGGCGACGTTGATGTCGACCGCGGCGTGGATCGCGGCCACGCCCGCCCGGATCTGCGCCATGAGCTTCTCGTCCGGCCCGCGGACCGCGGCGACGATGCAGAACTCCGTCGCCCCCGTCTTGGCCGTCTGCTTCGCCGCCTCCACGAGACGGTCCTTGTCCAGCCACGCGGCCCGCACCGGTGAGTCGAACAGCCCCGACTGCGAGCAGAAGTGGCAGTCCTCCGGGCAGCCGCCGGTCTTGAGCGACACGATGCCCTCGACCTCGACCTCCGGGCCGCACCAGCGCATCCGCACCTCGTGGGCCAGCGCGAGGGCCTCGGGTAGCCGCGCGGCGGGCAGCCGCAGCACCGCGAGCACCTGCTCCTCGTCGAGCCCGACGCCGCGCCGGAGAACCTGATCCCGCGCGACGGCGAGGATGTCCCCGTCGGGGCGGGTGACGGTCGGGTCGGCGTCGGTGCTGGCCGTCACGCGGCTCTCCTTCGGTCGGTGCGGGCTCCGGTGGGCGAGTCTGCCTCACCCACCCGGCCGCGGGGACCACTGGCCGCCCAGGACGGGACCGAGGCCACACCGCGCGCGGATGCCGAACGCGGTGCGGTCGGCCGTACCGATCCCCGCAGGCAGCACGCCGAGCAATGGCGCTCCGGTCACGGCCGGGAGGTCGACGAGGTTGCTGCGCGCGGCGAGGTCGGGCTCCGGCGGGTACGCGCCGACGACGGTGCCGGCGAGGGCGACGCCGCGGTGCGCGAGCGCCTCGGCGCTCAGCGCGGCGGTGTTGAGCACGCCCAGCCCGGCCGAGGCGACGAGCACGACGGGCGCATCGAGGGCGAGGGCGACGTCGGCGAGGGTCTCGGGGCGATCGTTGAGGCGGACGAGGAGGCCTCCCGCACCCTCGACGAGCACGAGGTCGTGACCGTCGGCGTCCAGAGCCCGCACCGCGTCGACCACCATCGCGACGGTGACCGGTGCCGCTCCGGCGCGGCGGGCCGCGGTCGCCGGGGCGAGGGGGTCGGGGAAGCGCGCGAGCTCGAGGGCCGCTACGTCCCCGGCCAGGCGGACCACGTCGGCGAGGTCCCCGGGCCCTCCCGGCGCGACGCCGGTCTGGGCCGGCTTGAGGACCGCGACCCGCTCCCCCGCAGCGAGGGCGAGGGCGGCGACGGCGGCGGTCACGACCGTCTTGCCGACGCCGGTGCCGGTCCCGGTGACGATCAGCGTGCGCATCGCGCGAGGGTAGGGCGCTCTCAGGTCGCGGCGAGGACCCCGAAAAGGATCCCCTGGATCAGATACGGGTCTCCCAGGACGTGGGTCATGGTATGCGCGATCAGGCCCGGGGTCAGGCTGCGCCGACCGAGCACGAAGATCAGCGACACCACCCCGAAGATCACGGTGGAGGCGATCGCGTACGACACGGAGTAGTGCCCACCCAGCACCCCGTGATACACCCCCATCACCAGGGCGCTGGCGAGGACCTGCAGCAAGGTCGGGACGCCCCCGCGGCGGAGCTGTTCGAGGAAGAACCCGCGCACGGCCAGCTCCTCGCCGAACGCGAGGACCACACCGATCACGGCCATCACCGGGCGCTGCCAGGACCAGGCCAGCGGGTCGCCGCCGCGGGCGTAGCTGGACGCGGTCCATACCAGCCCGAAGGCGATCGCCACCACGATCGCGACCGTGCGGGTCGGGGCCCGCCAGCCCAGCTCGCGGATCGTCTCGCCGTGGGCGCGCTGCCACCCCACCACGGCGGCGATCACGATGAGCACGCCGGCCAGGAACACCAGGTCCAGGACGAACGCACCGTCGAGGCTGTGCCCGTACCGATCGGCCACCAGCTGAGCACCGACACCGAAGCAGCCCACCCCGAGCACCACCCAGAGCAGCACGGCGACGCCGAGGGCGTTGCGCCAGGCCCGCCCGGGGCGAAGCGTCCGTGGCGCGAGCCCGGCTGGAGCGCTCACGCGGCCTCCCGGAGTCGGTACACTCTGCAGGACAGAGCCGATAGCTCTGCGTCGTAGAGTAAACGGTGGGGGTGGTCGTGGCCAGAGGACCAGGGCCGGATGAGGGGCATCCGCTTCCTGCGCCCTCGGCCGCCGACGCCGCGCGCACCCTGCAGGAGCTGGCCGCGATCGGCGGCCGCAGCCGCCGGGTCGCGTACGCCACGTTCACGCGGAGCCCGCTCGCAGTATGGGGGGTGGCGTGGCTGATCGGCTACGTCGCGCTCGACACTGCGCCGTGGGTGGTCGCGGTCCCGGTCGGGCTCGGGCTCTCGGCCGCCGCAATGCTGGGCACCTGGCTGTGCCGCTCCGAGCAGGTCGTGAACGGTTGGGAACGGCGCATTCGGCTCTCCTGGCTGGTGCTGATGGGGAGCTCGCCGCTGCTCGTCGCGACGATCACCCCGGCACCGGCGCACACCGTCGCACTGTTCCTCGGCGCCCTGTGGGGTATCGCGCTGCTGCTCTACGCCGTCGCGGCCGGCGATGTCGCCCTGGGCGTGGTCGGGGCGGTCATCGTCGCGACCGCACCCGCCGCCCACATCGCAGTCCACGACCATGACCTGCTCGTTTTCGGGGTGCTCGCCGGCGGCGCGATGGCGGCCCTGGGCATGGCCCGGATGCGCACACCCGGATGAGCACCACCCCCAGGCCCGACCCGGCCCAGGACCCCGGGACCCTCCCCGACACGGTCGCCGAGCTGCTGCGCTCCCCGTTCGACCCGGTGCTCTGCGACCCGGTCCGGCTGCGGTTGCAGGCCGCGCTGCACGGCCTGCCCGCCGAGGCCTCGATGGCCTTCACCATCCTGCGCACGACGCTGGGCCTGAGCGACGGCAACCTCGGCGCCCACCTCGCCGTGTTGGTCGACGCCGGGTACGCCGAGGGCGCCGTGACCTGGCGCGGAAAGCGGCGCACCACCCGCTACGCCGCCACCGCCGCTGGCCGCGCCGCCTTCACCGCTCACGTACGGGCCCTCGAGTCGGTCATCGAGGGGTCCCGGCCCGACACCGGGGGTGACGACGGGTTCCCTCCCGCCGCCCGGCCCCCGCGACGGCCTCGGTAAGCGTGGCCCGATGCGCGGCACGGCAACCCCATCGGCTGGTCGGCATCCTGCTGCGTGCCCCCAGTGAACCCGGCGGATCACCACCGCCCGACCGGGGCGCGGCGCTCGGGAGCAGTGGTCGGGCGGGGTACGGCGGCGAATGAGGACAGGGTGAACCAGGTTGGTAGGGCGCGGCGAAGCGGCTCCGGCCCGTGCACGACGATCGCGCCGTGACCCACGGCGTCGGACCAGCCCCGATCGCCGCGCCATACCTCGATCAGCGCCCGCAGGGCGGCGGTGACGGTGAGGGTGACCGGCAGGCCGGGGTCGTCGTCGCACACGTCGGCGTCGGTCTGGTCGATCAGCAGCCACCAGTCGCGCGCGAGAGCGGGCACGTCGGGGAACCTGAACTGCAGGACCGTGCGGCCGCTCGGGACGGCGGTGTGATCGATGTTGCGGTGCATGTCCCAGAGCAGCAGCTTAGGGTCCAGGTCGGCGTCGCCGAGCTCGCCGATCCAGCGGATTCCCCACGCCCCGAGCGCCTCGACGACCGGACGCAGCTCCCGCCCGGCCGAGGTCAGGACGTAGCGCACCTCGCTTCCCTCGACCTGACGCTGGACCACACCGGCCTGGGTGAGTTGGTGCAGCCGCTTGGACAGCAGCGTGGGAGACATCCGCGGCAGGCCGCGGCGCAGCTGGTTGAAATGCTGGCTGCCGGTGACCAGTTCGCGGACCACCAGCAGGGTCCAGCGCTCGTCGAGCAACTCCATCGCCTTCGCGACCGGGCAGAACTGGTGGTACGACGAACCCATCCGGGAAGGTTAGTTCGCCGCCCCCGTGATCGGTACACATCTCGTACTAGGGGCGCACCGCGCAGCTCCTTACCGTCGAGGCTCCACCGACACAGGAGTGCGAGATGACCATCTCGACGGATGCCCTTCAGGCTCACCGCGATCTCAAGGCCCGGCACCGGGCCATGTGGGCCCTCGGCGACTATCCCACGCTCGCCGATGAGCTCATCCCGGAGCTGGGCGCGGTCCTGGTGCGCGCCTGCGACGTCGGCCGCGGCGACCGGGTGCTCGACGTTGCGGCCGGAACCGGCAACGCCGCGATCCCCGCCGCCCTGGCCGGGGCCGATGTCGTGGCCAGCGACCTGACCCCGCAGCTGCTGGCCGCCGGCCAGGACAAGGCCGCGCGGCGCGGCGTGCAGTTGAGCTGGCAGGAAGCCGACGCGGAGGCGCTGCCCTACGCCGACGGCGAGTTCGACATCGTGCTGTCCTGCCTCGGGGTGATGTTCGCCCCCCACCACCAGCAAGCCGCCCACGAGCTGGTCCGGGTCTGTCGCCCGGGCGGACGCATCGGCCTGCTCAGCTGGACACCCGAAGGGTTCATCGGCCAGATGTTCGCCACCATGAAGCCCTACATGGCCCCACCGCCCCCCGGCGCGCAGCCGCCCCCGCTGTGGGGCCGCGAGGACCACGTCCGCGCCCTTCTCGGCGACCGGGTCGACGACGTCGTGGCCCACCGCGACACCGTGCGCGTCGACCGCTTCCCCACCGCGGAGGCCTTTCGCGACTACTTCAAGGCCCGCTACGGGCCGACCATCGCCGCCTACCGCGCCATCGCCGAGCGACCCGACCACGCCGCGGCCCTGGACCACGACCTGACAGAGCTCGCCCAACGCCACGACCACGACGCCGGCGCCCTGGACTGGGAGTACCTACTGCTCACCGCTCGGAAGCGCAGCTGACCCACACCCAAGAACCGGCCCGCGGGGGGACCGGCAAACGTCAGGAGAACGACAGTGTTTCGGCGGCGTGGATTGGCAGTGGTCCGGACGTCGTAGGTGACGGCGAATTCAGGCGGTGGAAGCATCTGCTTCGACGAGTTCGATGAACAACTCGGAGGGCTTCTTCCAATTGTGGATCTTACGGGGTCGGTCGTTGATGTCGCAAGC
>JAABUP010003507.1_pt1 | contig 27599 bp, 28 predicted proteins | sample 5559201 | NCBI WGS metagenome assembly JAABUP01 (sample SAMN10711887, study PRJNA513373) | rock metagenome | isolation source: Antarctica rocks | place: Antarctica | reverse complement strand
ACTATATACATGTTGTGCAGCGGCCACCCTGGTCTCCGGTACCAGGGTTGCTCCGGGCTTGCACCCGGGAACGCCGACAGGCGTAAAAGTTTTAGTTTTTTTTTCAGTGGGGAATTGTATTGCATGACTGATCAGTCAGTAATCACTCAAAAGTGTCGCACATAGGCAAATTGCATATCATGCATACCTAGATAGTCAAATAAAAAGAAGCTAAGACAGCTGCAGAGTCATATGTTAGCTACGCAGTAGTGTGCAGACTGTGTGGCAAGCTATGCTCCTGTTCTCCCCAAGGCTGTCTACTTTCTCATGAGTCTTTGCCTGCAAGCATGTCATGAGCAATCAGCACAAGGGATTCCCAAGCATTGCAGTATGCTTCCTACACATTAGCACGTTACGATCTCTGTTTATGTTGCAAGTTTGCACTGCAGCCAGGAGCCAAAAAAGCACATGAGCGCTTGCCTTGATGTTGACTGTGCTAGGATGAGAGCCCAGCAGCAGGCAAAGCTGATCTCGCATCTTCTCTTTGTGTGGACTTAGCTTTGGTTGCTGGGCAATGATGGTAATATCTACGTTACCCAGTTGGTACCCCCTCTCATGCATCAGCCGCACCTGAATGCATTATAGCGGTAGTGTATGCATCGACTGGGGTGCAGACATGGCAGTATATGGCTACAACAACAGTTTATGCAGAAAAATGATCACAGCTTGCGCAGTCCTCTGTGCAGACCCTGAGACTTATACGTATTGCAAAAAGCTGGCTTTGTAGTCTCAAGCTTCACTGTCTCATGTGAACAACAGCATGAGGCACATACGTTAGTACTGCAGCCATCTGGGTCAATACAGAAGAGCTTGTAGATGTGGAATGCCTTACTGCTTCTTTGATGAAGGTGTCTGAATTGGCACCTTTCCACTTAGGGTCTGTGTCTGGAAACAGTTGCCCTATATCTGGTAGACACAAAGCACCCAGGATAGCGTCTGTTAAGGCATGCAACGCCACATCACCTGAGCAAGCCATCAAAAGACCTGGCATGTTTAGGTGGATGGAGACTGTCAAGGGCAGTTCAGATTGCGCCACGTCACAGTATGCAAATCGCAATGACTAAGACAGGCACCAAACATTATCATGATCAGGATGCACGCGTGAGATGCATGGCAGTGATCCGTTTTCAGTGCAGTTCCAAGCGATTTTCCCAGCAGCCATATGCATGTTTTCTAGTGCAGTGCAAGTCAAACTCACCATCTGAGTGAGCATCGCACCCTCTCACATGTGGCACATCTATGCCACATATGATGAGCTTCTTGCCCTCTACAAGCCGGTGCAAATCAAAACCATATCCAACTCTGAAAGGCAGCACTGGTGCAGCTTGTTGTTGCTCAGGAGCTGCTGCTGAGGGTGCAGGAGGGGATGCTGTTGCGCTTGAAGCTGTCACATGCCTGAGCAGACAGATTAGCAGTCTGGTCAGGGAAGAGGCAAGAGAAATACTTGCAGCACCATTGAGTGTGTAGAGATGTAGCAATGCTCCTGATTGCTTGCAGAGTCAGGCCCTGCACGAGACCAGCCAGAGCAGATACCTGACATGCTGCCCAGCACTCATGCTGCAATTGCCTCGTGCAATCCTGGTTGGCCTTGAAGCCTGTACATATCATATGGTCGATCAACGTGCATGTTCAACAATCAAAGCCACTAAAGCAAGCAAACAACGTCTCTGACCTGCGGCAGCCGGTGCAGCCGAAGTGATCTGCGCTGCAGGCATGTGCAAGACTGGCTATAGGACGATCGAGTTTGTACAGCGTGCAAGTTACCCAACAGTCCTGTCTGCGACATCCTTATGTTGACCTTTACTGCAGCATATTTTGCGCGGAGGAGATAGGCGAAGCTGCAGAAAAGTTTGAAGGAGATGAATCGGCGTCTCGTCTAGCAGCACAGCATGAGCTCGCTTCGTGTGTTTTTCGCAAGCTTGCATACGCATTACGTTTGTTGACAAGGCTTGCCACATTAACACGACAAGATTGATTCGCTCCCGTATTGCAGCCTCTGAGCGAAATCGTCCTGCAGAGCACACTCCAGCATCTGCGATGCTAGCCGGGATCAAGTTTGTGGACAGGTCGGAAGCCGAGAGAGCTTTGGAAGAAGAACGTAAAGCACTCAGAAAGCAGAAGAAAAAGGAGAAGAAGGTAAGAATCTCATGTCTTCCAGTCAGGCATCTTCATGTCAGCAGGTTCACATGATAGCTTGCTGAGGACTCAACACTTGCCATCGTCTCTTTGTGCATGAAAGAAGTATCTGCTCAGGCATTTTGGGCTGCTGTTCAGGTGGTACATCCATTCTGCAAATCCAAGCTCCCGTGCCGCACCCATTGTTCTCAAATGCATGCATGCAGTTGATCATGATGTCTGAAGTTTGCAGGATGCATATACAAGGCACCTACGACCATTCTGTTCATGCCTGCTTGCAGGAAAAGATGAAGAAGAAGAAGCACAAGGAGAAGAGCAGTGCGCTCCCTGGAGGCAAATCAGGTACTGCAAGCTCAAAGAACATCATCAAACTGTCAGACACAAGCAAAAACTGCCTGCAGCGTGTGTGCAAGCGTGCATCAGACACAAGGGCACATGCTCAGCAGCAGCTGTATTGTGCAGATTCCGGCTCAGACAGTGAGCCTGCTAGTCCATCACATGACCCAAATCTGGAGTCAGCAGCCACAGAAGCTGCAGCAGCAGCTGCTTCATTGTCTTCTGCCCCAGCTGCTGCAGCTGGACCTGCTGTGGAACGTGAAGACTGGATGACTAAGAGCTTCCCCAAAGCAGCTGCCAGTGCAGATGCTGTGCCTTTGCCTGGAGCCAAGCCTGTTGACAAAATGGTATATTGTTGGCTCACCTCCCTTTTCCTCAAAATACTTTTATGCAACCCCATTCTGTGCGTATTAACTGGCTTCAGCTACTCTAACGGTGTCTGGTACCTGCTGACTGACTCCATCCTGCAGCGTTCTGTTCTGCCTGCAAATGATTCCACTGGGTAGATCATTGAACTTGTAGAGGCAGGAATACTAGTACGTCAGACGCATTCATGACTGAGGTGCCCAGCTGCAAAAGCATTTGTGAGCCCTGTCAGCAAGCTTTGCCTGTTGTGGCCTGTTAGTTTGCAAGCCATGTTGCTCAACCGTCATTCTACATTTCGGTCACTTCTGTTTCTACGCACAGAGAGGCAGGAGAACTTGCCTCTGGGCATTGATACGACAATAAGTCCAGGTTCAAACAGATAGGCCTTCGTTGTACAGTGTCTGATGACTCAGCAATGTAATGTTCCTGCAAGGCCTGGCCAACTTTGATGAAAAAACTGGAGGGAAATCTACTTTGATGCTGGTCTTGCAGGTCGAGCAGCTCTGGACTGCCGTCTTAGAATGCTCCTGTCATGACTGCTGAAAGCATAAAATTTCTTTCCTTTTTTCATATTTTATTTTATCAATTTTTTTTTTACTAATAATTTATTTTATTATGATCTTATTTTTGCAGGCAGAGCCCAAGGCAGCAGAAAGTGGTCCTCAGGAAGGGCTGGTCAGGGTTGCTGGGCAGTCCACAGGTTTGCTGTTTTACTTTTGCTTCAGCTTACACCAGCGTTTTCACAGGCATGCGTATGTTGTCACATGATGACTGCATGCTTGCAACCTTTGGCTGCAGCCAATGTGCATGATTTTCAGCTGCATTAATGCGCTCAGGGAAGTGTTATCGTATCTGAAATGATTGCTGAAATGATTGCTGAAGTGATTGCTGAAATGACTGCTTTGGGCCACTAGTGTGACTTTTCTCACAGTTCAACACAACAGCATAGAAGCAATCTGCTTGTTGACCACTTGCAAACTCACCAGAACTCACCCTGCTCTGTCATTCTCATCATACTTACCTGTTACACCAGTCATCATGAGCTAAGAAGGGATTTTAATATTATCGTTGTTCCTATTATTATTCTTATTATCATTATTATTGTTGTTATTGTTGTTTTTATTATTCTTATTATTACCTAATGAACCACTTGACCCACAGGTAAGGCTGGGTCTTCTAGGGTTGGGGACGGCGGCGCCAGCTGGCGGCTGAAAGCCCTAGCCCGTGCCAAGAACCAGGCTACAGACGCTTCAGACCCCAACTACGGGCGCAGGGTGGGGGACATTGTGTCTGAGCAGTGGGGGTCCTTGGCCGAGCTCACTGCAGGCCTTACTGACACCAGAGCAGCTCATGGTAAGGCCGCCTAACTTCCCAGGGTTTCCATGTACAAATCATAAGAGCTCAAGCTAGGGAATTTCACAATATATGTACAATGTATACAGCAGCAAACACATCTCAATGATGCCGACAACCTGTCATGTGCCTGCAGCTATGCACCCATTGCCATCCACATGCAATGTTCTTACTGATTGTTTGCAGTATCTGCAACCACAGCAGCAAACACGCCTCAAGTGATGCCGACAAGCTGCCATGTGCCTGCAACCACAGCAGCTAATGTGTTTCCAGTGATTCTGACAACCTGTCATGTGCCTGCAGCTATGCATTCATGACCATCTACATGCAAAGTCTTACTGATTACTTGCAACAGCTGCAACCACAGCAGCAGATGTGTCCCCCAAGTGATGCTGACAAGCTGTCATGTGCCTGCAACCACATCAGCAAATGTGTCTCAAGTGTTGCCAACAAGCTGTCATGTGCCTGCAACCACAGCAGCAAATGTGTCTCAAGTGTTGCCAACAGACTGCGCTGCGCCTGCAATCACAGCAACAAACATGTCTCATGTGATGCTGACAAACTGTCATGTGCCTGCAGTCAAGGCGCATCTGTTAGCAGCCAAGGAACGCCAGGCTGCTGCAGCTCAGTCAGAGGATGCCACTCCAGCCACAGACAAGGGTGGCTCGGACAGACAGGACAGAGGGGACACTGCTCACTACCTCCAGGATGTGAAGTCCAGCAAAGCTCAGATGCGCAGACCCACTCAGGCTGGCTCACTGTCTTGGAGGTGCGCTCTGAGTGCTGAGTGCAACACACTGGTTCTGAACACACTTTTCTGCCTGACTGTCTACAATGGGAGACCACTGAGACTGACTCACTATCGTGGAGGTGAGCTCTGAGGTCACAGTTCTAAGACACTGGTACTGAACACACTTTTCTGTTTGACTGTCTATGATGGGAGCCCACTCAGGCTGACTCACTCTCGTGGAGGTGAGCTTTGAGTGCTGAGTGCAACGCACTGGTACTGGACACACTTTTACACCTGACTGTGTGTGCTGTGTGCCCACTAAACCTGGCTCGCTGTCTGCTTGGAGTTGAGGTCAGAGTGCTTGCATGTGGAAGGGCGACAGCCTGGTGTGGGACCCACTCTTGTGCCTGGGTTGCTGTCAGTTGCAGGAACCTCATCAGTTTGTGGCATGAATCTGAGGCTCTCCTTGAGCCTTGGTACTCTCTGCTTGAGCTTGAAGCATAGGAGAAAAGTAGAGTTGTGTCCGTGCTCATTTGTGCTGGCTCAAGCTAACAAGTCGGCTGGTCAAGCTCAGGGCACAGTCAGAGAGTATCACGGCAAGTTGCTTGTCTACCATTTTGTGCAGCGGTCAAAGTCCGTCCTTGCAAAATGACATACAGTATGTAAACTCTAGCATGAGTAAGTACGAGACTAGGCGAACAAGTCAGCAGTCAAGAACTCTCGCGCCAGGATGTCTGATGGTTCACTAGTACTCCATACACCAGACTGTAACAAAACAAAGAGAACAAAATCAGCATTGCTGTCCAATGCAGACCTTATAGATGTGCAAGACAGACTGCTTTGGAGAGACAAGACTGCTTTGAAGAGACAAGGATTGTCCTGCACGTACCCACCTCACCATGAGCTGGAAAGCGATTTCATTGTTATTATCAATTCATATTACCATCACCATCATTATTTTTAATTTTATTGTTGTTTCTATTATCATTATTATTATTACTAATATTATCCTTATTACTATTAATGCTACTAGTATTATTGTTATTACTACTATGTCCAATGCAGGCGAGGCACATCTGGGACCACAAGCACAGCCAACAGGGACACACCCACCCCCTCTTCTATCCCAGACCATGCTAGGGACAGCTCAGCAGAGCCTCGAGGTGCTGAAGAGGACAGACGCACGGACAGAGGTGGCAAAGATACAGACCGTGTGGACAGACACACACTTGAGAGGGTTTCTGCCAGGCATGGGGACAGGCACGGGGACAGGAAAAGGGACAGGCATGCAGAGGGCAGAGATAACAGTCACAGGTAGGACCAAGTTACGTGCATGCATGGTCTGGAGCAGCAGCCAAGAGTTTTGGATGCCTGTGCAGTACCTCCCCCAACGTATCTGCTGGTAGTGGATGGCTGGCAACATGTTCAAAAAGAGACAATTAATGAGCTCTCAAGAAAAAATGAAAGGGGGGGGAGGGGGGGGGCGGGGATCAATCAAATTTGTATTTGTGCAAAGCTTCTTTGTTTGTTGCAGAATGCCTGTGTCCCGACAGAACCCCCAGCGCTTCATCATTGAATTAGATCTGGGCCACTACCGTCTCAAAAACCCCAGAACCTTTCAAACTCTTGGGTTTGTTAGGGGAGTTTAGTATAACTAAGGCTTGGGATTTCAAGGTGTTTTAGCAGTTTGCTTTGTTACAATTTGGGATGGGATGCAAATTAGCACTGGGTCAACAAAACAGCCAGATCCAGAACACCGCAATAGTCAAGCTCCAGGTGTTGGTCATGTCAAACAGGCAGTCCATGCTTCCACCAGTGCTAGAAACCTAATGTCGAAAGAACAGGCCAGACACATTTTGCAGCATGCAGCAGTCTCTCTATGGAGAGGCCTTTCTGAACTTGCACCTACTCAAGCTACAGCTGGCGTAGCTGTTATACATGTCAGACTCATACATGAACATGTTATAGCATTGCAACATGTGACAGCAGCGTCTGGGCTGGTGACTGTCTGTCAGTCAGAATCTGGTGGCAAAGGCTTCTTAGGAAGTGTGAGAGATGGAGCAATGTCCACCACTTCCTAAAGAGCCTCTGCTTGGCTCACACCAGCAAACATGCTCAGAGGCTTGCATCTGTGAAAGTAACGCAAGTTTAACGCAAACGATATGACTGACGTCTGTTGAAGCTGTTACTTGCAGGAGCATCTTGTTGATGTACTCAAGATTGGATGAGTGCGACATACAGGCAAGAAGCTGAGCATAAGGGCCACAACAGGCAACAGTCAGGAAGGCAGCAGCAGCCACCATTCTCAAGAAAGCCCTTGCTCATTTCTGCCATCAAGCAAGTTTGTGAGGCATCTGTTCTCATCAAAGTGGACGCATCATGTCACTGTTGTCAGCAGTTGGTGTTGTCGCATGCAGGCAGGAAGGTGAGCATGGGGAGCATGGCAGGCAGCATTAACAGAGGGAGCAGCGTCTACCACTCTCCGGAAAGCCCATGGTCATGCCTGCCATCAAGCAATTGATGTCAGCAGTTGGCGTTGTCACGTGCAGGCAGGAAGCCAAGCATGGGAAGCATGGCAGGCAGCAACAACAACAAAATCAACAACAGAGAGAGCAGCGTCACTTTCTCCCAAAGAGGCCGTTTGTCAACCCGAACAGCAACCAATTGTTGTCAACAGTTGGTGTTGTCACATGCAGGCAGGAAGCCGAGCAGGGCAGGCAGCAACAACAACAACAACAGAGAGAGCAGCGTCGGTCTCACCCAAAGAGGTCAACTCTGAACCCAAACAGCAAGCAGGCCAAACGTCTGTGATCATCAAAGTGGACGCATCCTGTCACTTCTGTCAACAATCGATGCTGTCACATGCAGGCAGGAAGCCGAGCATGGCAGACAGCAGCAACTGAGGGATCAGCATCGGCCTCTTCCAAAGAGGCCAACTCTGAACCCAAACAGCAAGCAGGCTGAGCTGCTGGCCTCAGTGGCTGCTGACATGAACACTTTTAGCAATGACGGCTCCTTCATGGACCAGTTTGCCGCCTTGCAAGCAGCAGGGGGTGCTGATGGGCAGACTGGCAGGCCCATGCCAGCTGAAGAAGAAGAGCTGTCTTTGTCAGGTGTGGTCGACTGTAAAACCCCTGACTGACTGACTGACTGACTGAGTGACATTTGTCTTGCTTGTTACACACATTCATTGCTTGGCACTCAGCTGGTGAGTCACCACCTGTGTCCAGCCTGCTGTTGTATCTCTATGCTTGCCACTTGCTATTGTCAAAGTAATGGAATATTGTAGAAACCAGCACATATTTGCTGCTGCGTATGGTTCTAGTGCTGCAAACCACTTGGGCAGGTCCTTCGTCTGTCATTTCTTGATGTATGTCAGTCATCATTGAGCAAGGGCCATGCTCATCTTGTGTGCATTATTTCACATTTTTCAAATTTATAACCAGAATCACTCTACCGCCTGTATAAGACGGATGTTACGTATGATGCTTACGCCACAATTCGCAAGTTACAGGCATCAGCACAAGTGGTACCAGTGCATATGGTCCATGAAGCTGGTGACGTGCAGATCAACACTCAGACGATGAGTCAGATAAGCAACAGAGGCCAAGGGAGGCTGCTGGGGCCAATCAAGGGGCTGCTGCTGCGCTGAGGGCCAAGCTGCAGGGCAGTGCCACCCAAAATGCCCCTGCTGGTAAGGAGGCATGTCAGACAGTTGCTGGTGTTGGCCTTTGTAGTCTTTAAGTGTATACCAGATGCTAAATACAAGTTCTGTAGTTGTACTGAGGCTACGCTTGGGGAGTGCCAGAAGATTGGGACAAAGTTGACTGACCGGCCTGTGTTGATGACATGCTGCGTTTCCAAATATTTGATTTTTGTCTCATCCAAGTATCAACGTCGGGCTGTGCTTTATGTCGAGCTGACAAGTTAGACACTCAAGGTTCCTGCTGTATTGAGAGGCTGGCCTGAACAGCAGCGCCAAGATTGCATCATGTCTGTGTCGAGAGGCTGGCCTGAGCAACAATGCCAAGTTAGCATTGTTCTGCTGTGAGACTTTGGGTGCCTGCCAAATCAAAGGAGGAGACAAACAAGGCATGACCTACTGTGCAAGGTTCTAGGGTTTAACAGGGTTTGACGAGACCAGCAGTCACACTCAGGCTGGCGTACAGGCTTGTAGGGTAAAACAAACCTGTTTCTCATTCCTGTTTGGGAAAGAAGTGTCTTGTTTCTGAGTTGTTTCTTGGTGAAACAGAGTCTGAAATGTTTTGCCCTGCAACCTGTATCTCAGCCTGAGTACAACTTCTGGGTGGAACAGAGCCTACTTTCATGAGGTTCATGTCGTATGAGGTCATCCTTGTCCCACCAGCTTTGTTGATATTGGCAGGGACACACAAATTCCGCTCAAAAATCATACCAACACCCTAATGCGTGATCAGCAAAGGGCTTTAAAGTGACTTCTGCTGGATACCAACTGCTGATGCCTCATATATAATGCTGTAGGTGCTGGGAACAAAGCAACTGCAGCAGCCCTACGAGCTCGTTTGATGCAAGGCAAACAGCCCAGCATGGTTTTGGGACCAAAACCTGACTCAGCTCAAAACTCAACTCAAGACTCAGCAGCTGCTACCGGGTCACGAGCACAGTCAGTTCAGCTGTCAGCGATAGACTCGAAGGGCAGGGCTGTGCCTGGGGCATTCGGGAGGGCAGCTGTTGGGGCAGATGCCCCTGAGGGGGGCAGAAAACCCAAAAGGGTAAGCAGAGCTGAGCGACAACAATGTTTCTCATCTGTACACACAATATCATGGTGTCTCTATGGTCAAGGCCATTTTGATCACCTATTGGCCATCTCTCACTGGGTGTAGGTACAGCTACAAAGGTTGTGATGATGTGAGGCCATCCAGCAGTGCAATTTTGTAGCTGACAGAGCTGCTGCCTTAATTGCGCATGGACTTGTGAGCACACGTTTGTGGGCAGAACACCTTTTGTCATGATGACTTATGCAGAGAGGCCCAATACGTTTTACTTCTGGGCTTTTCTTTCAGAGGTACTAATGGGCAAAATGATGTTGTGTGTGATGCTGCATCGCTCTGCTGGTTTCATTCACCAACCCATGGGCACTCACTCACTCACTCACTCACTCACTCACTCACTCACTCACTCACTCACTCACTCACTCACTCACTCACCAACCCACCCACTCACTCACTCACTCACTCACTCACTCACTCACCCATTCATCGATTCATCCATTCACTCATCCATTCACCCATCCAACCATCCATTCATCCATCCATTCATGCATCCATTCATGCATTCATGAATTGCTAGATTAGCATGCCGGTCCAAATTCGCTTCCTGCTGCTCAGAAGCAACATCACTTGGCAAGACTGTCAAGCAGCTCAAGACTAGGACACTTGCATGTCGCATGGGGACACTGCCACCTCACATGGGGACAGTTGCACCTCACATGGGGACACTGCCACCTCACATGGGGATACTGCCACCTCACATAGGAATACTCGCACCTCACATGGGGACGCTTGCACCTCACTTGGGGACACTTGCACCTCACATAAGGACTCACAACCAGCACTTCTACGCTTACATCAAGCATTGCCACAGGGGGGATGCTTCATCCACACGCTACTAAAGGCCACCATCAAGGCTTTGTGGTGCTTCAGGTGCAGAGGTTTGATGATGGTGAGAGGCAGCGCTACTTTGCAGACAACGATAAGCAGCAGCTGGGAGATGTGGTTGCCCAGCAGCGCCACTTTAGGTCACCATCAATATTTTGTGGTGCTTCAGGTGCAGAGGTTTGATGATGGTGAGAGGCAGCGCTACTTTGCAGATGATGACAAGCAGCAGCTGGGAGACCTGGTTGCCCAGCAGCGCTACGAGGGCGCCGCAGACATTGATGCCAACCTGGCTGATAACATCATGCGCAAGGGCAAGCGCTTCAGGTGGGTTTAGGCCCTGGCATTTGTCTATTTATTTTTTTATTTTATTTGTTTATTATTTTTTTATTTTTTATTTATGATTTATTATTTACTTATTTTTTTATTTGTTTATTTTCGCCTGTGCCAGCCTTTGCTCTGGCATTAGCCAGGTAGGTATCAGGTATGCCTCACCCCGTTTCAGAAGGCCGCACAGCAGGCTTACTTTTTATCAATCAAGGGTGTGCAGTCGATGTGGCAAGCACCGCGCTGCATATCAATCCAGGACAAACCTGGTGGGTGTGGACCCTGGCCTGATCCAACAAATTCTGTGTAGCCTATGCTGCTGAACTACATGCACATAGACCCTGGCATGACCCAGCAAATTCTGTGAAGGCCTATGCTGCTGAAGTTCATGCACATAGGCCCTGGCATGACCCAACAAATTCTGTGTAGCCTATGGTGCTGAACTACATGCACGTAGACCCTGGCATGCCCCAACAAATTTTGTGTAGCCTATGCTGATGAATTACATGCACATAGATCCTGGCATGCTGTCACAAGTTCTGTGTAGCCTATACTGCTGAATTACATGCACACAAGCCCTGGCATGCTCCCACAAATGCTGCGTAGCCTATGTAGCTGAAGCACATGCATGTCATTAAGAGCAATAGTGCGTGGCAATCAGCACAAGAGATGGCATGATAATGATGTACAGCAGTGCAATTGCCCAGCTGCTGTGGAATGCAATGACTGCATCCAAGATACGCCATCACACAGCTGTCTGGCTGCTGTTTTGTGCGTCTGATTCCTTTTTAGCAACTGCAGGCTGCCTCCAAGCACTGACAGATGTGCGCACACATGCACAGACATGCCTTGAATGGTACATATGGCCGTGCCAGAACATTTCAAGCATCAGACACATCTGATGCCCCCACAATTCATGCTTTAGGGTCCAGGGTTCAGAACCTAAATCCTCTGTATATGAAAGGTTTTTACAATATTTGATGCATGCCATATGTAAATGCAGGGAAAAGGAGCTTGATGTGGATGAGGAGTATGATGTGGATGGTGGCCTGGACATGTACGAGTCCAGAAAGAAAAAGGGCACCAAGGTACAGCCCTCATGCCCCCCGCAGCACACAAGTGCCCTGACACACTTACTGGAGTTGATACCAGCAATTGCTGTCAAGAGCGTTTGCCCATGATTAGCTTTTCACGCCAATGACATGTCAGTGCGCTTGTCCTGCTAATGACGCAAATATATCTGTTCTATCAGACTTGAACAAGAGATGTTTACCTAAGCATACAAAACTTGAAATTTAAAAGTCATCCTTTGGCTCCATCCTATGTTGCCTGTTGCACTGCAGGAGCAACAGGTGAAAAGGGACAGAGCAGCACAGATAGCAGATCACAGGCAGGTCACTAATGCTGTGGACCGCTGCTCCCTCTGCTTTGCCAGTACCTCTCGGTCTCGCCACCTCACCATCAGTCTGGGCCAAACTGCCTACCTGGCGCTACCTGCCAGGTCAGATCCGGTTGTGCGCAGCTGCTTTTTCTGTTTTTTGTGAAGCCTGCTTTTTTCTGTGTTTTGTGAAGGCTGCTTCATTGCGTGTTTTGAGGACATCTGTCTCTTGCCATCATTCTTGTGTGTCCCAAGCATGTTTGTCTCATGCTATCTTTCTTGTGTGTTGCAAGCATGATTGTCTCTTGCTATCTTTCGTGTGTGTTTCAAGCAGGTTTGTCTCTTGCTATCTGAAAGGCAGACCAGCCCACGCTGCCCTCCTGCATGCATACTGTTGTTTCAGCAGCTTTTGCCTTTAGTTGTAGGCAGGAATCCCACCAGTCCAGGCACTTCTTGACCCAAATCAAGCCTGATACCAGGCTGAAATTGTACAAGCTTCCTGTAGTTTAAGCATGGGGCACATGATTGCCTGTCGGCATAGGAGTTACAGCCCTGTGGCATAGGACTTACAGCCCTGTGACATAGCAGTTACAGCCCTGTGGCATAAGGCATAGGACTTACAGCCTGGCAGCATAGGACATAGGAGTTACAGCCCGGCAGCATAGGAGTTACAGCCCTGTGGCATAGCAGTTACAGCCCTGTGGCATAGGAGTTACAGCCCTGTGGTATAGGAGTTACAGCCCTGTGGCATAGGAGTTCCAGCCCTTTGGCATAGGAGTAACAGCCCTGTGGCATAACAGTTACAGCCCTGTGGCATAACAGTTACAGCCCTGTGGCATAGGAGTTACAGCCCTGTGGCATAGGGCATAGGAATTACAGTCCTGCGGCATAGGAGTTACAGCCCTGCGGCATAGGAGTTACAGCCCTGTGGCATAGGAGTTACAGCCCTGTGATGAGTGCAGGGGCAAATTGGGAGAGGGGCACAGCATCATTGTGCCCACTGAGCATGTGGCGTCTACTCGCCAGGTGGACGAGCACATCTGGACTGAGCTGCGCAACTTCAAGAAGTGCCTCTTGCAGATGCACATGGCCCAGGTACCCTCTCTGTTGCTATATAATAATAGTAATAATAGTATTCATAGTAATAATAGTAATCCTAATAATAATACTAATAATAATAATAATAATAATAATAATAATAATAATAATAATAATAATAATAATAATAATAATAATAATAGTAATAGTAATGATAACAACAATAATAATAAAGTTGCCTTCCAGCTAGTCATGAGCTAGGTACATGCGGGACAAGTCTTGTGTATTGCTATATCAGCGTTACATTCTGCATTAATTAGTATATGTTGTGTCCTGTGAGCACTATGATTTGTAAGGGCTCTGCATCTATGGCTGAGTGTGCAGGCTTGATACTTCTGTGTCTGCATGCAAGATTGCTGAGTAAAAAGGGGTTGCCATGCCAATTTCAGGACGGTGTGGCACAAAGTTAGTGGTTCACTTAGGTGCAAGCTGCTAGTAGTGCTGATTGGCAAATGCCACCAGGATTCCTTGAAACATTGCTTGTACCTGTTTGCAGCTGGTGTCATTCACCGCAGCATCATGTCGACCCTGTCACCAGCTTTGACAATCATACATGTTTTGCTTACCCTTGCTGCAGTGCCGCGCAACTCTGCAAAGGCTTGTGCCCAGCCGGCGTGTCTTGCATGAGAGATGACAGCAAAGTGACACTCAAACGCAATCCAAAGACAGACGGACCACGAACAGCTACGCAGAAGGCAAATATGAAATGCAGACAGCAATAGGTGTCTTGCATGCCTCTTCTATCCCATGTGATCTGCTGACGACAATCGCTTAGTCACGTGCAGGGAATGGATGTCATCTTCATGGAGACTGCCATGCGGCTTGGTGATGCTAGAACTCATGCAGTGGTGGATTGCATACCAGTCTCGCCCAAGATCACAGCAAAGGCCCCCTTGTACTTCAAGAAAGGCATTGATGATGCTGAGTCGGAGTGGAGTCAGCACCATGCAAAGCGTATGATTGAGACGGGCGGCAAGGTGCAGTCTTTTTGTCCACTCTATGTCGTTTTACAGCCAGGCGTTGAGCTTGTTGTGGTTGTCTGACCAGATGGAGTATGATGGCAAGCCGCTTTGATGCATCGTTAGTCGTTGTGCATGGAAAGTAATCGGCAGCTCATGTGCTGTGTGTGCTATGCTGTGAATGTGCTGTGTGTGCGCAGATGTTGCATGCAAGCCATTGTCTGAAAGAAATACAATGGACACGCATGTACATACTCTGCCAATTCTGCTTGCAATGCCAGCTGTCATGCAGAAAGGTAAGTCATCTCATGAGTTATGAGAAACAGTAATGTACTGCTGAGACAAATGCCACAAAGTGTATCTTAAAGTATGAAGTGACATTGCTGTGTTTGCAGGGCCTGAGTGGCAGCATTCCTGCCAACTTCCCATACTTCCATGTGGAATTCAACCTCACCAAGGGCTTTGTGCATGTCATTGATGATGAGGCCAAGTTTGACCCCCAGTTTGGGCGCAGCATTATGATTGGACTACTAGATCTGCCAGCAGAAGACATGCATAGGTGAGTTTGACAGGAATGATGCGACTTTGCATTGAGAGTTTGCATCACACCCCTGACATTTCTGCTCTGCTGACCCATGATTGAAGTTGGCAGCATTGTGTGCTGGTTTGTGTAACAGATTTGCAATGAGATCCAGATGATTATAGGATTGGACATGCAGATTCAGGCCTTTGTTTCAAAGGGGGCCAAAGTCCAAATCTAAGTGTACCATCTGTTGATCATCTGGATTGCCATGCAACTCTGTTACAGTTTGACAGCTGCAATCATCAAGCCAACATGAATTATAAATTGTGCATAGCTCCATGCACATTCGTTCTTTATGACCTTGATCATGATATCAAAGGCTTGACTGTTGTCTTGAGAGTGATTGTGTATGGTTTGCTTTTTCAGGCAAGCCAAGGGTTAACCCTAAACCCTATATAGTACTTGTTTCAGGCAAGCCAAGAGTTAACCCTAAACCCTGTATTGTATTGTTTCAGGCAAGCCAAGTTTGAGAGCACCCAGACGCAGCAGCAGTGGGTAGCAGATTTTGCAAAAAAGTGGGATGCATACGACTGGACCAAGCAACTTGGCTGATCATCTTGTCAATCACCAAAGCTGTTGACTTCAGGCAGACTTGCTAGAGCTGATCTGACTGTCAGTACGAAATGCTGACAAAGAACAATGTGTGAGCTGTAACGACATGTGATCAGGTGTAAGTAGGCAAAGGGTACTGCTAAAGGGCTTCATAGGGTTTCATAGCTTCATAGGGCTTCATAGCTTCAAAGGGCTTCATGAACGCTGTATGGTAGATCAAATGTATTGGTCACCATATGGTCACAACATTATATCTCACGCGTAAATGTGCACATAAAACCTTTGTTGACATTTAAGTATATACCAAAAGCAACATTAACCACACAAACTGTAGTTGGGTCTTGAACTTGGAATATCTCATTGACAATTAACATCACTGGCCTAGAGAGGTTGCTGAACACAGACAACCTCAGTGGGACTGAATATTCATTTGTGAATTTCCTAATTAGGTTGTAACCAACACTCCTACTTTTACCTCAACACCGCATAACCATTCTCCTGGTCAAAGGTGACCATATATCCCCATGCATGCAGCAGCTCCTTAGCTTCATCTTGATGCTGCTGTGACAGGTGCATAAATTCATAACAGATTAGTAAAGGTGAGAAATTAGGGTCATGAAACGGCAGCTGGCGTAGAATAGCGTAATCAAACCCTTTTACATCTATCAGAAGAACGTGCACATCAACAATATGATATCGGCTAAGAAGCTCCACGACTCTAAATCCCTCAACCTGCACAGCCTCTGCTCTGGCGTTGGGAACGAGTATGCTTATGTGCTCCGGGTTGAAGGAGCAAATCTGAGCTGCCCAATTGGGTGTATCTGGCTCTTTGGCCACACAGTACAGAGTGACTGTTTGCCCAACAGAATCTGCTTCCGGAACAATGGCAGCAGGGATTACATGAGCATTTGGCATGTCAGCGACATTATGTTGCAACTTCTCCGCAAGCTCAGGGATTGGCTCAACAAAATACTTAGAATAGTGTTGGTAAAGGAATAGAAACTCCTTGAAAGGGTCGTTCTTGTTCAGGTCAGGGTCCAGAGTATTAGCTCCAATCTGCAGCCAAGAGCCATTTGGCCAGATTTCTGGTATAGCCTTCAGCACCAGCGGAACATCTTCGACTTGGCCGAAATAGGATTGCTCAGCCAGCACAGCCAGTCTTCCATCTGCAGCTGTAGTAACGAATCAACTACTGGCAATGCGGGCTTTCAGAATGCAGCACCCACGACTCTCGCCCCAGTACCTTCTGCAGTTGAAGCGTGAACGTGCTGGTGCCTCCAGGCATGTAGTGATCGAGCGTGAGCGAAGCATAAGTACAGGCACAGCAGCCTCTCCCTCGAGCAAAGTTTGGGCTTCATACGACGCAGGCTTTTTCTGGAAAACGACGGCGGACACGCTGGAACGGAACTGCCGCATTCAGTCAGCTGCAGCCCATAACGATATATATCTTCGGTCAGCTTCGCCCCTATCAGCTTCGCTTGCAGCTTCAGGTCAGCCACAGGTTAGTAACCTGAGGTGACTCCACTGTGGGTGAAAGTATATCCGTCAGGCAGAATTGTCAATTACATGCTTCAATCGCAGCCTAAGTCAGCAGCATAGCAACAACACTGCGGACAGGGCTGCAAGCCATTTTCCTGAAGCCTCTGAGTCAGTACAAATGTACTGCCGCAACGACAACACATGTGTTCGCCGGAAGCATCAGACCACACTTTGTTTGCATGCTTTGTTCAGTTAGCACTGTCACGGACACTGCAGTGCAGCTCAGCAGTGCATCAATCCCGGCATTGCACAATCATGGACTGCATACCTAAGCTGCCTAAAAGCAAAATAATATACGTCTAGATTCTGTTGTTGACTCATGTTGACAATGTAAAGTAAGCATCTACAAACAGATTTACAGTGCTGGTGCCAGACTATCAAGATGCATCTGCTTTGGCACGACTTGGTACAGGCATTGGAGGCCTGATAAACACCTCAACACCGACGGGCGCCCATATGCGCATTTGAATATCCCCTCTTACCCCCGGAGACAGTACAGAGATCCAGCCTGGCAACCCTGAGATAGCAATGTCTGCCAAAGAACCTGACATTCTGTTGACAGATATGACCTGCATCAAAGTAGGCACACGTCATGCCCTAAAGCAACAGAGGTTTCTGCTGTGTAAGACTGAAGGGCTCAAAAGCATCAACAAAGGCCGCTGCTCTGTGAGCAAGAGGTAAAGGGCTGCAAAGCATCCAAAAAAAAGATGCTGCTCTGTTTCCAAGAGGTGAAAGGCTCAGTGCAAGCATGACATACAGATCTGGCCACTAATGACAAAGGTGAAGACAGACCCTGATAATGAAATGCAGCTCTGCGTGACTGATTGTCATAAGGAAAGCAACAAGTTTTTGCGTTTGCAAACATCCTGCATGCACTAGTGTTGCAGTTATCAAAACTGGTGTGTCAACATTCTGTATGCAAGTCACCTTGTCTGTCATTCTGAGGCCCCCTCTAGCCAGCACAGACCCCTCACCAAACAGCCCTTCTTTGTCTTCCCCCTCTTCCTCTTCTGCTTGTCTGATAGGCTCATGCGCACTACCCTCATGTACTGGACTGACTAATGCATCTGAGCTGGCCATCTCATGTCTGCCAGGATCATCTTGTTGCTGACTGTGCACATGCTGCTGCTGCTGTAGCTGCTGCTGTAGCTGCTGCTGTAGCTGCTGTGGCTGCTGCTGTGGTGATTGGTTGGCCACTTGATCATTGGCATGAGCAGTTTGAACTGCACTGCTGCTCTGCAATGTTGCTGGCAGGGGCTCATGCCAATCCTGCATGATATTATTCATTGATGGCTCATCCTGGATCATGTCATGATCATCTAGGGGATGAGTTGCCAGTTCAGATGCACCTGAGGCATCACGCTGTGCTGAGGTGCTTTGTGCCATGCTGTGCTGGGCTATGTCATGCTGTGCTGTGTCACGCTGTGCTGAGTCAGCCTGAGCTGCCAGTGCTGCTGCTGACTGTACCAGCTCTTCTTGACCCACAAGGGGCAGGGCATGCACATGAAGGGCAGGAGGGCCGTAGAAGGCCAGGGCTGTACCGGGTGGGGCAGAAACTATGTCCAGCCTGGCAACTCCGCCCCACTGATAGGTCGCCGATACCAACCTGGAACACAAACAAAACAGACTAGTTTGCCCTATTTGACTCAGACTTTCTCAGCTTTACTCAATTCTCTCATTTTGGTCAAGTTTTAAAATTTCAAAACCTGTTGTGGTCGCGCAAGCGCGTATGTTACACAGACATATGCTTGCAGAACCTCAGCATGCATACATAGTGGCACTGATAGGTTCCTCATACAAAGCCTGTGTAAACGCAGTCATGATCATGCAATCAACTGAGTGACAATAACTACTGGTCCTGAGGGATCTGGCAGTTCCAATGATGCACATGTTGTCAAGTCACAAGTGATATACAGACCTGCTTTTGCACACCCTTGTTCTGCATACATTGCTGAAGACCTACGCCCAAAATCTGCTTCACAATTGAGTAATAAGTGTGTGCAGCAGCCAGGAATTCATGGCAGGTCTGGTATGATTATCCATATTGTCTTTGGACGATTGAAGAGCCATCAACAGCTTCTCAAGCTTTGCACGTACAGCACAGTGCTGACACAACATCAGTGCAGAACAGCATCAGTACACTGCCAACATGACAGGAGTACCATATGATACCAGTGCCATACAAAGTGAACACAGCGTATGCTGATGGCGAGCAGAAATGCCAGATCAATTTACAAACATGGCGCTCAGAGTTTTGGCCAAAAAAAGCTGTGCAATAACTGCAGTAGGGTTGAGCACTTTGAGTTAGGGTTGCAGCAGCCGCTTACCCTGTTGTGTCTGTGAAATTCGCGCTGCTCCCTGTAGCTGTCTCTTCTTCTTCTTCTTCTTGTGGGGTGAGGTCCTGGGGCATGGGGGGGTAGTAGGTGCTCAGCCGCTTGCGGGGGTGCAGCTCCTTTAGCTCTTCTGGGGATAGTAGATGAGGCAGGCGGTGATGAAGATGAACGCCGGGAGTGTCTACAGTAGTAACACATACTTGCTGGCTAGCATGCACAACTTAATGAGTGCACAGGTTCTGATTTGTGCGCCTGATTCTTGTTCAAAAGGTGTTGTTGTATGCACTCATTGTACCCACTCATGCTCAGCTTGGCTGACTAATGAACAAGAATGTTTGAGTTGCAGCTAGGGTTGATGAGCTAAGCTGCAATGCAAGGACGAGAGATCAGAGACTTTTCGAACGCAGAAAGAAGAACTCCATGCAAAGAAGCAGCTCCCCTGGCATCACTAGATTTTGTAATTACATTTGTCTAGTACTCTAATCAGGTCAGTACCGGTCCAACATTATGTGGGGTGTCATCTAGCATACAGCCATTTGGAAAGTGCTGGTTTCCCTAGTGTGTGATGCATTTTGATGCCGCTCTAGTGCCTTGACGAGTAGTTTGTGAGGACACCATGTTCGGACATGCCTTTGTTCCAATATCTTAGGTATCAAACCTTGGACTTTGTTTGCCACTGCAACTGTGTAATGCACTATGCAACGTACAAAGGTTTGACGTTGCAACCTCCAGTGCTCTTATGCAAGCATACACTTGGAAATTCCTATAAGTTCATAACATTGGAGCAGTGAACATTATTACATGCTGCATAGATAACGCCGCAGTGCTAGTCAGTAACCAGTCCGACTGACGGTCAGCACCGTGCTGACTATAGTGCGTCACTAGCCATAAGCTATTGTACCGTACGTTAGCTCACTAATGTTTGTGAAAGCTTAGGGCCGTACCCCTTGATAGAAGCCTGGTGTCATGCATGTACCACAATGTGATAACAGACTTCACTGAGTGGTTGCAACACTTTAACTTCCAACTGTCAATAGTGCGAAACGGCGCGTGCAAGCTCTCGCCTTGTTGGTCCATCAGGCGTCAGCCCGCAAGTTTTTGTACGGTTCACTTCCATACGTTTTCAACTGGCTAAAGTACTTGCCGCTAACGTGGAAACCCGTGTCATTGTTCAGGGATCTGGCAACCATATGTCTAATGCTGGACCTGCAACAACACCCGCTGCTCGAGCCATAGGTGCTGCTCACGATGACTCTGCAGCGTTGACAGATGAGCAGTTGACAGGCAAGATCATTGCTTTAGTAGTCTCTTGTGAATGGCCACATCATGGCCTTCATGCAAGCCATATATGCCTGACACATCTGCTGCAGTCTTAAGGCCACATAAGAAGCTCAAGCTAGTCTGTTGGCAGCGTTTGTTGCATTTGCAAGAACGCCAGACTGAGAAAACAGATGAGCTCTTGGTGAAAATGGATAAGGTGGTGAGCATTGATGGTGTGCTGCGTGAAGCTATTCTGGTATTGAAATGGCCTTGTATCATTCCACGTATGACAAGACTGCAACAGCCATGTGCTTTGCAGGTTGCACTAAATTCTTCGGCAGCTGGCCAAAACAAATCTGCAGTATATTGCAAGGAGCAGAAGGTGAGTATTTACAGTCAAGCTTTACAGTCAAGAACTACATGACAAACGGACAGGCTGAGGCAGATCCTCTTGAATCCAGCAGCTACAGAAAAATACTCTATGAGACATTCCCTTTGAGCAAGCTGGAGCGACAGTTCCTTGACCCCGCTGTTCTGCCGTATGATCCAATATCTCACCTGACAGCCCATCAGATTTCGTTTGCTGGTTGCAAGGTGGGCTCACGATGAGTTTGTAAGCTCAGTCAGCGTGGGAAAGTGACAACATGATTTGTGCCTCGAACTTGAGTGCAGTGCATCACCACAAGGCATAGCTGCACGCCTTACATCATAGTGTGTGATACGCACCAGGCCAGGTCATCTTTTGCTTATGTGCAGGTGCAACCCTTGATGAAGGGTGAGCAGAACTTGCCACAACAAGGAGAGCCAGCAGAATCAGTGAGGCAGCACTATCAAAGGAGGGTTGACTTTTTTGAGTCCACAAGCTTCCACTCTCAGTACATTCAAATCAACAAGCAAACAGTCAGTTGATTGCAAAGCACTGCAGCTGGCCCTATTCTTGCTCAAGTCATTTTTAAGGTGGTGTGCAAACGGCTTGATAGCAGTTCAAAGCTCTCTGCATTGTAGTGCTGCAATGTATAGGTCAGCAGGTTTGCAACATGCCAACTAGCTAGTCTTCGTGACTTGTTGAGACTCAAGCTTGTCGGTAGGCATACTACAGAGAAGTTCTGTGCCATGATAGCTGTCTAGATCTCATTACTTTATCTAAATTGAAGGTTTTGAAGCTATATAATCTCATGATGACTCCTCAACATGCTACCCAATTCTGCGAGAACGCCATTCTCTGAAGGTTTGTCACGCACAAACCTACATGGTTGCAACACATGCCCAAATCTGTGGAGACCGTTAACCGCAAAGCCTTGCACAGACTGCACGTGGCGCTATACCATGTGAAACGATACTTACAAAGATTTGTGTAGTTTCTCTTCCGCACGAAACCACGGATCTACAGATGACCATGTGATTCCACGGATCAATGTTCACACGCAAATCTACGCGGCTTGCTATTCTGCACAGTTCTACATTGGCTCAAATCCATACAAATATCTGCAGCAATAGATCCGCGAAGTCCTTTGTACGTCGACGACGTGCGAGACCGTAGCTTTGTTCTCACGTTGGTGGATCTGCACGGTTGCAGTGCTTTCAGCTCTAGTGAATCTTGGTCTGCACGACTTTCGCTGCACAAAGCATGACATGTAATGTTGAGTGTACGTTTGACAGCCTGAGTCATTCCACTGGCATGAAGTCTTGTCAGCTGCTAATCCATATTTTCAGTTGGCTCCAGCAGGTCAGCAGCGCTATCAACATTGTGCACCATGTGCACCTAAACTCTCATCTGCTATGTGCCCAGACACAATGAGGCAAGGCCATAACTGCCCATGGCAGCAGCGCCGTCAGCAGCAGCAGCAGCAAGCAAGTGGTCAAATCAGTGGGCATTGTTCAATCCTTGCTTCGACCAGCGGCAGCTAAGCAGTGTAGGTGCAGCTGCAGCAATCAAGCAGAACGAGCACGCCTGATGGTGCTTTGGCAGGGTTTGATGAGTCTGAAGGGTTGCGGTGGATGTTGCCCCAATGTGATGTCAAGAACAGCTGAAAGCTTGCCATGTACAGGTGATTCTGCTTCTGTATCAATTTGTGTGTGGTTGATTGCCACAATGTACTGGCAGCATTAGTTCTGCCTGTCTGTGGCCGTGGTCTGTGCATTACATATGCTCCATCCACAAGACATCTGATGTTTGGCTCTGGTAGCATATAGATCTTCAGGTCTTTCTAACATATCTCTGTAATTATGGTTTGTCGGCACATGATTATGACATACATTTGCAATGTCTCTGCTGTCACCATGGACGCAGTTCATACAGGTTCTATGCTGACGTGAGTGTTGTATCTTTGCAGGCCAGGCTTTGCAAGTTGATTCAACCATTCATGAGACATGATAACAGTGGCTTGTCTAGCAACTGGAGCTTCCTTGGACATGACATGATTGAAGAGTGCTGCATTGATCCTTGAACCCCATCAGAAGTGCCCAGGAGATCCCGGCAGTCCCAAATATGCTGAACTATAGGGACGAATGCTTGGCAGCAAAGCACAGTGCCTGCCAGATCTGCATAGATGACACGCATTGTGAGACACTGGGGGGCAAGCAAACTTACAACGCCAAGAATGCAGCTGTAAGGCTGCAAGAACGCAGATCTCAATAGTTTGAAACACACCAGCTTGTTACGTCTGTGGTCCAGGTCAACTTCAATGAGCGCCTCAGTGCTTTCTACTTGGTCCTTGAGGGCTACCAAGCGCCTTTTGGCACTGTCCTCTTGCAGCATGCCTGGAACACTGAAGCTGCCTTTCATGCTTGTCTGCTTGTATGATGCCAGTCAAGACGCTCGACTATATGCAAATTGCTCAGTGTGAGGATGAGCAGCGTTGCACCAAAAAAGCAATCCCTGTGCTATCAAGCAATGAGGAGCCCTCAAAGTGCTAACCCTGTCATGATGCATGACGGCTGTGCACTTTCACAATAAGAGGCAAGGCGAAAGCAAGAACATATCAAAGGCTTGAGGTAATTGACCAAGTCGTAGCAAAGCAGCTCCAAAACAGGGAACCGGACAGCAGTAGCAAGTGACAAAGACATCACCTGCATGAAGCAGGATTCCAGCAGGTCCTTACACCCTACAATGCCATGGAGGTCCACAGCAGCGTTTAAGGGACAGGTAACACCTGTCACTACTCCCTCCTCATCTGCCCTAGCTACCAGGGGCGTGACAGGGACAGGATTCAGATCAAGCTTTCTGATTGTCGCCATACTTCCCAGCGCATCAGAACTGATCATCTGCGCCCAGCACAGACTCTATAGTCTGAGTCATGAGGACTGAGAGATCACAGTGGATCATACAAGCCTGGTTGTTCTTGTCTGCCCCACTGCATAGGGGTCTTGCCACCTGCACCACCATGTGACTCTTAGGAATGCAGATGTAAGCGCATTACGACAAGTCATTTCATGACAGTGAGTGCTACATGCACAAGGTGCTAATTACGCATTTCGCACCGATCCAGGTGTGGGATTGCACCTGTCACAGAAGACAAACATGCTAAAGGAGGAGCAGCTTGGCCTGAGCTGTGATCAGCGGTGAACCACAAAGCAGGGGTTGAGGGGCAGGTGGATTGTCAAGTGCTGAGCATCAATGGCATCTGAAGTATGACTCAGTTGGGTATAGTATTGGAGGAATAATGCTGTCAAGATCACTCGCACATCATAAAACTCAACTATTGGTAACCCACAACAGAAGCATTGCAACAGCAAGAAACCAATTTGATGTGTTGCCAAGGCAATGCATCGCACAAGCTTACCTGGGAAGTCATCCTGCTTTAGGTTGGGGCGACGAGTCTTTCTGTTGGCTTGCTGCCTGGGCTTCGGATAAGCTTTCAACCCCCTTCAGGGACCCTAGGTGCGGACCCAGCTCCCTTGCTTGAACCCTTTCCAGATTCCACCGCACACCCTGCTGCCTGTCATATGCATGAGTAGTCTAAAGCAGCGGCTCATCCTCCTGATTCTGCTCCTGCTGATCCTGACTTGTTCTTCAATGAAGGCATGACTGATCAGCCTGCTTTGAGACCGAGCCTCTAGAACCTATGCCACAAGAAGACACTATAGGACATCTTGAGTTTGGTGTGAATATCCTGGTAGGAGCCTGTCAGAAGAGTTAAGAATGTCTGTTGCAGACTGAGACTGCAAAGGCATCAGTTGGCAGCCTGCAACAAGAACAGTTATGTAGCCAATAATACTGACCCTGTTTGTGCAGGCCTGCGCTGCTGCAATGACTCTTATTTTGTGGAGTTGAATACAAAGATAAAAAGATTCCTGAGGGCCTTTACATATGCTGAGGTGTGTAGCACTGGTCAAAGGGCAAAATCCTGATTGCATGGCAGACAATTGTTGGAACTGGCACGCAACTTGAGCTTGCACAGCACCAATTGCCTCAGCATCAGGAGATTGGCAAGATCTGAAACGCAAGCAAGGCAGTGTTGGCAATGCATGCAGATGCAGACTTGGCTTGTTAAAGTGCTGATCAGGAGTGCCCTCGGCAGTGCTGCCATGCACTGGTAGTGAGCCACTGCACACCTGTATGGAGAGCTATTCTTTGCAGATGTAACTTTGATGACATGAGCCTGCTGCCAACCTGTTTTGCAGAGCAGCACTGAGCAGTGAGACATGCATTGTAACAACAGCAATGCGGTGGGAAATTTGATGTTGGATCACTGCATACCTGCATGGACAGCAAAATGAGCAACAACACAGGTGTAGTTGCAACGAAACAAGACACTTGTTAGCCTGTTGTCAACAGCAGCACTGAAAAGTGACATTTGCATTTTGCCCTGAATAGTGTCGCAGTGCTTTGCGGTTGGGTGACAGCGCACCTGCATGATGAGCGAATCCATATAGGTGCATTAGCTATGGCAGGCCTGATGTCAGCCTGTTATGCAGAGCAGCAGTGGAAACTGCATTTTGCCCTAAACAGTGCCGCTGTGCATTGGTGCTGGGTCACTGCACACATGTATGAAGAGCGAATCTTCATAGGTGTAACTGCAGTGACACATTGCCGGCTGTGATCCTGTTTTGCAGAGCAACACTGAACAGTGGGAACTGTATTTTACCATGAAACTTGCTGCAGAGCATTTGTGGTGGGCCACTGCACACCTGTACGAAGAGCAAATCTCCATAGGTGTAATTGCAGTGACATACTGCCTGCTGTGAGCCTGTTTTGAATGGCAACACTGAACAGTGGAAACTGCATTTTGCCCTGAACAGTGCTGCAGAGCATTTGTGGTGGGTCACTGCACACCTGTATGAAGAGCCAGTCTCCATAGGTGTAAATACAGTGACACACTGGCTGCTGTGAGCCTGTTTTGCAGAGCAACACTGAACAGTGGGGACGGCCTCTTATACTCAGAGTGTCATGCACTGTTTCCCTGAAGAGAGCATAGTGCCTGCCCTGTGGCTGACTGCATAGGTGTAAATGCAGTGCCACAAACATGCTGTGAGCCTGTTTTGCAGAGCAGCACTGAACAGCAGGGAAGCTGTTCTGCCTTGACCAGTGCTGCAGTGCATCTGTGTTGCAGCAGTGCACACCTGTATGAAGAGCAGATCTCCATAAATGTAACTGCAGTGCCACAAACATGCTGTGAGCCTGTTTTGCAGAGCAGCACTGCACAGTGGGGACTGCACTTTGCCCTGAACCTTGCTGCAGCTGGGTTATTGCACACCTGTATGAAGAGCAAATCTCCATAGGTGTAATTGCATTGACACAGTGCCTGCTGTGAGCCTGTTTTGCTGAGCAGCACTGAACAGTGAGGAAGCTATTCTGCCTTGACCAGTGCTGCAGTGCATTGGGGCTGGTCACTGCACACCTGTATGAAGAGCAGATCTCCATAGGTGTAACTGCAGTGCCACAAACATGCTGTGAGCCTGTATTGCAGAGCAGCACTGAATAGTGGGGACTCCATTTTGCCCTGAACCTTGCTGCAGTGCATTGGTGCTGGTCACTGCACACCTGTATGAAGAGCAGATCTGCATACGTGCAACTGCAGTGCCACAAACATGCTGTCAGCCTGTTTTGCAGAGCAGCACCGAGCAGTGAAACATGAATTTTGCCCTCAACCTTGCTGCAGTGCATTGGGGCTGGTCACTGCACACCTGTATGAAGAGCAGATCTCCATAGGTGTAACTGCACTGCCACAAACATGCTGTGAGCCTGTTTTGCTGAGGAGCACTGAACAGTGAGGAAGCTATTCTGCCTTGACCAATGCTGCAGTGCATTTGTGTTGCATCACTGCACACCTGTATGAAGAGCAAATCTCCATAGGTGTGATTGCATTGACACAGTGCCTGCTGTGAGCCTGTTTTGCTGAGCAGCGACTGGACCCCGCGTGCACTCACGTCACAACGTGAGATGACAAGGGCAGCGCTTACCAGGGTTGGTTTATCAACCCTTAACAATGTCACCAGCACGTTAATATGTTGATAACATTAATAAGGGTACACTTAATAACCCCTTGAAAAGATCAGAGACATGCTGTCTGACGTTTTCTGGTGCTGCTGAATCGATAAAAAACCTTAATGATGTACGTATCTCACATCTGCATGCGCTTTCTGGGTATCACAAGTATACAAGGACATGAGCAACAAAATCCAAGGCCTCTGCTGAAGCAGAGCCATTACTGTAAGCAGACTTTTGACGGTAGCTGTATGTGTGCAGTGTTGCAATTACGATTGCATCCACGTTTAGTGGCTGCTCTGTTGACAGTAGTATATCATTCCAAAGGTCTTTGCTGTTCAGGCTCGTGTGCATTGCTACAAGTGTGTGTATTGGGGGCTGCTGTCAGCTGTAACTCCTGGCAACTTTGAGCCAGACAACAAGCTTCCTGCCGTCTGCAAAGCTCCTGTGGACCATGCTTGAGATACTACAGATGTGAATAAAGGATAAAATCGTCTGTTTGTAGTCAGTTCTGCTTTGCAAACCAGACTACAGCCTTGTATCACAGCCA
>JAABUP010003506.1_pt1 | contig 27602 bp, 39 predicted proteins | sample 5559201 | NCBI WGS metagenome assembly JAABUP01 (sample SAMN10711887, study PRJNA513373) | rock metagenome | isolation source: Antarctica rocks | place: Antarctica | reverse complement strand
CCGGTGTAGTGTTTGATGTGCTCCACTGGTAGAGGCACATCACCCCCCCTGCAACAGCACACAGAGCTCAGACAGTCACACGCATTCAAGAGGTGGGCTTGTCTGCCCAGCCGGCATAGTATCTGATGTGCTCCACTGATAGAGGCACATCACCCCCCCTGCAACAGCACACACAGCTCAGACAGTCTCATGCATTCAAGGGTGGATCTTGTCTGCGCAGCCGGTGTAGTGTTTGATGTGCTGCACTGATAGAGGCACATCACCCCCTCTGCAACAGCACATACAGCTCAGACAGTCACATGCGCTTACGGGTGGATCCTAAGCAAGTTGTGGAACTTGAAGCAGGAGCAAGGGCAGAAGGCGTCTGTGCGTCTTGTCAGCCCAAGAAGGTGGGTGGGGGGGGGGGGGGGGGGATCGTGCACTGCAGCATGACACCACAGTCATTGTGGCCTCACAGCCAGCACAGACCTTTTTCTGTTGCTACAGCGTTTTACCCAGGGTGTTTTCTATTGCTGCAGTGTCACACTCAGACCATGTTCTGTTGCTACAGTGTTACGCTCGTCTCCTATACAACCACATGTTGGATCAGCCACATTACTCACACCACCCACTGATTTGTGCAATGCTGCAAGGGGTTTAGCTCTAGTCACAGACACAGCAAAGCATGCCTAGCAGCATTGGTCAGCCTGCTACATCATATAGCCACATTGTACTGCTGCGGAGCCAAAAACCAGCGGTGGTTCAGCTTCTGAGTGGTGTGCATCATCACAAATGACAGCAATACAGTCTTGCTATTGTACAGGGTACATCTACTAGAAGGAAGAGACAGGACCGTCACTGCCAGGAAAGGAGTGCATAATCAAAGCTTTTCTTTCAGAAGATCAGCAGTGCAATTGTTTTGCAACGCGCACTGATAGCCTTCCAACCTGCTTGAGGTAACACAAACAGCTGCAAGCCACTGAAGGGCCTAATTGGAGGCAGAAGAAACAACTGAAGGGCATGCTGTAGAGGCAAAAGAAACGGTTGAAGGGCAAGCCTGAAGGCAGGACGGGCAGTTGAAGGGCATAGTTGGAGGCACAACAACGAGATGAAGGGCTTACTTGGAGGCAGAGAGTGGCTTGCCATTGTCCAGAGACTCCAGAATAGCCAGCTCGTGGGTGTTCTGCTCCATCAAGTCAGCAAACTTGTACAAGATGGCACCGCGTTCACGCCCAGTCATGCGAGGCCAGGGACCATGGTCAAATGCCTGTACCACACATCTCATCTCACTTCATGCCAACAAAACACCCAAAAACCAACTGTCCACATTCTATTTATATATTTTACGTTTTTTGGCGGCTGCAAACCCAATGAACTTGAAGCTCATCTTGTGTAGCACTTGAATAATACGCAACCACTTTGTCTTGCAACACCAAAGTGTTTGTCCAATTGCTCACTGAGGCACTTGCCTAATGCAGGGTGGCACGTTGTGATGTTTAAGCTGCTTGCTGTGCAGGACACCAGCAGAGGTGAGTCAACTGGACATTGTGTGATCAAGGAGACACTAGACTTCCAACACAAAAGGACAGTCTTGCTTCTGTGTCTGTGCAACAGATGCGCTATGGATTTGAGACGGGTTAAACAAGAGATGCACTATGAATTTGAGACAGACAACAGAGTGGGTGTGTACCATCCTTGCAGCCTTGACAGCAGCATCAACATCTGCCTCCTGAGCCTCCGCCACCTGGGTGTAGATCTCACCAGTACGAGGGTCCTCAGTGCCAAAAGTCTCACCTGAAACAAACATGGATAACGCTTTAAAACTGATGTTTTGCAATCCCATGCAACCAGCGCACATAAGGCATCAAAATGCTGCAGGCAGCGTCACAGACAGCACATTGAAGGTGTCGTGTGGGTGCATGGGCGAAACTTGAAATAGCTGCCAGCAATGCAGTCTGCATGCGCGCTGGCAGAAGACATGGCAACTGCATGTCAGGCTGATGTTGGTGCTGAGCTGCCTCACCGCCAATGGCATCAACGAACTTTCCATTGATCAACAATTGTCGCTTGACTTTGCTAGCAATGTCGCTGTGGTCAATGTCCTTGAGCTGAGGGGCTGCAGCTGCTGCTACGACAGCAGGTCTGAAGGCACGAGAGAATGTGTGTGCGGCTGGCGCCCTTGGTCGGAACACCCGAGTAGACGAGTATGCTGCTGGGTTAACATTCGCAACTGCACAAGCCCTGCATGCATGGCTAAGGGTCAGCAAACCAATGGCCAAATGTGGACGGAGTTGCGACCGCAATCGGCTACTGGCTCACCGGTTGGCCTGAGCAAAGACCCGGGATCCTGTGATTGCAGCCTGCCTGCAAGTCATTGGACGTGCGTCAGGCAGCGGGTGTGCTTGTTGTCGACCTAATAAGCAATACAAAAACCAATACGACTCTCGCAAGCTATGCCTAAGGACACTGCGACCCCCGTTTTGGGCAGCGCATATCGCGAGGTGTAATGCAGATTTATCCCGCTCTATCGGTAAATGCCGGGCACTAGGACACACACCTCATCTTGCAAAGCGGTATTGCAGTCTGATCTTCGCCTAGGATCTAGCTCTTCGCACTTCGACGGCTGACAGGAGGACTGCGGTGGGGGAGTTGCAGACGAGTTGTTTGGCGACGACCTCAACTTAAGCGGTGATAACAAATAACGTGCTCAGTTGTCATGCGCAGCACATGTGCGGCCATGTCAGATATCAGAAAGATCTTCTTCATCGCGTCATCTTTCTCAACACGTAAAATCTAATGAATGAATGAATGAATGTCATGTAATTTGCCGCACTGCGCTCATCGCTATTTTCCTTTTTTTATATAAATCGACAAACTCGATCTGGCGTAAAGGCTCGTGACCGGCAGCGCTCAGCTCCTGCGACAGATGTTCGAGCTTCACGATGGGTTATCTGGTCAACTTCGGCAAGCGTGACGACACTCATCCACCGTCTAAGAAGCATAGACTCTCGCCGGAAATGCTATGTCAAAACATGGACGCTGCACGTCCAGACGATGTGTGAGTGCCGTGAAACTAAGCTTTTAAATCATGCATCTGCAACGTGCAGCCTGTCAAGTGATGCATATTGGACCAGAAGAATGTGTAACAATGCCCTGCAATCTGTGCAGGCTATACCAGGAACTGCAAGCTCTGCGGGTCCAGAGAGACATCAAGCACAGGGTCGGCGAGAAACTGGCCGCAGAGCAAGACGAACTGTTTCGCAAGGTAGCTACGCAGTCCTGACCGTCAGTACTGACGTGCACTGACATGGCTCACCGCTGCTGACACTGCTCAGCTGCTCCTGCCTGGGCTGCCACAGGGCATCTGTCACTGCTTTTGTCTTGCAGGTCGACAAGTGTGATGCGGAAGTCAGGCTTACCGTTGATGCAGATGGGCAGCAGGCTTGCAAGCCCACTCAGAATGTCCAAGAGGCGCTGGCCAAGTTAGATGGTCTGCTACAAAGCTGGCGGGCTGCTGTCCAGGACACACAGGTGCATGTCACACACTTCTTGCCTAAATTGCAGCAGGTTGCTCACCTCAAGGCATTAGAAAAGAAAAGAAAAGAAAAGAGTACACCTTTCGGCGTCAATTTATTGAGAAGCCCAGTATTATACCGGGCTGCCCAGTCCCTCAAGCCATTACATATTGCTAATGTTGATTGGCACTCCTAAAACGCATACATGGAGGCAACTAGGGCCAGACATGCCTAACTTGCAAGGCAGTAGTTGAGTGCAACAAGAAACAAAGGTGACGTTTACGGGGTCAGACATGCCTGAACTTGCTGCTGATGACGTACAGGACCAGATGCGCAAGAGTGCCCAGGCCAGCCTCCAGTCCAGCAACAGCCTGGCCACAGTGACCCATGACCTGAATGGCAGGTGAGTTCAAAACCCCTTGTCTGGTGATTGTGAGAACGGCAGGGCCGTTTCAGGCCGGCCGTGCAGCGCTGGGCAGCCCAGTATAATACTTGGATTCCCATTAGATTGACGCCGAAAGGCGTAGTCTTTTCTTTTCTTTTCTCAGCCTTGCAACGCTGGAGGTGCTTTGCAGCATCAAAGTAGCTTTGCTGAGACCAACCACAAGTCAGTGCTGTCTTTGATGGCAGGCATTCTGGAGGTTGCATTGTCTCTGGTCAGATGTGCTTTCTTTCCGCTTAATAATGTGGTACATATAGATTGTGCATCTTCTCAAAGCAGGGCATTCTTGAGTATTTTGGTGAATTGAGACGTGATAAGGGGTTGCGAGAGCCTAACATGACTAAACACCACCAGCACACAAACCTTATCCTGTCTCATTCAATTCAATGTCTTTTGACACATTCTTGAGTTAGCGAAGTCACTGAGAGAATGTGTGTCAATCTGTGTCATTGCCATGTCTGTAATGCACAGGCACTTTCTGCGCAACAGGATGCTCTAGCTGGTGGCCCTGAGCGGTTATAACTTTGCTTTGCCTAACTCTAAACCCTGATTAAAGGCTTTCCTCCAAAGAACACGTCATTCCAAATGTTTTCTTAGAAACAGTTGAAGATGATCAGATGCAGTGAGCGCTTCCAGCTGAGTGCATGGCAGATGGCTTCAAGCATCCCTTGTTGTGTCAGGCACCTTGTTGGCAGTCTTCAAGCACTGTTGCAACATGTGTACATGCATATAATGTCTGATGGTGTGCGCTGGTTGCGTTTGTCAGGCACACCTTGGAGATTGATGCCTTGAGGAAGACCCATGATGCTCGTGCTGCAGAGCTCAGCAAGCAAGTCACCCGGCTTCAGGTAAGGCCGCCCCTTCATGTGCCTCATGTGGGCAGCTTTACTCCTGGGCAGCCCGGTATAATACTTGGCTTCTCGTTAAACTGACGCCGAAGGCGTAGTCTTTCCTGTTCTTTTCTGGGTAGCTTTCACATGTACAGTGCAAGGGGGCTGTAGCATCTGCACTCACACAAGCAAGCAGCAGTCACATGCCCGAGCCTAGAAAGCGGCACATTCCATGCGCCTCTGTATGTGACATAAGCCTTGCAGAAGGTTCATGGCACCCCAAAATGTTTGACCGCATCTGTCAGAGGCACATTTCACGCGCGACTGTATGTGACATGAGCCTTGCAGAAGCTTCATGCAAACCCAAGCTTGCTGCCTTGCGAGTCCCGGTTTGCACACTGCAAGTTTCACTTCATGCATTACGATTTTGCATTGTGCCTTGCATCGCTTCACGGCCAAACAGTTACATGGCCTGACTTTGTATGATCTTGCAGAGCGAGCTTGAAGAGGAGCGCAGGGCCCGGAAGCAGCAGGGTGAGCGTGCTGACCTAGCACACAAGGCCCTGCATGACAGGCAGGCTGAGCTGGACCCGGCCTGTCAGCGTATCACCGCTGCAGAGGCAGCTTCACATGAGGGCAAGAACAAGGCCCAGGTAATCTTGCAACTGTTTTTCAAAATTGACATCTTCCACTCAGTTTGGGATTGTTTGTCTTTCAATGGGTTTCAACTTCAAATGTCCCTTGATCCTTTCTCTCGATGCTTGCCACAGCTTTTTTCATGTGACTTGCATGTGTCTGCTGAACTGGCTGGCTTCTGCTTACAACTAGTCCTGGTAGCCGTCTGTTTGTCTGTTTGTGTGTCTGCCTGTTGTAGCGGTGCTCTGGTCTGTTGACACACAGGAAGCCTTTGAGCTTCTTGAAGGTGCACATGTTTGTGTGTGTTTTGTGTTCTTTCCTGTTGGATTCAACAAAGGATTCGTTTTTTTGTTTTGGAAAGCTTGAGTCTCGCGTCAACACCTGAAACATGACTGGCACTGCGAGCACACCTCACAAGCACCTGCCAAGAAGCAGTTGGCCTGAAGGCTCACATGGATGCTGAGCTGGCACGTCTCAAACTGCAGCTGGATGCTGCCGTGAAGAAGAACATCATGCTTGAGCTGACCGCATGCTTGAGCACAGACGGAAGCAGGCGTCTGAACAGCTCAGCATTGTCATGGATAAAAGATTTCCAATAAAATAATTATTTGCCCTTGGTATCCCAAACTTTTCTGATTGTCCTTTCAAAGATCAGTTGAGCCAGGTGGGTTCATGATCTACTACACTGGCCCACATCACTGGGCACAGCAGAGGTTCTTCCTGACAAACATCACCAATCTATTTCTGCAGTTATGATGCAAGGTGTATGTTTCTGCTGTGTGGAAACACTGTTGTAACTGTTGTAATGCAGCAAATACAGCGGAGATTCAACAGCTCTCAGCCAAATGTAAACTACATACAGGTGTAGGCTGTCCAGCAACATTCATGACTGACAGTAAGCGCTGTGCTCCTGGAACGCAGGAAGAAGCCAAGGCTCAATCAGCTGAGGCTGAGGCATGCCAGCTTGCTGCACACATGATGGTCAGCGACGCTCAGAGCAAGGCAATCCACAATGATCAAACTACCACTCTGCAACAGGTAAGAATGATGTCCTGGTTCTGACTGTGTGCTGCAGCTGGTGCTGCCTTTTTACTTTGTTCCCACCAGAGGTATGTCACATTGTCACAGCAATCACATGTGTCCTGAGTTGACAACTTTGCTTATAATGCAGACATCTAAAAGAGTATTTCGGCTGCCCATTACTGTGGCCTTACTTTGCTGTTGTCCTGATTTGCCTTGAGCGCAACAACCTGTGAGTAAATGGTGCGGGAATCAAATGCGGCGTGACAGCAATTTAACCTTGTACAATGGGAGTGTTCTGTATATGTCTGAGTAATGCCTGATAGGCCTGCTGATGTCTTGCCTGTGGTGTTGCTGCAGCAGCACCAGCAGGAAGTGGAGGCAGAGCAGTCTGTGGCAAGTGCCTTGCGGCGTCAGATGGAGGAGGTGCAGCAGGCCCAGCAGGAGGCGGCTCAGGTGAATTTTGTCACAGCAGCTCTTTCTGCTTGCTGCACTGTAGGCATCTAAGCACATAAAGTCCCAGTCTTTCTGCTTGCTGCACTCTAGGCGCCTAAGCGCATAAAGTCCCAGTCTTTCTGCTTCCTGCATGCTAGGCACCTACAGCACGTGAAGGCTGAGCCTTTCTGCTTCCTTCATGCAAGCACAATGCTCTTGAGCCTTTGTTCCAGATGGTTCCTCCTGTGTTCCCTGTTGCTACTGTCTCTGAGTTGCGTGCACAACTTGTCTTTTGCAAATCAAGCTGTGTAAAGACAGCTGCTGAGCCATTTATCCTTTGTTTTGCTTACGATATGGCCTGGTACCCTGCAGAGGTATGAGGCAGATGTGTCAGCAGAGAGGGATCAGGTGGTTATCCTCAAGCAGCAGTGGCTAGACCTGCAGGACATGATGAAGAGCATGGCCCAGGTACACATCCCAAGGCACTCTTCTGTTCTGGCATGGCTCTGTCTGAAGCTGTGGCCAGCACCACCTTGACGCTTTTGACGTCAGCCAACTGATGGTGTGTAAATGATATGCCGTCACTTTCAGTAATTGGCTACCATACATCTTTACACAACCCTTTCTGTCTGTCTGTATTTATACTGTGCAGCAACACCTTCTGTCAGGAGCATCTTTCACACACTTTGCTGCTCATGCAGTGGTTTCTTGGTTCAGTGCCCACGTGTGGTTGTGTGCAGGAGCATGAGCAGGAGGCCCACAGCATGCGCCAGCAGCTCAGGGAGCAGGGTGAGGCAGTGCGCGCCCTCAAGGATGAGCTGTCCACATCCCAGCAAGAGCAGCAGCAATCAGCTCAGGTTAGTTTGCTGCACCATCCAGCTTCTTGTCAGCAGTGAGTCAAGCCCTTTCTTTGCGTTACACTTCTGCTGACTCCATTGAAGAGCCTCTGAGCACAGCATAACATATGCAGCCATTTACCCATGGCAGTGACAATGCATTGCAGCTGCATGTAACATGTGGATGGCGTTACATACCACCATATCTCAAGGTAAAGTGAAAGATGGCAACACCAAAACTTGAGGCATGCAGGGTTGTATTCAAGTCAGTACTGTAGCTGGTAGGGATTTTGCCAGAGCAGCTATAGACAAAACGCGTCCAATCAAAACTTGAACTTTGTGCAGGCCCAGGACCTTGCGCTCAAGGCATTGCGGACCCTGCTGTCTGCTGCCAGAGAAGGCAATGCTGGACTGGATGTGCAGCTGCAGCAAAGGCAGACTGAGTGGAAGGCTGCCAGCTTGCAAGCAGCTGAGGTGAGCTCAGCTGAGTCATACCTGATGTGGTGGTTCTCACTCTCATGGGCAGCTGTGCGCACAGCATCAATGCATGGATTCATAACATTCTGTATCAATGCATGGTTTGAGACATTCTGCATTGGTGCATGGGCTCACCGAATTCTGCGTAAACACATGGAGTCACCGCATTGTGCATCGGCACATGAATCATAGCATTCTGCATCAAACACATGGAAACCCAGCATTCTGCATCAATGCATGCAATCACAGCAATTTGCATCGATGTATAAGGCTTGTTAATGCTGCCTTTTTGGGTGAGTCATGTGGAGTGCAGACAGCTCAAACCATGCTCACCCAGATTGTCGTGCTTGCAGTCAAGTAACTATGATTGTCATTATTGTCATCATCACTAGTGATACTACTACCATTCTTAGAGTAATGACTGTCAGTGTTACTAATTGCCCAGTGCACCTTGACAGGACTACATGTGCTCTCCATGAATCATGCCTTAGTAACATTTGGATGTTGCAGGCCCACCGTGAAGAGAATGAGTGCCTGCAGAGGCAGGTGGCTGAGATGCTGCACAGCAACTCTGCCTTGAGGCAAGAGCTGGAAGTGAAGAAGAGTGAAGTGGAAGCTGCCCAGCAGGGCCTGGCTGAGGCCGTGAGCAGCCACAGCATTGCACTCGAGGTGAGCTGGCACGTGTGACTCAATCAGTGAGTGAGTCAGTCAGTCGACGATACAGTACAGTGAAAACCAGGGGCGATGTGGTGGCAATGTGACACCAGTTACTGGGTTGCATGCATGTGAAGCACGCTGCAAGAATCAAACTGGCCAGTGGATCATCCACTCAGATACTTTGACTAGATAATGAAATGTTTGACTTGGGTGCTCAAAATATAGTACTGGCGCTGTATTCCAGCATGCCTGAGCTGCTGCATGGTTGTCCTTATGTCCTTCTTGCAGACCACTCAATCCAAACCTCATGTCATTGAGTGGTTTTTTCCATGGCTGTGATGAAGTTTGAACGGTGTAAAAGTTGAAGCTGCACTCATTAGCAAAGCGCCAAGCTGCACTGATTGTATGCCGGCTGAGTAATTTGCCTCAAACTGAGCTGCCAGACAGTTCGTCCAAGCTGTGTCATAAATGACTTTGTGATACCTTATGATAAGTCATTTCATAGAAACACCAAAGTTTACATCACACTGCACTGCACTACACTACACTACACTACACTACACTACACTACACTACACTACACTACACTACACTACACTACACTACACTACATGTACATTTTGAGCGGCTGCATTAATTGCACCAAAATTCAAATCTTACACTGACTTTGTGTATGCAGCTGCATCATTGCTGAACTGCATTTGATACACCTGACGCCTGCTGAACAAATATGTGTAAGTGAAATGCACTAATGCTGCAGGAAGCTGCATCTGGTGAGCAGATGTCCAAAGTCCAGAAGGAGCTGGAGCAGCTTCGCACACACAATGGACAGATGAAAGTGCACCTTCAGGCAGCCAAGCAAAGCCAGACAGACGCACAGGTACCACGCTCGTGTCTAGCTATGGTTTCAATGCCTGCGATGCGCTTGACACTGTTGCGCAGTTTCCTGCCATGTGTTCTCTGTTGCTTTGCTATTGTGTGCAGACAGTCATTTCATTCCCTCCACCCGTCTCTTTTGCCTCTTTTCTTCTGTGTTCCCTCCCTTTTGCCTTCCTGCAGTTCATTGAGTACCTGTTGTGGGACCTTGTTCTTGTCATTGAGCAATCAGGGGGCAGCTAGCAGTACTTGATGCCATGTCGGAATCACCCACTTGCTTCAGCAACTGCTTTCTGCCCTGTTTGATCCAAGCTTACCACACCTCACACCGGCCGTGCTCGATATCGGGCTGCCAATCATCAATGCATGTCCATGTCATGCAGGCAGAATCTTCAACGCTCCAGCAGGAGTTGCAAGATCTGCAGTCCAGCACTGCTGAGGCAGAGAAGCAGTTGCAGAATGAAGTCAGCAGCCTTGAAGGCCAGCTGGAGACTGCCCTGGCTGAGTGTGCAAAGGCTAGCCAGGGGCAGGGGCAACTGGAGACGGCCCTCAAGAACAGCAGGAACGCTCACCAGCAGAGGGAGGCAGCCTTCAAGGCTCGGCTTGGCGCTGAGGTATGCTCCACCCTGGCAACCCTCACCTGGCCTGACCTGGCAGTCAACCAGTTGTCTTGTCCCTCTCTGAGGCAGTGTATGCGGTTGTGTGTGACGTTGTGCAACCCCTTCTTGATGTGTTGCTGAGCTGCCGTGGGGGTTTTGATTGGCACTGCTGCATCTGCTGATGCACAAACTGCCTCAGTATTACCTGGCTCAGTTCCCTGTGCTGTTCTCTGATCTCCTTTGCTTGCAGGGCCAACTGTCATACTCTTGCAGCTGCTGGTCTGCAATTTGTCATGGCTTGATTCAGGAACGAGAGAAGAGGCTGGCTGCGGAATTGAGGCAGGCACAAGGCGCCCTGACTAATGGTGAGGCAGACCGCCAAGCCCTCATCAGCCAGCATGCTGCAGCCCTGGAGCAGCAGGGGCAGCGTGTAGAAGCCCTGGAGAAGCAGCTGCAGAAGCTGCAGGGAGTTGAGAGGGCTTCCAGGCAGGAGGTGGAGAAGCTGAGCCGGCAGCTGTACCTCAAGAAGCCTCAGGTACCACTCCTTGTCTTTTGAGCCCTTCATTGTCATCTGCTTCAGTGCACAGACTTACCTTCACAACCTTCCATTCTGGTATTCTAAGTCTGTTTGCTATGACCTGCACCTCTTGTGTGTGGCACATCTCTGATGTCATCACGCACTCAGGAAGCTGTTGTGAAGCAGTTACATGCAAGTCAGCACATGCAAGGATCTGCATTCTGGTCCAGACCTGAGCACCAGTTCGGTGGCGCTACTTCTGAACACAATTTGTGTTGCCGACAGGTGGCGCCCAGTAGTAACCATCAGCAGCATGCTATCATTCAGCTCGAGCAGAAGCACCAGAGGCAGCTGGCTCATCTGGCTCAGCAGCTGGCAGACTCTGAGAAGCGCGCAGAGGGCAGTCAGGCTGCTCACCAGAAGACCAAGGTGTGTCAGCCTACAGAGCATTGGTCTGTCTTGCATGCGTGTGATCATCTACCGCCCTGCAGACTGATAGCGTGACCGCATGTGCCAGGAAAAGCACTAGCACGACAGGCATGGTCTTCAGGCCTTTCACGCAGCTGTTGTGCCTCAGAGACACTGGGTTTACGTGCTGCAGGCAGAACTGCAGAAGCAGAGGACCACTTTCACGCAATTCCGCAAAGATCACGAGTATATGAATGATCAGTCCAGCAAGATCGATGACTACTTTGCAGAGCGTAAGAAACAGCTCGCTCTGCCCAAGCCTGTGAGTGTCGAGGACCAAGCCAATAAGGCTGTTGAGCATGCCAAGGGCCTGGCAGACAAGGAGCGCAAGGACTTTGCTCGGGCTCTCAGCCTGCGCTGGCACCCCGGTAACCTCCTGCTTGACTTTGTGTGGTTCTGCACTGTCTGCTGTATACTGTTTATTCAGCAAGCACTCCTGAGCCTTTCACAGATGGTGTCTGCATGACAGAAGCTGATGGGCAGTTGCACAGCTTGCAGCCTTGCAGCTGACGAAGCATGCCAATGTGTTGCATGACAGCTTTGTAACATTTGAACATCAATGAAACATTGTTGTTGGCTGTTGTGTTCACACCTTCACCTACCCTACAGCAAAGGCCAAAAGGCAGCAGCAAGATGCGAGCTGTCAGTCCACAAGCAGTAGACGCATGAAAACTAGTTGCGCCAGACATGACCTATGCGTACTTGATGTGCAGACAAGAACACCCACATGAGGCAGGCAGCTGAAGAAGTGTACAAGGCCCTCCAGGAAGCTGGGCTCAGCAAGTTGTAAGGTGTTGATGAACTCCCAGTGTGCTTATGGGCCATGCTAGCGCAAGGCTCAGGGTTCAAATTGCTCAGCTGTCTTGTAGCTATGTCCCACTAGCTTATGGCTCACAATCAAGTGAATGCACAGATATGCTGATTGCTGTTGCCTGCTTGCTTTGGCAGCGTCAGGCTTTGACTCGAACCTTGATATGCGCAGAAAGTGAGTGTTTGGTAGCATAATCTGGCAAAGTTATCACACCTCCGAGTACATCTTGTGCCCTTTAGTAATCTCATTCACATGCCAGAACATCTAGCAATCTAGCAATAATGCAAGCACGTTTGCGTCCTTGAGCTGGCCGGGTTGGCAAACCTGGTATATGAGCAGCAATGCGTTCTGAGCTGCCAGAGTATAGCAAATGCAGTTGTTTTCAAGGCATTGCATTGTGCTGTCCATTTGCAGTTGTTCTATGCACATGAGTACCGCAGCTGGCATTTTAAAGTGTACACAATCCTGTGAAAAAAGATTGCATTACGTAAAATCATACAAACACGATGCAGTTTACACACAAACATGATGCTGTGGCTGTTGCAAGTCGTGTCCTTAGTCACACATTTCTGTGAGGAAATCAAGCAGCTGCTGCATTCGAAAATCACATGCATCAGTAAAGGCACTAGTATTTGACAGTCAGCCCAGCTCTTATTTGCAGTTTTTCATAACATCCTTGTGTTGGCTGACTCTGTGGTGCATCTGTTCTGCATCGTCGCCGGTTTCTCAGTCAACTCAGTCATCTCCAGATGCAAAATCTTATGTTTGACTTCCAAGGCCCCCACCTGTGCCTGCAGCATCAGCAAATTTGCAACATCACAGACACTCTGGCAGCAGAAGTCATTGATGGAGCAAGGCCTGTCAAACAGTAGAAAAACGACCTGAGGAATAACAACAATTCTGCGGTTTGTGTTTGAAGTTTTTGAAGAGTTTGTGTTGAAGCTCTCCAATGCACAATTGTCATATGCATTCCTGACAGCTCACCTTTAGAACTGCTGCAGTCTGGTCGGTATCATCTTCTACCCCATGATCAGCAGCCTCAACTCCACCACCACCCTTGTTGAAAGTCCTAAAGGTGAACAATTCTACCTGTGCCTGCACACAAGAGCTGAAGGTCATGCATGGGCAGCAAGAACGTGCAGGATTCAACAAAGCGGTCATGGCTGCTCTGTGGCATACAAGAGAGTCTGTGCGTGGGTGTGACACCCCGCCTTATCCAAGGGATGGTGCATTGCTGGCATGAGCAACAGCATTGACAAGAGCATGACCATGGCTGAAATGGCAACTGACACATGAATGCAACCTTGGCCCTTTACAAACTTGGCTTCTGGACTGTCAAAGGCAGCAGGAAAGCAACGTGTATGCAATCACAGGGATGCAAGAGTAGCAGGTCACCTTCACCTCGTCAACAGTCCAATGCAGAATATGGGCTGCTGCTCTGGGACTGGCTACCCCACCTCAGCATGTGCTTGGGCGCTTGCAGCACTTACAGCATTTGTGCAATTGTTCAGAAAGCCTGGGATCTCAAGGGGCAGTCTCAGGCATGCCAGTGTCAGAATCCTGCAGGCACAGCTTCACCTGACGGGCATACACGACCCCAACTGCCCATCATAACCCCTCTTATGCAATCACAAGCACAGCACACAACAAAAACAACAAATTGGGGCTGTGCCAGCCAAATTACAACAATTCAACCCCAACATCTGCCTGGGCAGCAGCTGCCTGTACAGCTGCTTGGGGCTGGCTTGCCTGTGGTGGGGTTGGCTTGCCTGTGCTGGCTGGTGGACAGCAGTGAACTACAGTGGTGGCTTAGCAAAGGTGCCATACACACGCAGGTGTTTCCAGCTCAGCATGAATGCCAAGCCAGTTGGTGTGAGCATCAAATTGCTCCAGGCAAGACCGTAGGCTTCAGCAAGTCTCCACAATTCAAAGCAACAGATTGCTCTTGTGGAGACTTGCGCAAGCCTCAGGTCTCGCCTGGAGCGCCTAGAAGCTCCCACAAACAGGCTTGGCATCCATGCTGAGCTGCAATACCTATGAGAGCATGGCACCTTTGCGAACCCACCAATGAATTTCCCCGCTGTCAACCAGCCGCCCTCACCACCATAGCCAAAGCAGCCCCAAACACCTGTGCAGACAGCTGTCCTTCATATACGTATATACGCATTGCAGGTGCACTTGAACAGATAGCCTGATTTAGCCCCAGGTTGTGCCTCTGTTTGTGTATCTTGCTTGTGACTGCACACATCAGATCGTGTTGAGCAGTCTTGATTGTGTGTGCCCATCAGGCTGAGGCTGAAGCTTTGCCTGCAGGATTCTCACACTAGTGTGCCTGAACCTGCCATCCATTGTCCTTCCCCACAGGATCAAATTAGCTCAATGTACAGCACCATGCACAATGGTTTCTACAGTGCACGCACCTTGACTGTGTTCCAGACAATCCAAGCTGAGGTGGTTCAACGCATCCTGTGCAGTATGCTTTCTGCAGGTTGCACGCCCCCAATTAGTTAAGTACAATTAGTCCTAACATTGTCAGCAGCGCGTCTATCATGGCCTCTTTTGATTCCCTGGTCATTGCCTGGTGGCTGCAAAGGTTGTTGACAGTAGGATGAAGTTTTAGCAGGCAAGTCAACTGGTGGCTCACCAGCTGAAACATCTTCTTGTTGTCAGCAACTTTTCAAGCAGATTTGCAGTTATGCTCTAATGGGCATACACAACCAGGAAAACAAGTGCACATATGCATACACAAGCCAGACACACAACCAGAACAATGATCATGGTTGTGCTAGCCAGCCTACAGCAGTTCAATCCCAATACCTACCTGGGCAACAGCTGTCTGCACAGCTGCTTGGGGCTGGCATGCCTGTGATGGCGCAGGCACAGCTGGCAAATACAGTGAGGGGTTGGCTAAGGTCCCATGTTCAAACAGGTATTCTGTTTGAGGATGAGAAATTTGCCAAACCCTCGCTGTTACTGCCTTCTGTCAACCAGCCACCTGTGCCACAGGCACATCAGCCTGAAACACCTGTGCAGACAGCTGCTGCCCCGGTAGGCCACCTGAACGTGTCAGCCCCAATTTGTTTGTCTGGTTGTGTGTCTCGCTTGTGACTGCATACATGTCATTATATTGAGCAGTCCTGGTCGTGTGTGCCCATCAGGTTATGTTTGAGCAGTCCTGGTTGTGAGTGCCCATCAGAGTGAAGCATTGCCTGACACTGGTGTGCCTGAAATTGCCATCCATGGTCTTCCCCACAAAATTGAATTAGCACAATACACGATGATTCCTACAGCGCACGCACCTTGACCATGTCCCAGACACCCCAAGCTGAGGTGGCACCATGGTTCAACGTATCCTCTGCGGCATGCTTTCTGCATGTTGCACGTCCCCTTATTAATTAATTCATTACAATTAGTTCTGACGTTGTCAACAGCGCATCTATCATGGCCTCTTTTGGTTTCCTGGTCATTGCCTGGTGGCTGCAAAGGTGTTGACCAAAAGGAAGAAATTTCAGCTGGCAAGTCAATTGGTGGCTTACCAGCTGAAACGCCTTCCTATTGTCAGCAATGACCAGGGAATCAGAAGATGCCATGGTTGAGGTGATGCTGACAGTGTTAGGGGATGTGCAACATATGCATGCATGCAGAAAGAGTACTTCAGATGGTGTAGCAAAGGCTGGCCATGACTGCTTGTTATACATCATCAGCATCCAATTTGGTAGGAGCCTGGGCAGTATGCACACACTGAGGCTGCTGGGACGGCACTGTTGCCAACAATGAAACAAGCCCAAGAACAAGTTGCTGCTCAGAAGGTGAAGTCTGTCACGGAGTGGAACTGGCAAGCAGAAGAAGTGCAATTTGCTGGCTAGGTACTACAATTAGGACAAGAAACTGATGCATGCGCACATCTGCAACCTGTGCCATTTGTACTTGGAGGTTGTCACAAGCGGCCATTGAGAATCAGGGCTGTCTTGTGATATCTTCTAAAGTTGTACAGTTGGGGTGGTCAAGTACTCCCAGCAGTGACTAGTCCGTTTTCTGCCCCCCCCCCCCTGCCCCCCGCTCCCTTGTCATGGCAGTCCTCATGACTGTCAACCACCCCCGGCGAAGGATCAGGTGTGGCTGTCGACTGTGCCTGCAGGATTCTGACACTGGTATGCCAGAGACGTCTTTGGCATGGCAGTGTCAGAGTCTCGCAGGCACAGCTTCCATCTGATGGGCATACACAACCAGGATTGCTCAAAACAATCGCATATATGCATGCACAAGCCAGAGACACAACCAGAAGAATGAATTATGATTGTGCCAGCCAACCTACAGCAGTTCAATCCCAATACCTACCTGAGCAGCAGCTATTTGCAAAGGTGCTTGGGGCTGGCTTGCCTGTGATGGCGCAGGCAGCTGGTTGACAGAAGGCAGTAACAGCGAGGGACTGGCAAAGGTACCATGCTCAAACAGGTATTCCAGCTTGGCATGAATGCCAAGCCTGCTGGTGTGAGCCTCAAGCTGCTCCAGGCAAGACTGTAGGCTTCAGCGGAATAGCGCTCGAATACCTATTTGAGAATGGGACCTTTGCCAGTCCCTCGCTGTTACTGCCTTCTGTCAACCAGCCACCTGTGCCACAGGCACATCAGCATGAAGCACCTGTGCAGACAGCTGCTGCCCAGGTAGACCACCTGGACATGATTCATGCGCTATAGGCTGGCTGACACAGCCCCACTTTGTTGTTCTGGTGGTGTGTCTCGCTTGCATACATGTCATTACGTTGAGCAGCACTGGTCGTGTGTGCCATGAGACTGGAGCTTTGCCGGCAAGATCTTGGCACTGGTGTGCCTGAATTTGCCCCACAGGATTAAATCAGCTCAATGTATAGCACCGTTTACAATGATTTTACAGCACGCACATTTTAGAAATGCTAGAGTAATTATTGTATATGTTGTTCTACGTTGAGCTTTGTCGCCTGAGTCATGGGATGCCATGGACCAGTGCTTGAAGCAATCGGACACAAGTTCATGCAACAAGCACAAGCGGGCAAGAATGAAATCTTGCTTGATGTGAAAATATACCTTAGCTTACACACCAATGAGATGGCTTATAAGCTTGCAAATGAAGCAGCAGATGAATGCTGCATGGGCAGGCACTTTTGACTATGACCTGTCAAGTGAGTACACATACTATAGTATTACACATTATTATTCATTACCATTATAACGTTACCCATTATAGTAAAAGACCATTATAGTGTTACCCATTATATACCACTATAATATTACTGTTTGTACTGTAATACCATTATATCATGGTGTTACCCATTTAGGGACGATTACTGGTTGCAACAGACGATTCAAGTCCAACAGCAGAGGAACAAACAAACACCAAGAATTGCATGAAGGGACCTGGATGGCTCATGGGGGAAATTTGCACCCAAACTGAGCAAACCAGGCATTCTGCATGCTGGAGCTGTTCAAGATGCCATCCTTGCACATGACAGTCTTTCAAGCAACACACAGACGGATGTAACGCAAGCTATATGATGCTTATGGGGTGTTGACCACTTTTGGTGTATGGGCTTAGGTCAGTGCTGCCAAAGGCACCAGTGCCATAGCCACACAGATGTTCAAGCTCAGCATGCCAACAGAGTTGTGCAGACTTGTGACACGCCAGTTGCATGACACCTTACAGCATAGACGCAGATGACAATTGCAAATGGACAAGACAAGTTAAGCCCTGACAACAAGTAGCATTTCATATGCCCTGACCAATCCTGACAGCTCAGAGAACATGCTGTTTGTATACTAAGCTTGCGTACACGGTCAGCTCAATGTTGCAAATGTGTGTGCACCATTGCAAACTTGTTCTGCAGAAACCAGCTGGCATGTCAAATGAGCATACTGGATCGGCACAACCTGCGTCCAGTACTGTGACAGCTTTACTAGATTGTACTACCAAACATCCACTTGTGCTGTGCATATCAAGGATTGAGTCAAAGCCTGACGCTGCCAAAGCAAGCAGGCAACAGCAATCAGCGTATCTGTGAATTCCTTGTATTGTGAGCCATAACCCAGAGGCACAAAGCTGAAACATAGCTGAGCAGTTTGGACCTTGGGCATGGCGCCAGCAGGGCCCATCAGTGCAGTGGGGTTTTTGCAACACCTCAAAACTGAAACCCAGCCTGCTGAAGGCCCTCTTCAGCAGGCTGGGCTTGAACGCGTCTTCAGCTGCCTTCCACATGGTGTTGTTCTTGTCTGCACATAGGCCGGGTCTGGCGCAAATAGTTTCCATGAGCCTACCACTGGTAGATTAACAGCTTGCATCTTGCTGCATCCCCTGAGCATATGTTATAGGCCAGGTGAACGAGCGGACAAAACAGCAAGCAATGACGGTTGATCTTCTGTTGCAGTCTTATAAAGTTGTCATGCAACACATTTACCTGCTCTGTTGGTTGTAAGCTGCCTGTGCAACTGTTGATCAGCTTCTGTCATGCAGAAATCATGTGTGAAAGGTTCAGGAGTGCTTGCTGAATGGACAACGCAGAGCAGAGAGCAAAGAACCACACAAAGTCAAGCAGGAGCTTACCAGGGTTCACGTGTTGTTGGATGCTTCCAAGCAGACCTAGACCAAGCCTGCTTGGAACCATCAACAACACGCAAGCTACCCAGCGACTCATGGAAAGACGGATCTTTGCTGAGACCTGTTTGGTACCCTTACTTGCAGCAGCATGTGTGTTCTTTCTTAGTCTAACTCATTCCTAGCCCAAGCGTACAGCTCTGCTTGCATTTTGACAGGAGAGTATGATGTTGCTGCTGTTGTCCACGTTGCTGTGTTCAGATCGTACAAGCTGGACAAGATCTTGCCGGCTTACTCTCTGGACTTTTGGACGGACAGGTGATTTTTGAAGAGTGAACGGGAAGGAGAGGGGAGGGAAGGGTTTTAGGGTCTAGGGTTCAGGCAGCAATTCCTGTCTGAAACAGGAGTTCCAGTCTACTGCAGTCAGATTTACAACTTCATCCTGCATTTTGCTTGCTGGTGGTACATACACTTAGGGTCATGACTCAGATACAAATCACACTATATAAACGTGAAACTTGTAAAATCCTTCTTCTTCTTATAGACATATATGATAGTATACATATATGATAGTTCCTGCAAACAAAAGTCTAAGGAACATGCTAGCTTTGTAACAAGTGCATGACAGAACCCAAGCTTGTCACACATTTGCTTCAGCAGTGACAAAGCGTGTAAATTTGCAGAACTGGTTGCTTTGAGAAGCATGTGTTTTAACCAACTCCAATGCTCAGTATCACAACATATCAGTGTACATTTCTGGTTCAGCCTGAATTGCATGGGAAGGAACTGTACACATACGCTGCAAATACGCTTTGAAACTTGTGGAGAAGTTGCTGGTCCACGCTAACCAGGCAGGTGTCAATCAAATAGCAGCTGCCAATGATGTTAAAGCAATAAATCATCTCAGCTGCCAACATTGACACATGAGAGTCCTTTGCAGGTACAACATAAAAGGATATACTGTGCTGGTTGTTGTACGCAAACTGTCTAAGCCTTGTTCTTAAGGGAATGCCAAGCCAGATTAGGACTTATGTCATGAATAGGATCCCAATTTGCACATATGCTTGAGGTCCACCTCTAGGACTATTCTGTGGTAGTTTAAGTATTTGCAGTTGGTTGTATCTTTACAAATTAGCCAGATGCCTTGAAACATTGCCTGAATTGTCTTGTAGCGAGGTCTGCCTGATGTTGTGACAGTCCACGCTCATTGTGTCATTACATGGTCAATACAGCTACCCTTTGTGTGTGGGTATGATCATCTTCTGAACTAAACAGTACAGTTTGTATAGAAAAACTTATCTGTGTTGACTACTCTGGTGATTTGCATAAACATGTCACAATGCAGGTGAAACGCTCACCTGAAGTCAAATCCAGACGTTCACCAAGTAACGCAACTCCTTTGCTCCCCTCCTCCCCTGCCTCTCCTCTTGCACCAACTTCCCTAGGCTGGTTTTCTGCTGCCATAATGCAGCCTAGGGCCTGCACAAGAACAGTGTTGGGTTGCCATTCCCATGGCAGCCATGTAGGATTTTCTCATGAAAGGGAAGCAATGGCAAGAGCTGACAAGACACATGTGGGCCAGAACTATGCTCCAGAAATTTCCACCACATGCTCGAAAACGTATAGAGAAAGTTGACAGTCTGTAAAGAGCATGGCAACAAAGGCGGCGAGGGTGCAGGTTTCTTTGTGTGTGCTAAGATAGGCTTGTAAAGCTTGATGGGAGCAAGCATGCATACTTATGACCAGAGAATGTCTGACAACTTAAGTCAAGCTTGTTCAGCACACTCAGAGGCAGAGCAGAGCAAGCATCTCACCTGGCTCACCTGCTCTAAGCCCTGTCAATGAAAAGCCATCCGCCGCAAAGCTCTTGACTTAATAGCTGCCAATGCCAGCTGGAAAATACCCACCAGCTCTCCAAGACATGCTGCATGAAACCAATTGCAAGCCGCCGAAGACTGAGTGTATGTGTAGTGCTATTGAGGTTTGACAAAGATTTGCAGAGGAGCACTTGCATGCAGGTGCAGTTACGACAATGGCTGTTAGACCTTTGAAAATTTCATGCAAGGCATTGTTATATGCAAGCCTCAGCTTGTACCTGCTTGGTATATCTCATTTTGGAGTTCAGTTGAAAATGGCGCCTCAAAGCAGTTGGCAATCTTCCTGTCTGGGTTCTGCAAGCCAGCAACATGGGTTTTGGCAGCAAGACCATGCACATTGTTTTTTGATGAGTACAGTGGGGTTCACATCACATACCCTCTTGCTGAGCTTGCTGACAGCGTATGCTTTTGAGTTCTGCGATGGGTAAGGCTTGGCCTCATCAGGTCATGAGGGTATATGCATGGATACCCAAGCTGTAACAAGCCGTTCAATTGTCGGCACAACAGGCTACTTGGGCCATGTGTCCTGGACTGTTTGTTGTTTGTGAGGACTCACGCAATGTGCAGTGACGCATTTTGTGAACCTTGGTAGCGGAGGTAGGCATGTCGCAGTCACACGTGCTGATTGCAGTGCATGCCGCAAACAAGATAGCAGCAGTGCATCAGTTGTCATGTCAACTTGTCACAGCAGAGGGATGATTTCTGACCTGGAGTGCAGGAACACTATCCATGAACCCTCCATGTGGGTGTGATGTGCAGCAAGTGAGACTGTGTATTCCATGCCAGCAGGACTTGATAAAGACCGGTGACCAAGTCAGTCATGTGGCCAAGTGTAGCCTGTACCAAGACTCCACATCAAAGAAAGCAGTACAGATATTTTGGAGCGTGTAAGTGCCACAGGAACTACCTGGTTGAGGATTGTGAGTGCCGTCTATTGGTTTTGGCCTGCACGCCGGTGCACAGAGTTGGTAACTTGGTTCAGCAGTGTGTCAAACATAAAATTTGCTTCCGTGATGTCATATCACATCAGAGTAGGTTCAGATACAAAGCAGTGCTCACCCATGTCGCCCACTCCCCAGAAGAACCTGCATAGCAGTCGGTGATCAAGACGCCAGCAGTACAACAACAAAGTGGCAGAAAGTCATCTGTTCTCACAGCAAATGCGACCGATCTTACGAGAAGCGATAATCAAATGGAGCTGCTCTTGTCCAGCGAAAATGCCTTTCTGTACAACCGGTACCGGTCAGACCATCTGTAGCTGCAGGCAGTGATGAGAAGTGTAAGACGGACATCGCGGAAGATACAGCTGTGCGCAATCCCAGAGGGAGCTTAACATCTACTATGCAAGGCTCCGTGTACCTGTCCCAATACGGTACAAGATCAGCGTGAGCGTGTAGATGATCCTGGTCCTCACAGGCAGACGCTCCGCACGAGGATATGACAACTGGATACCCCGGTCCCGCAATTTTACCGCACAAAGCTCGAGATGTGCAGTGACCCATAGTGTGGTCTTTTGCTGTTACGCTAGGCGCTGCAAGCAGGTTAGGTCAAGGGGTTCACTCGCTCTTTCCAAGCTGTCAGTTCGTCTTCTTCAGCTTGAAATCTCAACCACAATGTTTAAATCTCTCACTTTAAGAAGCAAAGACCAAGAATACACCTGAGAATACACAGCGCTACAGATCTCTGTCCGGGCCTGCCTGTCAGTTTGCATTTGTAGAAGCGCTGTAAGTGAGGCAAGTGAAGAATGTCAGCTAGACTTGTGCATTGACAAGCTCCCTAGGCAGTTTTTTGAGAATCTGCAACAGTTGCTGACTGCTGCGCTGCTAGCGCTGTTGCCGAAGCTTTCTGCCCTGGCAGCAGGTGCAAGCCCTATCCAAAAGCGAACAGCAGGTCAGCTTGCTCTTTTGCATTGCCAGCTCAGCTCCTCAGCTGCCTTGCATACTTGCCAGCCTGGCTGAGTGTGCTTTGCTAAGCAAACTTTGCTTGTGCTTTGCAATGATCAGCTGATGTTCGGCACGCAAAGACTCTGATTTCAGCCACACCAACGCGCTTGCACAGGCGTGTTCATCTGTCGGAATGTCGAGACGTAGCGCAGAGTCAATCCTGGCATCACGGCATGCAGACTTGGTATGTGCCATCACTGTGATCTTAATTCTTGCAGGCAAATTGTGTCCAGTCTCATTTCCTCTAGCCGCTGATTCAATCTTGGTGAATAGCAACATCAGTCATCCAGCGGAAGCGCTCGCGCACCAGTTCGAAGTGAGCACAAAGTGTAGTCTACGATGGCTCACTTCCATACTCTCGGCAGAGTATTCTACGACGACGGGGGCTGGCGGAACCAGTTTTCCACGGGACAACCAACTTTCATTGGAACGAAGCTGAGTGACTGTCACCTACACGGTGCGATTCTTTGCGCTGCTGCAACTGCTTTTGCTCGATGATATCAAACCTCCTCGCTGAAAAGCTTCCGTGTGCAGACCTCTCCGCGAGGGGCCGATTATGGGACACACTGATGGGCAGCCCTGCAAGCCCCGAAAGCCAAACTTGCCAGGTGAACACGCCTGCCTAAAGACATCCTGCAGCACCATGTAGACATGCATGACGATGCTTGCACGTGCAGGCACATACCCAGACGCTGACCGGACCAGACTTTGCAAACTTGTTGAGTCCCCCAGGTAATTTTTCAAAGCTACTGCTTACTTGTGACTTGTTTAGACGATACTTATGGCAAAGCTTTACTTTGCTGCTTAGTGAGAAGGTCTCATCGCTGTATCCTACACCTGGCTCATATGACTGATGTGCTGCAGATGTTGAGAAGCTGATGTACTACATAACAGCTGAAACAGGTAACTGCTGACTGCTTCCCACCATGAGCGCCGCTGTGAAGTGTTGTGCTTTTCATCTTGTGCTTCAAGACGACATGCACCTGCCAAAGCCGTTCTGACCTGGAAATCTCAGCAGTGCAAACAAGCTTGTACTTGCAGGTACAAGAGCCATGCTCAATGCTGGGAACATATTTGATAGTGCTGGCAACAGAGGAGGCACAGGCTGAGGTGGCAGAGGATACCGTGTGCATTATGGTGCTGGTGGCGGGTGGAATGGAGGGACTAATGCTGCTCCTGGTGGGAGAGCTGGGATCCACAATGATCAGCATCAGGGCAGGGGCAGGCGCAGTGGCAGTGACCACCCTGCAGGCTCTCCTATGGCTTCGCGTCTGCCTGATGACATCAGGCCAGCCAATGTTGCAGCTGCTGTGCCTCACACCACATTGGCAGCTCAGGCAGCTCAACCAGCAGACTCAGCTGAGCTCCCTGCAGGGACTGGGCTTCCTTCAGCAGCACAGCTCAACCAGCATTCAGACCAGGAGGTGTGTCACAACCGCGCAGGCTGCTTAAAAGGTCAGCAATGGCACTTTGCCATTGCTGACCTTTGAAGCAGCATCTGCATCTGCTTTCAATTGCTTGTGCACAAGTATGTGTACTGTGCCCCATCACAGTTGTGTCAAGGCATCATGATGCAATCCGTGGCCTTTGTGGTGCATGGTAGTGGCTGTGTAATGACATATGGTGTGATTTGAACTTTCAAGCAGCATCTGCATCTGCTTTGAAGTGCTTGCACACAAGTATGTGTACTTCACCCCATTTCAGTTGTGTCAAGGCATCATGCTGTCATCCATAGCAATTTTTGTCTGCAGTAGCCGCTGTGTATTGACCATATGATGTGATTTGAAGGCGCCCAGGCTGGCTCAGGCGGAGCTGCAAGCCCAGTTGCAGAGCACCACTGACGCTCTGGCAGAGCAGACAGCAGTCTCAAGGGATGCTTTGCTCCAAGTCGTGGACCTGAAGCAAGAGGTGGCGGTCCTTAAGGCAAGACCCTGCAATGATGCATCACTATTCTGGAGTAATGCATGCATTCCATGTTGCTAGGTGGAACTTGTTGTCTGCCATCTGCTATTGCCCTGCATGTCTGCATTGCTTGCACCTGTTTACAACCTCTTCTGTCTTTCCAAAAGTCACTTTGTGCCTGCAGCTGTCCCTCCAGGCGCAGACACTTCAGCTTGCAAGGCTTGACTATCTTCTTGGTGTCAACCAGCGCCCCACATAGGCATAGCAGCCCCAAGACAGCTGCTGCCCAGGTAGGCCGTCTTGATGTGATTAAACCGCTATAGGCTGGCTGACACAGCCCCAATTTGTTATTCTGCTTGTGTGTCTCGCTTATGACTGCATACATGTCATTATGTTGAGCAGTCCTGATCATGTGTGCCCTTTAGATGAAACTGTCTCTGCAGGATCCTGACCCTGGCATGCCTGAGACCGGTTCTTTCCCAGAGGATGCTTCAACATGTGTCCATATAGAAACATTGAATCGGTTGTTGTACATTAAGTTCGGTCCCCTATGTCATTTGATAGTGTTTCATCAATTCGATTGTCCCAACAGCGAACACATTTGACTTTATTTGCGAAGCTTCGAGGTCTCATGATGCAAGTATGCAAACACCATTTTCTGCTGTATCAGACAAACATCCCGACTTGAGTTGTAACATGATCTTCCACAATGTGTCATGCACTCCATGTGCCAGTGCAACCGTTGGGAAAGTCTGACCAATTTGAAGACAGCATACAGTTTCTGCCTAGTGTGCAGAATATGCGTCCGGCGTGCCTGGGCACCTGATGTGCCTGTCGCATTTCAGGGCATAGCAAGCTGCAGCTCGTTCGTGGTGTAGTGTGCAACACCAGCTGCCTGAAACCAAGAAAGATGACAGTTGAATCAACATGCTGTACTGTTAAGATTTCTACATTGCAGGATGCACTGCTTATGATATCAAATTGTGGCGCAGTGATTTGCATCCCCACAGGGTGTCACCCCGAATGCCACCAATTCTTCAGAGCTTCAGTCCAGCAAACTGCAGGGCAGTTGAATGCCTCTTCAGGCTGAGCTGCCCTTCTCATCATCCCGTTCTTGTCTGCAGGCAACATAGAACAACCATGCTTGTTGTCTCTGCTTGCCCTCTGCAGAGCCGTCACACATTTATGCTGTGCACAGACTGCAGTCACGTAGTGCATACAACCTGCGCCTAAAGGCACATGACTCAAGGGCTAAGTTCTTTGAGTTGCTGCATCTCAGTCAGCACTCACCAGGATGCCACATCAGCACCAGCTTCCTTGCACAGTCCTTATGCACTGACTCTGGCAGCTTGTTGACTTCTAGGACTGTAGCCTGTGCTTTCTTCTGCATATCAAAAGGCTTGGGAGCTTCGATCTCTGTCTTACGCAGCGCATAGAATGATGTCACTCTGTCTGCTTGTGCATAGATGGAGTCCTTGTCAGACTGCCACTGCTTCATCTACTCCCTCTTTTCATTCAAAGCACCCTGCAGCATAACCATGAACGCTGGATGCAGCACATGTAGGTTTGCAGCTCAAAAGTGTATTGTGAGCCTTGCATGGTGTCAGAGGGCTCTGCAAACAAAACACTTCACAAATCGAAAGACCGCATCAAAGCTTTATTGTGCAGGACGAATGATATGCAGAGTGCTAACTTCTGTGGACCTTGTCAGTGTCATGCACTGCTGGCGGCCACACGATACACTGTCGAATGACCAACACAGTCACTGTTGTATACTCAGCAAACTTTTGCCCAAACACCTGGAGCATGTAGCAAGCTTTGCGCACCACCTCACAGGATGAGACAGGCACATTTGGCGTTGTAGAGCCTGAGCAATGCAATTCGAGCAGCACTAAAGCATCTCCACAATGTAGAAGCGTTTTTGCTGTCCCCAGACGCTTCTGAAATTTAGATTTCCAGTGTAGGGATGACATTTCTGAATAAAAGTATATGTTTTGGGATTGCTGTAAAGCAATTGTTCTCACCTAGTGCAGACATGCTAGCAACTTCTGAGATGGTTGGGGTTGCTGCTGGATAAAGAGAATTCCCTGCAGGATGGCTCGAGGCCTCAGACCACTGCAGATTCACAATGCTGCATCAGCAGCGCCATTGCATGTTGATGCACAGTTACTGGTTAGCTACAGCAATCAGTCACTGTTTAGCTACAGCAATCAGTTACTGTCAGCTACAGCCATCCGTACAATCAGTGCTGATGACCGCATGTGCAACACTGCTGTTGAATGTGTGTTCAACAGGACAGCCTATTCTGCCTGTCCGTGCCATTGTATACACCATTGCATGCTTGGATGACAAATGCAGAAGAAGTACCCTGATATTTCTCACCTTATGCGGGGCACAGAGCCTCAGAAGAATGAAGGATCTGCTTTGCAAAGGTGATGATGACCTGCACAGGGGCCACAAGAATCTCATTGCGCAACTTTGAACACCTGAGGATTGATGGTGGCAACACAACAAGAACTTCAGCTAAACACCCAGCTAAACACAACAAATTCTTCAGCTGAACGCATGCCACTTCTTAAGGCAGCCACATACACTCACTATGTGAGTCAAAAGTTCTGGTAAAGTGCTGCAATTCCATGGTTGTTGAAGCAGTATTATGCTTTCTGACAGTTTCTCTCAAGCCTTTCAGAGGAATGTGTAACTGCACTTCAACCTAAGTGACATTGCAACAGCAAGCAGCAGCTGCGCACACTATGGCTGGCCTCATGCAGCTCTGGTTGTGTGTTTGATGACACAATCAGCAATAGGGTAGCTAGACTTAGTAACCACCTTCCCAGTATTTGCAGTTACACAGGTGCTGTAAGCTGGTCTTGATGCATGCACAACAGGCCTGGCACCAGCACTCATGAGCAGCTCTGCAGCAGCAAAGGTTGATGTTGTGTGTCACTATTGGGACATGCTGCTGCCTTCAGCTATCCATTAAGTGCCTCAAATATGTGCCGCTGGTTGTTGTGCCTTTGCTGACACGGGCTCATGCATGCTGAGTTGTGGCATTCAGCGCAAAGCCGCTTTAACACAAGACTACTGCAGAACTCACCCAGCTTGCACTATATAGCCTCATGATGCATCATGCATATGCTTGCATGACATTGTGTGTAACTGCATGCACTCATCTTGACATGTAGTACCCCTTGCCGTGGGAGCCTGTGCATGCATGC
>JAABUP010003505.1_pt1 | contig 27605 bp, 40 predicted proteins | sample 5559201 | NCBI WGS metagenome assembly JAABUP01 (sample SAMN10711887, study PRJNA513373) | rock metagenome | isolation source: Antarctica rocks | place: Antarctica | reverse complement strand
GAGTCGACACCCATTGGGCCACAGAGGTCTGTGTGGACAAGATCGAGGACGTTTTTAGCATGCGAGCTGCTGGGAGGAAAAGGCAGGCGAACGATCTTGCCCATCACACACCCCTCGCACGCACATTCTCTGATTGAGGTCGAGTGACCGGTCCTTGCAATCGAGCTCCCCGTGCTGAGTCCACCAAACAGCAGTTTCATCGAGTCGAAACCAAGGTGAGCAAGGCGCCGGTGCCACAAGTCCCAAGTTGCTTTCGTTCTTGATGGCGAGATCCCTTGGGTGTGTAGGGTATTCGAAGTAGGTTCAATAACTGCTGGGAGAGCTTGAGTCATACCATCGAGCGCTCGCAGTCCTGGCTCCCACTGATCACCCTTGACAACCCACACTTTCTGCTCGAGATCCGCACGCAGCACCTCGACATTCTCCTTGGTGACTTTGCAGAGCGAACCTTTGAACTCGATGTGCGCCCCAATGCTTGCCAGCCTTGAGACTGAAAGGAGGTTGAAGGCCAGGCCTGGGACAAAGAGGACTCGTCCGAGCACAACTCGCTCGCCCTTGTGGTTCGCCAGGTGGACAGATCCAAGGGAGTGAGAGGCGAGCGAGGCTCCACCAGCAGTGGCAATCCGAACAGTTGAGCCCATAGGATGGAGTGACTCAAACCATGCTCGATCGCCCGTCATATTCTCAGAAGCTCCCGAGTCAAGTATCCACTGGCTTGAATGAGCGGCGAACGAGGTAGCCTCATCAATGGTGAGGAGCAGATGACTGATTTCGCTTTTGTCATTGAATGAGGTTAGATTGGTATGAGCGATGAGTGCCGCGCGATCGATTGAGGAAGTTGGGGAAGGTGATGAGGAGAGTGCCGCCTGTGCGTTCGCCTTGAAACCGCCCCTCTTCTTCCCTCTCCTTCCCTTGAAGCCGGACGCCTCGTTCGTGCTGGGAGGATTATGACAGTCAATCACCCAGTGATCGTGCGATTGACAACGAGCGCAGGGGTGCTCCCTGCTGGGTCCCTTTCCGGATCTCTTTAGTCCAGCATAGAAAGCTTTCAGATCGCCCTCGCTTCCACCTATCTCGATGCTGGTCATCCTTGCTGCAAGTGCCTTGTCGTTCGTGCGATTCATTTGTCCAGCATTGATCCTGAGGACAGCAACTCGAACGTGGTCGATGCTGGGATTCTCGCTGGCGGTCCAGACCCCATCGACAAATGAGGCAAACCGTTCGGGCAGGCCATTGAGCATGACATTGACACAGAGCGCATCGAGGTCGAAGGAGAGCAGCTTCAGCTCGCGGTACTGCGCTTGCACCTCGTTCACCCATGGTTCCACATCCTCTCCCTCCTTGCACCTGCTGTCAATGAACTTCCGCCCGAGCGCAAACGAGTACTGTGCGCCAATATTGCCATAAACCCGGACGAGCTCGAGATAGACCGCCTGGGCACGACCAGTATCGACATCAAGGAGGTGAATGTGAGCAGTGAGGATAGACTCATCTGTGGTGGAGAGGATGGCTGCTGCAATCTGATGATCTCGATCAATCCAATCGGCATTTGATCGAGCTTGATCGACCGGGAGGGTAATGGAGGACGAACCAACAGGCAGGAGGTAGGGAATGGTTGCTGATGGGAGGACAAACGAACTTGATCGAGTAAGTGAAAGAGCGAGCGTGATCCTCTGCCTCCATTTGACATAGTTCTCCTTTCCAAGTAGCTTTGGAACCTCTCCGAACGACTATGTGATGCTGTCTCCGCTTGACATGATCGAACGAAGTATGCAGACAGGAGACTGGACAGGACAGGTCGAAGTGAGTTCGATGTCGGTCGAGTCTCGATCGTGTTGATCGCTCGACAAGACGGATCGTTCTGGTGCGACGGTCGGTCGTGCGATCAGATGGTTGTATGCAGCAAGCTAGCCACAGCTGAAAATGCTTAGCCGGTTAAAGCCAAGGTCTCATAATCTGTTGTAGTTTATGATGCATAAAAAGGACGAGCGAAGTGAAAACTTTCACACTATGAACGAACGCGTCGCGCGCGAGCTTATCCGAGCCTTCCAACAAGGATAAGACTGGATCCATCACCACACCCAATGATGAGAAGATTTTGTTGCGAGCGCAGACGGGGACTTCGCAAAGGTAGACTTGCTCTTGGAGAAGATGCTTGGGAGGAAGGCAAAGGGGATGGCGGAGTTCATGATAGAGCAGTACTGGACAAAAGCCTGAGACGGTATGGGTTTCCAGGTCTTCGGTCTTTATTTATTACACGTGGGTGGAAAGGCGATGCAGCCGCGGTCTTATAACTCTTACAACGCGTCATCCGTTCTGGTCCATCCCGTGCGTGTACCAGATAGCATCCGCATTGCTACCCTGAGAGCAGCCTACGAATCTCCCGGCGTAACATTATTGGCCAGACCGGAATGCATTACATCCTCGCTTCTTCGTGCCAAAGCTTCAGTAGCTCACACACACCGCTCACCAGCAGGACCTTGTCTTCGCAGTGATCCACCAAGGCCTTTCGCAAGAAACACAGGTCATTCATCTCATTATATGGTCCGGTCACATCTCTCTCTGTAACAATCCCATCCTGCTGCCTTTTGGGTGGATGATAAAGACCTGAAAGCACACCAGGCGCAGCTGAATGTTGTGTTCCTCTTTCAGTTGGCATTGGCCAGGCAGTCTTTTCCCGGGACTAAATTTATGCAGACTATGTCAGGCTGACACAGGTATAGCATACGGTTTTTGGGGTTCTTGTCAATGCAATAATTGACCCCTACGGAGATGCTGAGAAAGGATGAAGCGCTTACCCCCCCACAGGGATACCTCCTCGCAGGCTGAAAGGAGTTTTCTTTCTTCAGATACACGGATCCCACCGTACTCGCTCATCAAACTGCTTAACGCAATTGACAATCAAGGAACACCTGAACATGATTTTACGCCGTCTTCATGCGCTGATCGCGCTTGTCGCCTTGACTACCTGCACAGCCACTGCCGTCCAAACAGGTTGCCAAGGCGGATGGTTCACCGTCGACCTTGAAGCGCGTACCAGTATGAAGGTCTCTCTCTCAATATTGACTCCGGCTGGGTAGCTGATGTCTCTAGGTGGAAGGGAAATCACCGTGGTTTGGGGACGAGTTCCACACTCTCAACCTCGAATGCCGAGACCTTCATTTCACATCGTTTGCTTATGGCGACAAGGGAGAGCTGATCCATATCGAGAGTGTAAGCTTCTTCCATTGATTCGACTGGAAGGATACTGATGGGACAGTGTACGCTGCACATGAATGCGGATACTCGTCCATCGGTGGATGATCACCTGTTGATCAAAGAACAGCGCGCCTTGGAAGGTATATTCGGACTCTGCAGGGATTCGATTGACATGCTCTTGATTGCGGGTTATTGCTTGTATGATGGTGTACAATGTAAGAATCATCGACAGCTCGAGACCGAGTCTCGTTGCTTAGGATGTCTAAGTTGGATCCCGCGTCTGTAATGAGGTTCTTAAGAGCTTCACTCGCCTCGTTAAACTCGACTATTCCATATCATCCCTCGGTCAACTTCACCTCGTACAGCGGCTCCTTCCACCTCTCCCGCTCATTCTTCCTCAAACCACGAAACTTCTCACCGATCCCATCAGCGAGGTACTCCTCCATACCATTGAACAGCGCGACGTTGATGCCGAAGCTGTTTCCATCATCCAGGTTCTCCTCTTCCCACCCATCAAACTTCTCTCCCTCCTTCGCTTCTCTCGCTTCGAAGATCTGACATCCACATGTCTTGCATAGGATGTGCTCGTTTCTCCTTTGGTTGAATGCGTATCGGGTCACGAGATTCGGGTCGGGCTCGTAGGGTTTGGACGGTGAGGGGGATGGATGGAAGAATACGTCATGTCGACCGGGATACACCCAGAGAACGCCGTTCTGAGGTGATGCTCAGCGACTAATAGCTTTATGTGAACTCACTCCAGTGCAGAGTGAGCAAGAACAGTCCATCACCAGAACCTCTTCCAACGGCTTACAGACCACTTCGAACGTCACCGCCTGGCAAGGACAACTCCCGGTATACACCTGGGTTCGATAATCGTAGTGCTTTGCTCGTTCGGTGAGGTACGCTTCGGCACCTTGAAGTAGGGTTTGGGGAGAGTAAGGCGGATCCCGACACATGCCAGAGTATCGAGTCAAGGGAAGTGACCAGAGCTCGAAATCCTTATCCCGGATCGTTCGGAGCTACCGTCAACTGTATCCCAATCCATCGACAAACATTGATGACGACTTGTTCATTCTCATCATCAGCAGAAGCTCCGGAGATATACGTCCCACAGGTCCCGCAGAACTAGACTAAGCTTAGACCTTGGCCGTGACTCACGGGATGATCACTCGTGTCTGATCCGAATCGATACATCTTCAGCTCCTCCCCACCCCTTTTGATGACTTTCACTGCACGTCGCGGGACAAAGAACCGGACGATTCGCCTTTTCACGCAGTGTGAGCAATCACATATTCTATTATCGTTGAATGGTGTTCCTTGATCGAGAGGTGGTTGTGGAAGGGGTAATGTGAGCTCGAGGATGTTTTTCTGACAGTGACACGAGAGGAGGTATCTCCTGGTCGCGGTGGGGATTGACATAGTCTGATGGGATGTACAGCACCGACGAGAGATTTCATGTTGCGAAGGCTAATACCGCTGAACCGTTGTCTCTGCCCCTCGTGCCTGATTGATTGGAACACCGTGTTGGACAAAACAAACACACAGCGCTTTTTCCAACCTTATCCTTAAAGATACGAAAGAAGGAGTCTTGACTGATGTTGCCTTGATCCTCTTGCATCGCCCGTGACTTCAGTCATGCTTGTTCCGGCTTGCCGTGTGACGGTGAGCAGGTATCCCCCAGTCAAGGCTGACCTTCTTCAGGCCAATCGATGTCTCATCACTGCTTCACGTAGCTTCCGCGACCTCGGCAGCCCGAGGACTAGCTTACGTCATCATCGCTTCACCGGATTGGCGGTAACGCGACAATCCTCGTCCCTTGTCCCACTCCAAGCTCCATCTTCCTCTGGCGGAAAGACCTCACTGCGAGCCGAACATGCGGTCATCTCGACCTTCGACCTCTTCTCCATCGGGATCGGGCCGAGCTCGAGCCATACCGTCGGGCCCATGCGGTGGGTCTTCCTCGCCTCCAGAGTTCCACTCAACACCCCCGCTCCCCAATGTCTGCCTACCGACTTTCCCCTGATTCAGCTCATGGATCGCTCAGAGCCGCAAAGATCTTCATCCACTCCCTCCCACCCGCTCTCACTCCTCTTATCCTCTCTCTCAAAGTGTCGCTCCACGGGTCTCTAGCCGCAACTGGGCTAGGGCATATGACGCCCCACGCCGTCTTACTCGGACTGATGGGCCAGGATCCGGAATCTGTCGAGGTGGGACGACTGAGTCGGGTGATGGACCAGGTTCGGGATGTTGGAGAGGTGGATCTGGGAGGGGTGAGGGTGAAATTCGACTTGAATCGGGATCTGGTAAGCTCACCACTTGTGATGAAGGGAAAATGAGCTCAAGTGGGGGTAAGACCTGGCATCTGAACCCGCTCCCTGCGCATCCGAACGGGCTGAGGTTCACGGTGTTTGATGAGAAGGGTGATATGCTCGCCACGAATGAATATTTCTCGGTCGGAGGGGGATTTGTCGTACGTGCACCCTCCTGCCGGGCTTTAGGAGGGAGTTCCGCTGAAGGGGAAACAGGTGAACAAGGAGACCCAGACGGCTGAGAACCTATACTACCGCGACATCGATCCCTCCGACGCGAGTCCGGCACGCCGAGACCAATCGCATGGTCGAGCACCAGCGGCTTTACCAAATCGGATACCCGGCTTGCCATCACCAACAACCTCTTCCACCGACCCGATCCCGTCTGCTACCGCTAAGCCTAAACCAAAAGGACAACCCCCATACCTATTCTCAACAGCTTCTGAGCTGCTTCGAATTTGTCAGACCCAGGACCTGACGATTGGTCAGGTGGTCTGGGAGAATGAGCTGGCTTTCCGGTCGCCCACGGAGATCCGCTCTGAACTTCTTGACCGTATGTCCTCTTTCCCGGATCCCTTTTATGATGGTTCTCCTCTCTACTTGGTTGTTTGCGTTCTGTCTCAGCTGATCATGAGGCTGGGACAGTGTGGAGGGTGATGGACGAATCCATCCGCACCGGCGTTACGACCACAGAAGAACGCCTCCCCGGCGGCCTCGAAGTCCGACGCCGCGCTCCCGGGCTATACAAGCGACTCCAAAAAGGCTTCTACCCCACAGTCGAGGTCCCGCGCGCCGGCGAAGGGGAGAGGGGTCTCGCGAAGAGGGTCGGGAGGAACGAGCATTCGCTGCCGATGGTGCCGGTGCGGACGACGCCGGTCTTTCCCGGGATCGAGTATCTGAGCTGTATGGCGATCGCTGTAGGTCTCTCCTGTTAGGGACAGAAGAGGGATTACGGGGCTGATGAGATGGATAGGTGAATGAGGTGAATGCTTCGGGAGGAAGAGTTGTGACTGCTCCGTAGGCTGTCTAGGCTGGTCCCACAGCAAAGCTGATGAGAACAGGACGAACGGCGCGGCAGGCGTGATACCTGCTACATTGAAGTATGTTACCGAGTTTATCTCACAATCTCCTGAACGCGAGTACGTGTATCTTCCAGCCCAAAGAGAATAGGTCGTTCATGACTGTTCAGTATCATGACCTTCCTCCTGACTGCTTCCGGTGCGTTTCCCTTGTCGTTGTTCTTAGCCAGACTGGCGTTTTGGTCGACATTGCGGGGGGACGCTGATAGAGCATTGCGCAGCCATCGGCATGCTCTTCAAGCGTGGTGCTACCATCTCTGCTGCCGAGGGTGGGTGTATGGCTGAGGTTGGCGTAGCTTGTTCAATGGCTGTAAGTCCTTCATTCCTTTTCTTCACCCTTGAGTCCATCCCACCCTGTCTCTACTGCAATTATCCGAAGCTCCACACGACTGTTGACATATGATCGTAGGCGGCCGGAATCGCAGCCTGCCTCGGTGCCGAACCAGGGGTCATACTTCAAGCAGCAGAAATAGGTATCGAGTGAGTCGCATCTTCCATGACGCATCTTCCCGCTTCCTACTCCGCTAGTATCAGGCTGATGGATATATAGGCACAAGTCAGTCTCTCCTTCCGGCTTACGTGCTCGATCTGACGAAGGGGGCCAATTCAGCCTAGGTCTTACCTGCGACCCTCTCGGAGGACTCGTTCAGATCCCGTGCATCGAGCGCAATAGCCTGGGAGGTACGTCTGACTCCTTCCGGCTGCAGTAATTTTCAGGATTGACGTGCGATGTTCATGCAGCGGTGAAAGCGGTGACAGCAGCGCAACTAGCCATGGCGGGTGGAGGGGAGCATCGCGTCTCGTATGTCCCCGTTTGCAATCCGCTGCTGTCGGGCTCTACGTCTTCGGACAATGCTGATCCTTGGGAAACAGGCTTGACGACGCGATCGAAGCCTGCCGGACGACAGCATTGGACATGCATGTGCATTACAAGGAGACGAGTCTTGCTGGGCTTGCGGTAGGCTTTCTCTCTTCTCGTCGTTGTGTGTTGGCCCGCTAAAATTTGAACAGACAACTGTGAAGATCCCGCTATGTGAGCTCTGAACTGGTGTTCAGGATTGAGCTGATGAGTAACGATAGCTTCGCCGGCGTGCTGAACCCTTAGACGACGGTAATGGCGGGGAGGATGAGATTTTCTTTCACGAGGAGGAAACGACCTGTAAATATACCATAACGAGCTTGACGCCATTACATCATTGCTATAGACCTTTGCTATCGATTCACAGGCAACATCTGCCGAAAGAGCTCACAAATCTACCGGGCAAGTGCGGCCGACGTGACAGCTTAATCAATATCCCTTCGAGACTCAGGATTCCAGCGTGCCTCCCACCACCGGAGCCTTCTGCAGGAAGAAAGAAAGCCCGCTGAGAATGCTTCGTTCATTCTCAATTATCGGCTAGCGAGCCAATGACCGTTGCAAGAGGGAGGAAGGATGTTCAAGCAAAAGACTTCTGAGACCTCACCTAGGCGCCTTGGACCTGATGAGATTTTTGGGAAGATTCAGGCAGATACAGCGGCCCCCTATCCCATTGCATCATAAATCCAGAGGAATTCACAAAGTAAGATGTATGAGGATAAATCTGACATGGTCCTCGCCATCCAGAGTGTACCTCCATACCACGACTTCAGACATCCGAGCAATACTTCTGTTCCTCGCCGCATAATTCAGAGGCATTTTACATTGCAAGATAGGCAGTCAAGGGAAGATCATTGACAAAGGAAGAAAATATAGTGTATATGTCCAAGCATGGGTCAAACTTACTCCCCCTGTCTGCCTGAAACGTATCCATTGCTATAATGTCCTCTGATCCTGACAATGATGGCATTTCTTCTCCCAACCATGGAAGTGGTGCCCTTACCAGTGAGCCCACTGCTCTGTCCAGCTACTCGTAGGGGCTTTTGGAACCGAGCCTAACATCCACATCAGGACATGGTTCATCTCCAACATCTGAAAAATAACACACAACTCACCTATTGAGTCATCTCGCACCTCTTTAACCACCAAATCTTCAAATCCAGAGTCTGAGGACAGGAAGCAATCAAAGCTTGAAAACCTGTCAGATACCATCCCCATCATCCACAAGAGAGCCAACGTTTTAGAATGACATGGTGGGTTCTTGTCTCAGGTGCCTTGCGAGAGTTGAGCATTGCGATATGCCAAGGGTAAGAAGAGCCTGTTGAGCGTCAGCGCAACCTACCAGATAAGATGTGGGATGATCTCATGCCTGAGGGTTCTAATCTGGAGGAACCTGATCTCAGCAGATGGCCCAGCAATTTATTTCCCCTTCTTCCCGCTTTGCTCTCCACACCAAGCGGAACAAGCTCCTCAGTTGCCAAAAGGAAGGTCAAGAACCCAACCGTCACGGGAGGGATCGGGGAGATCATCCGAAATGTTCATCTCCTTGCGGAAACGAGTGAAGAGAATCTTGCCCGTCGCTTTAGGAGACGCAAAATTGAGGACAGACTCCGAGAGAATGGATCACGTTCAGAGTCTTCAGGAATTGGTTGCTCTTCTGGGATGGAGGAGGATGTTATTGTACTTCTGGAGCATCGGGGTAAGAGGTAAGATGAGGAGCCGAGGAGAAAACGATGTCCAGGATAGATGTCAATGTCTCTCAATATGGCTGTTTCATAAGCATTGGAGGCTACACGGCAACAAAGAGAATAGGTGATCGCAGCTTGTAGTAATGAAACCACTTGGCTCATGCGAGTGAGTACAAGAGTGTGGTGAATAAGGTAGAAGAGGGTAGAAGGGATAGCGGTTAGAATGGATCGAATACAGGTGATGAACAATACCATATACAGTGGTGATACATTTGAGCATAATGGTGAGGGTATTGATCTAGGAATGGAAGTGAGGATGAGGAAGGGGAGTATGTTCTTGAGTGACGTTCTCGCTGATACACTTACCTACCCTGATTTTGCGCGACGATTAGCAATGTTATTACAGACTATGGACCCAAGGACAGACAATGACTGTTAGAGTACTGGGTAATGACGGTGACTGGTTCTCCCATGCTTAGCACGTGTCCTTTCTACTTGGATTGTCCCTCTCATTTTACCTAAAGTAAATCAAAACTCACACTCTTCTCATCTGCAAACCCCGAGGTGTTCCAGGTCAGCTTCCTCAAACAGTAGTAGTTCCTCCAGAAAGTGATGCTCATGAGTCTGGCGAAACCAGCAGAGGACGCCGGTTGGTAAACCTAGAGAATGCCGTAGGAACGGGGAGAAGGATCATCAGACCTCGGGCTTGGTGGCAAGAGCGGAAAAGGTTGAGGTATGCAGAGGTGTAAAAACGACCAGATTGGCTGATATCCGCTAGAGATCTAGTATCGAGCTTCTTGTACCTAGTTTACGACACGTCTTGTAACTAGCGGACCTACCCTACCGACGACAGCCTGGCTGTGGAAGTGTCCACCCTCAGGTTGAGCGATCTCTCGTGCTGTGCAAGAATAGACTGAAGTCTACGATTTACCCGCCGTCGTCGACTGTGTCAACCTGTCTTTAGCTGTATAGCCAAGACCATTTCATACCCACGATTGTGTTCAACAATTGTCTCCATTCATTGATAGTTAACGGCATGAGGTTGCTTGGGCGTGGATTCGATCCAAATCATAGTTGGTTGGGTACGGTCATAACAGGTGGTGCCCTCAGGACGGTTGGGAGTTTCTTCTTGAGTAATTGTATGTCATGCCGTGGCACTTGGTATGAAGACTGCTGATCTTTACCATTTCAGGACCAGCTCGGGGACTGATGGTGAGGATTGAGCCGCTTATACACTTCCCACAAGAATGTTGGGCTGTTCTTATCCTCATTTGATATACCACCAGAATACCCAGGTAAAGTATATAGAAAAGGGCGGGAATGTCTGATGAGTTGGATCATACAGAGCCGATTTGGTGCATGTGGGCACAACAGTAGTGGAACTAACTTGGAAAGGGACCACAGCCCGTTCTCTCAGACTTCCTAAATCTGCAGGTGTCATACTCTGTCCTGCATTCTACTGACATGCCAGCAAAAGCAAATCAGATGACCCAGCGGAGCACGCTAGTGAGCTTCGATGTGCATCAATTGGAGAAAGGTGGTCGTGGGTCAACAGGGGGATCCATGGTGAGGGAAATCCTAGTACCTGACTATGTCCCATAGGCACTGTACACCAGTGGCTTAACCTCAATGACAGAGATTGACAGATCATGCGGCACCAAAGCAGATGAAGATCCCATGCATAAACAACTTGAGGTCAATGTGAATAATGGTGATACCTCTGCAAGAGCTTGGTTGAGAGAGCCTCAGGTTGAGGTTGCTCTGAGATCTTGAGGACTATTTGGTCCGAAGCAGGAGCAAGCCCTTTCCCATACATACTGGTTGGTCACAAAGTATTGCATTCACGCAGTAGCTGCCTTTCTCGAGTAGGTCACTGCTATTCTTCGTGGAAGGGACTACTTCACATGCATGTTTAATTGTGCTGAAGAGACGCTTTGTCAAGCCGGCTATCCAGGCTGAACCTAATTATCATCATGCTACCTCAAGAGAGGACTCAGACTTGTCCTGATCTGAAATTTACAGCAAAGGTAGACCAAGTGATCTTGACTGAGAGTCCAGCCAGAGCCCCGAGCTCTCCAATTGGCTATATAGGTACCCTCAGCCTGAACAGTCTCGGCGAAGGTTTCGCCCATATGTGCGCAAAGAAACAGTAATCCTTTGGACATATGCGATCCACGAGTACATCACTGAATCGACGAGCGCAAACGAGCCTGTCGGGCTTCCCGGCCGTCGACAGGTGGTCACGACAGTGGAAGCGCGCAGCGGCTGTTGGAGAGTGTAAGGTGTGGCAGACAGGTACGCCATAGATCGTCAATGCATACGATCGCCTCCCTCTCCACCACCACGTCCCTCCCCCTGCAAAGCCCGACTCCATCCCCCATCCCAATCCACCAGACCAACCCGAGCCCTCCCCCCTCACCACACAGGTGGTCAATCACGATACTCCTCATCCATCCAATCACTCGCCCGCGACCTCTTCCTCTGCCCGAACCTCATCCCATCATCCTCCTCATCCCACTCCGCACCCCAGGCATCCCAGTGATGCGGAACCCCTCCTCCTTCTTCTCCTCCATCTCGTCCTCCCGTCCCACTCCTAAATCTATCTCCCCCTCCCGGCCCATATCGATCACCACCGACCTCACCTGTCCCGATCCCACGCGCAACCCCTCCCCCTCCCAAGCCGCCCGCCAAACCCCCGCCAAACCCATCCTGCCGGGCGTCGACCTCTTGCCCGACATCATGGCGAGCTCGAGTCGAGTCGTCGGCGGCGCGACTCGTAGATTCGACGTCCGGCTGGCGAAAATAAGCGTCTTCCAGCTCATCCTCATCATCATCCGACGAGTCCAGGGTCAGATCGATAATCCTGCCCCCGCTGCCAGTCGTAGCTGGTTGTTGTGACTGTTGACGGGCTGAAGAAGCGGACGGTGCTCGAGCAGGGGGACGGGGTGGAGGGAGCGATGCTTGATGAGACGAGGACGCTGTGTGAGATGAAGATGTATGGCCATTCACGCGAGAGAGGGGGACATCCACGTCCTCGTCCTCGTCAGACGACAGGATCTCGATGGCTTTGCGCTTGCCTTTCCGATCAGGCGAGTCTGGGCTGAGTTTCGGAGCAGGTTTCGCAGCTTGAGGGGTCGGGGAATGATGGGTCCCGTTGGGTACTGCTCCATTGGACACAGGTGCGGATTGGTGTGTGGCAAGCCAGGAGGCGGCTCCGTATTTTTTGTCTTCGGTGTGCCAGTCGCTGTTGGATTCGATGACGACCTCGTCGAACGAGTCGGGGACGGTATTGAGGATATCGAGGAAGAAGCTGCGCCTCGTCAGCGGGGACCGACCCTGGTATGAATGCACACACCCGTCAACGATAAGGTCGTCAAACTTGAGCTCCTTGCTGCAGAGGGGACATAGCCATTGAGGGTGTTGTGCATTCGACTCGATCCACCAGTTTGCATCAAAGCATTGTATGTGTGTGCACTTCGATGACCGAACGGGCCGGGTTATCCGCATATACGACAGCTAGCAGGATTAGCTGTATTTTTAAATGAGCAGCAACACCTACAGGATCCTTGAGAGACAGCTTCAACGTCCCAACCTCGATATCATCATCATCATCATCCCGCCGCCGAGCTGCACCCATCAGCACCCCCGCAGAGATCGCAGGGAAGATCGCTCACTCTGCGCCAACGACTCCTCCTTACTCGTCGGATCCAACCTCAACAACCTCCGCAACAACTCCTCTTTATTCGTCATCTCCGCGAAAACCACCTGGAACCAAAACCTCTACCACACCCCATCAGCTCTGCCCCACCAAACCCACGCCTCGACGCACTTTAGACTGGTCCTTCTTCTTTCCCACCGACGGCCCGTTGTGCGCCATGACCACACTCGTCAACCTCCCCGTACTCAATGTGATCCCCTTCGTACTCTTATTCAAATCCAGCGGTGGTGCACTCCCCGCTTTCCCCCGGAGTCCACGCTCTTTGAAGGGCACGGAGTACTCGTCCACGAGGGCATCGGGGTTGGACGGGTATTCAATCGGGATGTCCCGGTTGGTGATGTGGGCAGTGGAGGCGGAGTAGGGCGCGTTGGTGGGTCGGTAGTGTTCGTTGGATGTGCAGAAGAGGCGGATCGAGTAGTGGATCTGGGATTGGGGGTGCGATCTGGAGGTCCACAATCAGAATACATTGGTCAGAAGGGAATGGGCGTACTTGGAGTGGGTCATCTTCTCGATGATATCGGGGGAGAGGAAGAGCGTGACTTTTCTCTCTCTTCTCGTATGGGAGCTCTCGTTCGCGCCGATATCTACCCGTCGTCAGCTGACAAGAGCAGTGTGAAGAGAAAAGCGAACCCGGTAGCATCTCCATCGATGTGAGCGCCTTGATCGGCTTCCACATCGGACTAGCCTTCCAATCCTGCAACGTATGCTGTGCACCGGTCCCACCTGCTTCACCTCAGCCCAATCATCCCCCAGCTTCCGCCAACTCACGTTGCGCATAGACATTAGGCACCTGCTGCGCCTGACCCCACCCCGATCCACCCGCCCTGGACCCATGGGCGGGATACGAAGCCGGCGATCGATACCCGTTTCCGGCCGGACTAAGGGGATTATACCGTTGATGAGGCATAGTCGCTGGGTGCCCGCGTCCATCAGACCCTCTACTCTCGAGGAAGGGTGGCAGTACGCACAGTTCGGTGGCGGTTGATATCCACTCACGCTCGCGTGTGCCGGCACCCCTCCAAAAGTCGGAGGCGGGGCGTAGTGGTAATTATAAGTTTTCACCGGCTGACCCATCCCCTCGCAGTCCTTCCGGACACGGCGGTAGGTGCTTAGGTCGTTCTGATTCCGCATCGTTCGGAATCCGTGCTCGATTCTGCCATCACGTCAGCCAAGGAGGGCGATGTGGCGATGAGAGGACTGAGAGGAAGGTGGGGAAAGGACCAAGGGGAGAAGGGAGAGACGAACTTTTCTACGAGGTATACCTTCTTCTCCTGTGATTTGATACCCAGCCAGGTACCGGTTGCTGTTTGGATGGTATCCCCGAATGAGCGGAGGACGGGGATCGTCTGTTTCGGGAGGTAGGTCTGGATGAACCACTGCACCACGAATCAGCTCATGCGCAAGAGCGGAAGCATAGTCACCAAATTGGGTGAGGAGGAGGAGGTGGTGGTGGAGGATGGTGAGTGAGGAGTCGCCGCCCACCTCAAAATCTTCCCATCCGATGACGGGCAGAGTGCCATTCGTCATCATGCTGCGGATTCATAAGGGACAGCTGGATCGAGGCTCGGAGTCGATTAACGTTGCATGTGGGCGTGATGTTGTTCGGCGTTGGATACTGAAGGATCAGCGAGCAGCGTAAATGAGTTTCGACGGTGGTGGCAATGGCAGCGGAGGAAAGAGGAGTTTCAGCAGGAATAATGTTGATGAGGGAACCGAGCGATAACGAGATACGCAAATTGCTTCCGGGGTGGAGGTGCATCAAACTTTCTTCCTTCCTCACTGCGAATTCCTCAACAGCGCATATCACAATGTCAAGCTCGGCACCGTACGATGATATGAGCAAGGAGGAGAAATCTACTCACGATGCTCGAGAGAGGGAGCGAGAAAAGGAGGAGCAAGCGGGTATGCCCTCGACCATCACTCGAGCGGAATTGATAATTGATGGGTGTCTAGCGTTGCCGTATAGGTGGACCCAGGATCTGGGGACTGTCACGGTGATGGTACCCCTACGGAAGGGGACGAGGGGAAGAGACTGTACTGTCGTGCTGGAGAGGAAGAAATTCAAAGTGAGCTAGCTACCCAACCCGTTGCCAAACAACGAGAGCGGCTCGATGTTTTGTACCAGCTGACACCGTGCAGGTAGCGCTGAAATCCCAATCCGAACCCATACTCGACGGCGAGCTATTCAACGAGATCTCAAAAGACGAGTCTTCATGGACTGTCCGTACGTTCCCCTCCCCTCCTTCGCCTTCCCCCTCTCTCCCTCCGAATCGCTTTCCTTCCTGCTGATGGGTGTAGAGGACGACGTGATGACCATCGAGCTCGATAAGGTTTCGTACGTCTCCCGTCCAGTCTTGAATATAGGGGAGGTACTGATGGTAGCAATGGTGGGACAGCGCACATATCGGATCCCACCAATGGTGGCCCCACGTCCTAACGCACCATCCCAAGATCGATACTACGAAGATCCAACCCGCGAACTCGAAGCTCTCGGACTTGGATGGGGAGACGAGAGGGATGGTGGAGAAGATGATGGTGGGTGCTGCCCTCCTCTCACGCTTCCTTTAGCAGAGATCTGCCCATTTCTCGGCACTCTCTAATCCAGGTCTCGTAACCTCAAGCTTTTCCGCTGGTTACATCTTGCGATTTGTCGCTTCTTCCCTTACTCTGCTCCACTTCTGTATCGCCAGATGTCTTGCCTTTCCACCTCTCCGACTTTCTGCGCTTGGACATTCTCTCTTCGCCCAGTCTCTTATCTTCTCCTTCCGATGCTCGAATTACACCCGGGGACCTCTCTTCATGATGCCAAGCTGACATCTGGAGCAGTTCGATAATCAACAAAAAGTCAGCGCCGTGTCTTTGAGGATTCAGGAGATCTTGCCGCTGACATTCATGTGATAGGCCATGGGCAAGCCGACAAGCGAGGAGAGGAAGAAGTTGGAGATGCTCGAGAAGTTCAAGAAGCAGCATCCCGAAATGGACTTTAGTAACGTCCGTTTATCTCCGCCACCGAAAATGGGTGGCTTTAGCTGATGAAAGCTTGTAGGCGAAGATTGGATGATAAGTTCACGACGCCGGAATGCAATCTCGGTTATACCGATCGGGAATCTCCCAGTGAAGAGCGAGCTCCAACCGCACAACCTCGGTGCAATCAACAGGATAATACAAAGAGAGCGGATGGCTGCGTTGCCGCGCGGGGCTAGGGCGGTACCCTGGCGACTTCTCCTAGTTTACGGATTGCATTATCCTCTTTCTTCATTTTCTTTTCCTCCCTCCATGAATCGAAACAGCTCTTAACCCCTCTGATCGGACTAAAGATCAGCGAAGGTAGAGGGCGCTCAATCTTTCATGAGATAATATTTGCTGACAATGGATTGCATCTTCGATCGTTGTCGGCCAAGAAGCCTGATGGCCACTTGATGAAGATCAGGACAGGGGATTGGCCTTCTACGACTAACGATCAGGTTTCTGACCGAAGATGCGGATAGAGACAATGGATTGACCTCATTGATGAGCGATCAGGCTGTTCTGGCGCCAGACGGTATAACGGAACGCAGTCTTTTGACAAAACTCGAGACGAATGGACTTCTCCCTTGATGCGTAACGCGATGATGGGCGAGCAAGAAGGCTTGGATGTCTGCCCAGGCCATTCTAGCATCTGGCAATCTACTGTCACGACTTCAGTTTTTCTTAATTCTCAACATGTCTGATTCCCATAGCTATGTCCCGACAGCTGAGGTGTCTAGCTTCAACCGGAATCTGGATCTGATTCGAGCGCCCCTCTACTCGATAACAAGTTCGGACCGGCTCATCCCGCAATGCAGCTGCCTCAACTCCGCGTTCGGAATGATGCTCATCCACGACATGGTTCATGAGCGTTGTGACAAGCGGAACCCTCCGACGATCATGAACCGCTTCTCGATCTTCGACGATGAGCTCGGAACCTACAACAGCATTCGAGAGTCTTTTCTGAGGTCAGAAACGCGTTCGAGAGCAGAGTCTCAAAGACAGCTATCCAGGGATTCAGACCCCGGGATGGACGTTCAGAAAGACCCTCAATTGCAATTGGAAGGACGATGTGCTCCGATCCTGTCGAGACCGACTGGTGAGGATCCACGAGGTAATGATCAAGAAATACACAATCGAGGACGCTCGCACAATCGTCTGCATTGCCGAGGAGACCGTTGACCGCGAGAATGACGACAGGACAAGCAAGGAAGTCAGAGACGACTCTGAATGGTACCAGAACTTCCGTTGTTCCGCGGGACGAGACCTGGTGAAAGGTGAGAACCACAACGAAAACTACGAACCTGAAGATTACGATCATCCGACACTGATTGCGTGCTGCAGAAGTATTGGCGCAGCAGTCAAATATCATCAGCGTTTCACTGTCGCAGAGATGCAGGAACTGGTGCGGGAGGTGGAAGGCGACACATGGCCAAGATGTGTTTTGCAGCGCGATCACCCAGCTAGCAAAGCCTGGCTGAGCATTAGAAACGGACGCCGTGCAGACCTACCAATGCCCTAGGCACTTCATTTTTCTCCACTTCGGCTATGCTGTAAATATCAGGAGATGACTCATGATCATATTGCACGCGGTCGACTGACCACAGGTCTTTCGACCGAGTCTGGCACTAACCGAACTCGCAATTTCAAAAAGGCTTGGTCTGTCTGACGTGACATCGATACCAGTCGGATTTATATTGTGCATTTCATTGCAGGTATCTCCTACTCCCGAATCTGGAGATCGATCCTCTCAAGAAATTTCGCCCGGATAAGGGGAATGCTCATCTGTATGACCCGTTCCACACTCGTCCTTGGTGGTAGTCGGATTTTACTGATGCTGTTCGTGCCACGAACAGCCCGCTACCGATACGAGGAAGTCTCCTTTTACGGCTTCCTTTTCGAGAATCGGGATCATTTTGAGCTGCGAAGACGTTGAGTCGCCATGACTTCTGGATGGTCTTCTAGACGAAGATGAGAACAAGGGGCGATCATTTTCTGAGTCGAGACGAGACAAAGGACTGTATCCTTTGTTGCGGGTGGAGAAAGAAGGCTAGTTGATCCCTTTCAGTCTTTGATGACGACCGGAACAGCGAATCATGATCCGATGAGACCCATCGGATCATCCCTCCTCATGGCAAAGTGAGTCTATTGCATTCCCATTCCTGCCACCTCCTCTGACCATGCTTAGCTGGCCACCCTACTTCAACGCCCCTATCCTATCATCCTCCAACAATCATCCCACAAATTCCCCACCCATTGCACGGCATGACGTTCGGGATTACCCCCTTGCTCGTCGGTATCCTTTCTAGTCGAGTGGCAAAAGACGCGGAGCAGAAAGGCTTCGATGTTCCCAAGGTATGAATGTCGTCCATTCCAGTATCTCAGCCGGCAACTCGATACTCTGGACCAATCAAGTTGAACAATAAACCCGCTAACAATGCCACGAGCTTCCAATACCGTATCTTTGCCTTCTTCCGGAGGCCGCTCATACATCAGGCGACTCACCTCATTAGAGCTAAAAGGTCGGACGAGTTGAGCACTGCAAAGTATGAACTCGACAGCGCAGCCGGAAGGAGGTATATGGAGGCGCTCGAGCGCTTGTGTTGTGACAGAAACCCTATTCCATTGATCGGTCACTGCTTTTTGGGGCCTGGACGGCGAGCTCAGGCTGTACCTCAGCGAGCGCACCTCCCTCCTGCATTCAGACGTCTGGGGAATCATCAGCTCTTTTGGACACGCTGGAGAGCTTGCGGTGCAATTATCTGTCATGAACCAACAAGACCATACCCAACATGCATTGTGTTATGTATGGTTTGCCTCTGGAGAAAGAAATCGGTCTCGTACCTTTGTTCCTGTGCACCCAACCTTATTTTGAGTAATTCTCCTTGAGGCTTGACAGGTCATACTGAGAATGTGCACAGGTGGACTCATTAAGTGTCACGATCGTGAATTGAAGCTCGGAGGGTCATCCGGCGGAGGGCCCCTCCCACGGATGCGGTAGAGCTCGTCCTTCAGGGCGTCATCCAGGTCCCGCCATAATCTCGCCGAACACCGCCATAACACCGCCATAACATCGCCGAACACCGCCATAACACCGCCATAACATCGCCGAACACCCGAACATCGCCGCCATCACCGAAGATAGGCCTGGAAGACGGTGTATAAAAGGGATGGACTTGAGAGTCGGGGAGAACCAGCGATTCGAGATTGTAAAAGTCACTAAAAGTCACTATCGTTACCTAGCCTACTCATAGCCTCTGCATTTCTAGCCCACGCTACTCGACCGGCACTTAACTCGGCTACACCCACGCGTGTCCTCGAGTTATTCCAGCCAAGTTCGACCTCGGTAGGCCAACTTTGCCGAAGCTCAGACGACCGTCGCCGATTATAGGAGCTGAGCGTCGGGCCTATTTGCTGGTCGACGTAGCACCGTGATATTAAGGCTCTGCTGAAGTATTGAAACGGTGCTCAAGGTTGTTCTCAATGCCATCTTTTAGTTGATAGGTGTATAGCAATGATAAGCATCAAGTATCCCATGTGGTCAGTCAAAAAAATAGTACATCAGTTCAGGACATACGAAAACGTAAATCTGCTACTAGCTGAATTCATTGCGGCCCTGTGTATTCCGGCCGCCACGCCAATTTGGAAAAATTGAAAACTCCATATCGCCGTTCTGCGTGGAAATGCCGACGGCGGAGTGTTCGTTAGGCATTATGCTGATTCCGAATTCCTTTTCACGCCTGAAATTTAATATCGCATTCCTTTCTCCGTCTCCAACTCACCACTCCGTCGGGTCTCTTCTCTGTATCACGAATAACGTGAGTCAGTCCTGTCGTGTAACTCCGTGGAACGGTGAGGCAGGCGGTCAGGCGCGGAGACGGGGGACTTGCGGAGAAGATTTTGCTTCGAGGTTATCGGGTGAGCAGATACTGACTTTTGGTGCTGCCCCTCTACCTCCTCTCGCAAAACGCGTCCATTCTCATCATTCCGTCAACTCTGCATTCTATCCGCTCTCCTTCCGGTCGCCGCTTTAATCGTCGTCTGAAACGACAGAGTGAGTCCCTTATCTGGTCAAGGTGGTGATCCGCTGATATCCGCAGATCCGGCATCATGACTGAGGTTGTCAAAAAGCCCAAGGACTTCAAGGCGTTCATGACCGACTTCCTGATGGGAGGCGTGTCTGCCGCCGTCGCAAAGACGGCCGCCGCCCCGATCGAGCGAATCAAGCTCCTCGTCCAGAACCAAGATGAGATGTGCGTACCTCCCCGACCACGTCATCACGCGTACCGAGAGCTGATGGGTTGGTGCGTAGGATCAAGCAGGGGCGCTTGGCGACGCCGTACAAGGGGATCGGGGATTGTTTCGCCCGGACGTACAACGAGGAGGGTCTCGCCTCGCTCTGGCGTGGTAACACCGCCAACGTCATCCGATACTTCCCGACCCAGGCGCTCAACTTCGCCTTCAAGGACTACTTCAAGTCGCTCTTTGGCTTCAAGAAGTCTGAGGGTTACTGGAAGTGGTTCGCCGGTAACATCATGTCGGTGAGTCATCAATCACCTACTCTGAGATTAAGCTAAGGTCGACCGCAGGGTGGAGCGGCCGGTGCCTCGTCGCTGCTCTTCGTGTACTCGCTCGACTACGCCCGTACCCGTCTGGCCAACGACAACAAGTCGGCCAAATCGGGCGGCTCCCGTCAATTCAACGGTCTTGTCGACGTCTATAGGAAGACCCTCGCCAGTGACGGTATCGCCGGTCTCTACCGTGGTTTTGTCCCGTCCGTCGTCGGTATCATCGTCTACCGAGGTCTCTACTTTGGTCTTTGTGAGTCATCCGTCCTTCTCTGAGGTATGTTCGCTGATCCGGTGTTCTAGACGACTCGATCAAGCCAGTCATCCTCGTCGGCCCCCTCGAGGGTAACTTCCTCGCCTCCTTCTTCCTCGGTTGGGGTGTCACCACCGGTGCCGGTCTCGCTTCATACCCTCTCGACACGATCCGTCGTCGTATGATGATGACCTCGGGCGGTGCGGTACACTACAAGTCGATGTTCGACGCCGGTTCTCAGATCGTCGCCAAGGAGGGTACCAAGTCGCTGTTCAAGGGTGCAGGTGCCAACATTCTCCGTGGTGTGGCCGGTGCCGGTGTCTTGTCGCTCTACGATAAGCTCCAGGAGCTCATGTTCGGCAAGGTCTACTCGGTGCGTCGGCGGTTACTTCAGTCGAGACCCAAAGTTGACATGGGAAGTAGGGTGGTTCCGGTTAAACGGGTCCCCGACGTATACACATCAACGACACGGAACCCCTCGACATACAGATCCTCTACCTCTTCTCCCTTTTCACGCTGCTATCGTTTTATACATCCTTTGCAATGTCTCTTTTACCCCCATGATCTTCTCCTCGACCTGTTCAGTCTCGCTAGTGCTGTTCGGATGTGGCTCCGGAAGCTTGACATGCAGATGTGGGATACGCTGAGATCATCAGCCCTCGCACTTCACGATCACGATCACGAGGATCGGGACTTGCGGCATCATGCCATCTCCGCAGAATTCGTGGTGCAATATCCCGGAAGCCAAAGGTCCATTCCGCCTCGTATAGAGAGATTTGTCACAAGAAATTTGAGCCCTTCTTAATGTCTAAATCTATCACCCGTGTATCATTTATTGTGACCTAGTATGATCCATACCTACAGTGAACCATGTCCGAAACCGACCCAATCGCTCACGGCCGGTCCCTCACTCCCTCCTCCTCCTCCACCACCCCCACCTTCTGACGAGCCAAGGGAAGACGATCCCGATGATTTTGGTGAGGAGATAACCCTCGATGACGACCTACAATGCGTGCTCCTCGCAGTGGAGTCTCAAGGACACCACATTAATCACGACGCCCCTCAAGCCCCTTCAGCCGTGGAGGTGGGGAATGGGGAACGCTCGATGGATATTGAGGATGCGATCATTGACACCCGTCCCCGGTCACCATTCGAGCAGTTCCGGAAGAAAGGATGGTTGAGCGTCAGTGATCTCGTCGGGACAGTCTGGTGTGAGGTCCAGGTCCGCACTTTCCCCTTCAACCCTTTCCAAAATGGCTGATATGGGTCCAGTATGACTAGTACGTCAACCATCGCTCGTGGAGATGAGAGTTTGACGGGGTGGGCTAGTCGACTGAGGACACTCCCCTACCTTCCCCCTTCTCAACGACCCGCAATCATCACTTCGAAAGCTGGAGCTGAGATAAACATTGACAAGGTCAAGGTCGAGGGGAAAGAACGCATCCTCCGACGCGGTGAAGTGGGTCCTCGCTCTTCTCTCTTATCTCTGTTCATCATCGGGGTACGAGCTGAGGTGTGGTGGGGGAGTAGAAGATCCACAAACGGCTAGAGAGGGAGATCCACCCCGAGCAGATCGTCGTCACAGCGACTACTCGAGAAGACGTTTGGGGTATATGGTAGGTCAATCTTGTGTCGGAACAGAGGTGAGATACGGAGAAGGAAGCTGATGTGGGGGTGGGGATAGGTTCCTGAATTTGTTCTCTGCGATGGAAGCTTTGATCACGCTTGGGAAATGTAGGGAGATGCCGGTGGTGGGGTTCGTCCGGGGGATCCTTGTTATGGGTGTCATCGTGAGTCCCACTCCACCTTTCCTCGACGTTCAGTTTCTGGTCGTTGATGGGGAGCAGGACGAGATCACTCGCAGACCGGTGAATACGACCCCAACCCTGCCCGAGACCCGGAGCGTCCGCCAAACCCAGACCTCTCTAACCACAATCTTCTCGCCCACGAAACCTCGGCCTGTCGTGGCGAAACTAGTACCCCGCACGCATGAGCTGTTCGTTAGCGACTCCAAAACCCGCGCGTCCGGGACTCTCCCGCGAGAGGGAGATACGATCGCTGGACGATTTCAGGTCATGCTGTATAAAGAGCTACTCGACGCGATGCTTCTCTCCGCTACTCCCATACAATCAGGTGGATCGGGGGAACATGCGAACCTACCGACCGAGACGCCTTTCTCCTTCGCGGCACTGTTCGCGCACCTCGGTCTGGACGAAGTGGAAGGCTTCTCGGAGGATTTCATCAGACAGTCTCCAGCGGTGGTGAGCGGTAATGCACTGAGATTCGGGGCTGGGGAGGCGAGGACTTTGGTTGAGATGGGGAGCGTGTGGGCGGGGTATGTCCTTGCTCTCGGTCTTGGTTCCGGACCACATTCTTCGGACGCCCGATCCCCTCTCAAGATCGCCCAATCGCCCTCCCAGGGCAACGTCAAGGGAAACGAGAAAGGTAAAGGGAAGCTGGGACAGACGGAAGAGCGGCTCGAGCTAGTCTATCGTCGAGCGGGTCCTGCAAAGGAACGGACGAAGAAGCGGAGGGGTAAGCGACGGAAGGATGAAGCGGACGAGGAGGACGAGAAGCTAATCGAATTGGCTGTCGACGCCAGCCTCGAGGTCTTGGCAGCTACACCAGTCCCGGGAAAGCCGCCCGATCAATCCAAACCCCCTGATGGAGCGGAAAGGGACTGGGAGGAACGGGAGCGCGAGGAGGACGAGCTGGCTTGGGCTCTGGATATGTCACTTGGCGGTACGGCGGACCTTGGAGAGGACGAGGGAGGGGAGGTGCTGCTGAGGGCATCTCAGCGGACCGCTACACCTACTCCTTCTCTCCGACATCCCTCTTCACCACAGCCCTCTCCAAGTCAGCAACTCGCTTCGTCATCTCTTTCTCCGTGGCAAATATCCCCTCCACAAGGTCCACAGTCCCCCACCTCGGATCCTGATACACCGGCGAAACCCGGTACATCTTCCGGCTCAATCATCGGCCGACACCGCTTCACCCATTCACCGCGCCTGCTCGCAGCCCACCTGAGCTCGGTCCTCGAATGGTGGTTGGGCCAGCGGGAGGCGATCGGTGTTGGGATCGAGGAGACGAGGAGGTGCGGGTGGTGTGAGTTTGAGGAGGGGTGCGAGTGGCGGTGAGTCGAGTCCGCAAAGTGGATAAGAGTGGATAAGAGTGGAAAAGCTGACGGTGGAGACAGGGCGAAGAAGGCGGAGGAGGCTGTTGAGACAATGAGATTGCGAAGGTGATGAGTGGAGATACCGGATGGAAGGCTGACGTGACATTGGCCGAGGGACAAGAGGCGTGGAGCTGACGCATCTTGCACTGATGCACGGTCGGACATCTACACTCAAACTCAACAGACTAAACATACGCTCACCCATGTCTATCAAGTAATGCACGGTATGGTCTCTCCATCGGTTCCAGTGCTTTTGCGGATAAGCTGTTGTTGTGACAGAGGGAAGGACGGACGAGCTGGGCTCGGGGACGCGGGGCGAGGCGGTAAGTTGGGGTTCTATCTACCCGTGCCACCGACGCTTGAGGCGGGAGGGCTGATGGACTGAGCTTCGGGAGCTTGAGCTGACACACCGTGATACACCTCACATCTTCATCAACATACCCATCTACACTGATATACTGACACACGCAACTTTCTGCATATGCTCACCTCCTACAGGGAGAGTCCCTCCCCCTCCGCCTACCCCCCTCCACCCCATCCAGAACAGATCCTCCATACCCCCGGCCCCGCCCCCTCCCCGACTGCCTCCCTCTGCACGGCCCCCGCACCCGTGACACCCGGCCAAGTCCCCCCAAGCGTCCCATCCGCCATCCCCACCCCCCAAGCCCCACACGGTCCTCCAGACCCATCCGGGTGCGCCCAATTCCATTCCACCCAATACCCCCAAAGCACTAAAATCCACACCACGACATTCATCAAGATCAATACCCACTTCACCCAGTCCGCTCCGCGGCCCCGACTACATGAGTGCCAGTGCGAGTGGCGCGCGGTCTCGAGGTCGCATGCTCTGCACCGGTTTGTGGATTCGGTGAATGATGGGGGAGGGGCGAGGAGGAGGGTCTGTTCGTGTGATGAGGAGATGGGGCAGTACTTTGGGGGAGACAGGGGGAGGTATGTTGGTGGAGAGGGAGGGGTTGGGGAGGTAATCATGATGCTCGGGATTGGAGGGTTCTCAGTGAGATGCTGGATCGGAGTTGGGTCTGTGGACCGGGGAATGAGGGACGAATCAAGGGGGGCGGCGGTGCGCGTCGGGATGGAGATGCTGACAGGTGGCGCCGTGACCTCACGATCACCGTCAAGTGGTCGTGGATGCCGACAATACCCGGGCGGAGGAAGGCACGGCATCGGATGGTGCGGCGGGAGCGGCGGGACGGTCGGGATCGTTGGAGGTCGTACGGGGTTGTTCACCGTCCAGCTCGAAGCTTGGCGGATCTCTTGTGAGGCGGCCTCGAATGGGAGTGTGGGCGCGAAGAAGCCTGGGCCGGTCATGCTTGGCTCAAGTGTCCGTGACTCCGGATCTCGGAATGATGAAATTGTTCGGCTACTAATCGACTGAAGTTAATGAATGGCGTGCGAGAATGAAATGATCAATAACGAGGCCAGGACATCAAGCTGAAAGCTCGAGGCGTCACATCGAGGTGGACTGACAAGGGATCGAACCTTTCACTCAATACGCTGACGTTTCGGTGTGTGGGGAGGGGGGGGGGAGGGGGGGGCGGGTGAAGGGAGGGGTCCCTTGATGCGCGAGGGAGAGGGGCGAGGCGTGTTGGATCAGCTTATGAACGGTTGATCACCGCTACGGGATGTGATGTCTTCACAAGTGGGAAGCACAGGAAGACTCTTTGATGGCGTCTCTGCATGGGAAAGTCTCGTCTATGGGCTTCGGACAGAATCAGATGGCACGAACGAAGGCAGCCTGCGAGCTCGGATGTTTCGTTTCGTGAGCCACAAATAGCTTGCAGTCACCGCGCAGCCCCGGCTCATGAGCCAACTTGGCGAGGTGACCAGGCGGGAGCTGTCGGACGCATCAAACTCTTTTCGATACTTGAGATAAGTTGTGACTGACGGCACGGGCCGTATCCTGCTTGATAGGGGAAGATGTATCCCGGGGTCGAGATCCACTGCAGGCTGTCCACTCAAAAACGACCTGCGATGTCTGAGTGAAGGCTGTTAGCTTTGTTGACCGGTAAGAAGGGGACGAGCCTTCTACAAGAAAAGTATGTTGAGAAGATTGGCCTTCCCTTCAAGTATCCGATGCATGCCATCTACCAATCTCAGATAGCAAGTTGTGTCTAGACACTGATCCCCCCGGGCTAGTCCGGCTACGGCGCTCTCAGGAAGGAAGAGGATAATCCCACTGAGATGTTGGACACCTTACAGCGGATCGCGGTGAAATGAAGCACTACGTGACCACACTGGCTGGTCAATAAAGGAAGGTATTGATTATGCAGGGATTCACTTGGGACTATCCACCCTTTGTACAAGGAAGGATGCACTGGGTACTGCCACTTAAAGAAGGATTATGGATTTCTGTGTGAGGTTTGGAGCTTCTTGACCCGTGTCGGAAGACTTAGGCCTTCTGCTCTGAAACGTCCTTAGAAAGCATGAAGACAGTGTCTTTTGAGGGATGATTGTCCTCACTTGTGCTATGTTTTCTGGACAGATTCATAAGAATCGCCTGTTTTCTGGCATGTCCACATTGCTTAAATCTCTTCTCCCCTCCTCGTTTTGCCAATCCAGGTACACCGCATTCATTTGCACTTCACACAATACACCATGGCACAGATATGGTCCCTTGGGCCTGCTGAAACATTGCTCGGATGTGGTGCGGGCAACACAGTGGTATGGAAGAAAGCGCAGTTGAAGGATGGCAACATGGTCCATGTCGATTTCAACACCCAGCATTTGGTGTCCAATGATCCAGCAATGCAGAGGGCTCCTCAGCTTCTGGATGAAATACTTTCTTTTGGACAACAACCTGGCAGCAGCTTGATACAAGGGACCAGCAAAGGGTGGACACTCTTTCCACAGTGAGTCATGGGAAAACTCTTTTGAATATAGAGTCTATTTCAGAGGTTCTCTGCCAGCAAGCTTTTGTTTGGCATTGCGGACAATCAGTCAGCGTGTGACAATGCTGACTCCAAGCAAGCGCTCAGTTGAGTCGCTGCATTTACTCCGTTCATCTCCTGGGCCTGAAAGCAATTGGATCTCCATGGAGGAGACTGTACTGGCTTCCTCCAGGTATAACAAGTGCAGCCTCATTGTTGCAACATTTGAAGGTCTGTTTGTTGGCGCCCTACTCACCAGCCAGCTCCAAGGAGATGAGGCAGTGATGAGAGGGGATCTGACAATGGACATCTATGAGGAGATGTGTGTCAGACAAGGTGATCAGCCATTGCCACATGTTTGTTCTGCTTAGTCAAGCTCTATCAAGGTCATCAAAGGCATTGCGCAAATCTCTCCTTCTTGTACATGAATCATGATTTTGGAGCCACTATCTGCAGAACGTTCTCTTCCCTGTTGACTCCAATCCACGTGATCACTTGTTGTAGAAGCCTTGCTTCTGATGGATGGACCCAAGCATCTGTCATAGTGCAACTTCAACCCGCAAAAGAACCTGATGTGTCACGATCGCATATCGAACAACGACGGCAAAACCACGTTTTCGCCAACTATCGCCGAGAGTCGCACATCCCAGGACGCCCAAAAACGGCAACGCGCGTTCTTTCGGCCTCCTTGCGTTCCGAACCCCAAGATTGCCGAGATTCACCTTTTGCGCCACTGCAGAGATCGAGACGTGATGTTTGGAAGACGAGACACGGAACACAAAGCTATGGAGTATATAGGTACTATAGATCGCTGAGGGATAGCCTCAGCGATTCGAGATTGGAGTCATTGAAGTCATTGAAGTCATT
>JAABUP010003503.1_pt1 | contig 27640 bp, 43 predicted proteins | sample 5559201 | NCBI WGS metagenome assembly JAABUP01 (sample SAMN10711887, study PRJNA513373) | rock metagenome | isolation source: Antarctica rocks | place: Antarctica | reverse complement strand
GCACTTACAAAGCTCGACAACGCCAGATATGTCATGGCAACTTGCCGGTGGTGTTTGTGATACCGTTCAGTTGCTTTGCAATACAAGTATGTGGCTTGCATTGCATGGTCACAATAGCTATGGATAGATTGAGACATCGTGCATCAGGCAATCTTAGAGAGTTTGCCATGCGAAAAGACAGGCCAGGCCATTTGCACCTCAAGAACAAGCTCTAGATTCCAAACAACAAGCCGATAGACAAGTGATCACACAGCTCACGCATACAGATAGCTTAGAAATGTGACAATACATGTTACCAAGATGTTGGCTGAGTATCACATCAGAGACAATGCAGGCAAAAGCTTGACACCAGAACTAGATGCTGACCGTGAATCTGTGAAGTGTATGGCGCCAGGCAAGGCATAGCCGCTGCCCTTGGCAGACATGGCAACTGCGCGCACTGCCATGCGTGTTGCGCTTGTGCCTATAGCAAGTTTGTTGCAGCTGAGCTGTGCTGCAGCCCTGAGCAGAAGAGCCTTCCTCAAAGCTGCTATGAGATCTTCTTTGCCTGTCACATCTGACACTGCCTGCATTGCACGTTAGCCTGATTCAGACAATTGGCCTCCACGGTCTCCTGAGTCTAAAGCTTGACATTCTGGCAAGGTTGCTGTACTGATACTGGCTGGCTGCAAATGCACATGTGTTCAGCAATCCCTGGCATTGCCTTTGTTGGCAAGCAAAGTGTGTGCAATGACTATTTGCACCAGCAATTCGGCTACACGCAGGCAACTTGATGCCAACACATCACTGTGCTGCATTGGTCTGCTCGTAGAATTGTGAGGCTTGCTAAATTTAGCAATAAACAAGTGATTCTGCTCAGGGTTGCAGCTGCTCACCTGTAGCAGGCGGTGCAGATCTGATTGCAGGTGATGCAAGCTTGGGCAGCATCCAGATGTCTCAGTTAGGATTGGCTCGCAGACAGGCAGGAAGATTGCCTCCAATGGAATAACATGCAAAGGAATCCCTGCCTTATGGCAGCTGTCAACCAGTTGTTGTGGAGCTTTGCTGTCACTGCTTTGTGTTGACGCAACCATCGCTGCCTCAACTACATGTACAGCTTTGAGATCGAAGGCAACCTGACCCCTTTCCAGTCTTTCTCGGTCTCTGTTGTGCATCTGCTTGAGAAAATACAGCATAGCCTGTGATGCTGCACCTGTAGTATGACAGATTGCGTTGATGGCAGCTGTTGCATGAAAAGGCTGGGATAACAGGCAACGCATTCAGCGAGACTCACCACCAGACAGAGCAATCAGGACGCTGTCGCCAGGTTCTATGCTGCTGCTACCCCTCACGCCGCCCCGCACCTGTACCTCAGCGACCCAATTTGCAGGGCAGCACAACATATGATTTTCAAGATATGGCCAGGCTACAGAGGCTTCGAATGTGCACCTTACTAACCAAGCCATCACAAAGGCAACCCCGACAAAGAGGTTCTCGCTGCCTTGCTGCTACCTGCAGCAGGCACGGATCTGTTGCTAGAGATAGCCATGTGAAGTGACAAGACTATCAGTCAACACACCTCAGCTGGCTTGCACTTGCATTTCATGCAGACTGGCCGCTTCCTCTTGTCCTGAGAAGCAGTGTCACCATCTTCTGCTGGCCCCGCGTCCGCTGTATCGCTGCGACTGGTCATCCTGCTTCAGGTTAGTTAATGTATTGACGTTGTGCAGACGGCTATGCGAACAGCAGCAGTCCGTTGGCAACCGGCAGAGGAGAAGCGCCCAACAAGCTGCCACTGCAACGTAAACCTGGTCACTGACAACGGCGTACAGCCTGCCACCCACCAAAGAGGAAAATATAGCAAAGAGAGCTTGCGATGCGTTGGCCAGCCAAAAAGTCTGATGACACTGGTGTGAACTCAAACAAGGCGACAAAGAAATTTGGCTCAAGTGTGTGTGTCAGCATGTACCCCCTTCTGAAAGCAGGGGGGGGGTGTAGGCACTCCTCCATGCGGTCACCATTTGGCATTCTGATACCAGTACAATATCTACAAGATTTTTTGTACCTGCTGGCATGATGTATAAAGCCTCGATAGCAGCGAAGTAACACACCTCGGCAGTGAAAGTCAACGGTCCAGCCACATATGAACACAACATGCAAAGGGTTTGTAAAAGTCATGAACTACCCAAGTCGCCAGAAGACACACAGCAAAAGGAGCAACACAGCCCACACTGTAGGCACAAATGAAAACGATGATCGTAGATTCGACGAACAGCTGTCAGAAAGGACACAAAGTCAGTTGGACCAACATCAGTCAAGACTGCAGTTCTTGCGTGGAACATATTCTCAGCATCCATGCACATGGCAACTGGGGTGGCCTAAACACTATGATTGAGATCCTCTGCTCTTTGTGTTTGCAGCAGCTTGTGGCCCATTATTCATCCAGTAATCTTCCGCAAACTTCTCCACCGCATTCTCCTCTACATTCCCCAAAGCTTGCTCAATGCTCTGCATGCTCTCCAGCCCACTGTTAGCCCTCTCAGGCATGCCAGCCTGGTCCCGGTGATCAGGTGGCATATCATGCAGCAAGTGTGCCACTGTCTCGGGCAACTCCATTGATTCCAGCTTGCCCATGCTCATGCTGCCAATCCTGCTCATGTTCTGAAAGGGACTTGGAACAATTCCAGAAGGTGCAGATGATGTCATCATGCCATCATGTCCATGTGGGTGCTGCTGCATGATGTGATCGAAATCCACTCCACTGCCCACAGGCAAGGAAGGGAAGCTTCCCAAATTGATGCTGCTACTCTGAAACCTGTCCAAGGCGCCAGAAGCCTGCCCAAACATGTTGGCCATGAAGTTTGCAGAAGGCATGCTTTCCATGCCAAGAGGCCGCGGGCCAGAGGCATTAGCAGACTGAGCAAAGGGAGAGGGCTGGGAACTTTGGGGTCTCTGGTGGGGCGCCTGGGTGGAGCCCCTATCTTGGTTGGGGGAGTGCGGATGCTGCCGCTGACTATGCTGTGGATGCTGCTGCTGATGGTGCTGAGCCTGCTGCTGAGGTGGCATGCCAAATGGAGACGGCGGCCCGCCTAAAAACGCATGCAAGGGTTGGACATATGAAAGCAGGGCACATTGCCTGGAAGGTGTACCAGTCTTTCTCCAATTTTTGGGGTGAAATGGAATTGCCAACTGAATGTGCAGCAGGTTGCAAGTCAAATGCATGCCTGTATGGAAGTCTGCCTTGCATGGATGTGAATGTGAATTTGGTCATTGATTGCAGTTACAAATGGTGTATGCTTCAAGCTGGCAGAAAAGAGTGGTGTGTTCGTGTGACCGAGTGAACAGATCCAAAGCATGCATGAACAATGACTGAATGCATGAAAGAACAAAAGTTCCAAACAAGAAGATGTGTTAATGACCACAACAGCCAGACTGGTGATATGCAACTGCCTTTAGTAACATGCAATTGCCAGAGACTCCAACTAAGAATTTGACCTGGCCGCTTATTCTGTAGCGCCCCAGGCAGGGGTCCAGGTGGGGGTAGCCTAAGATGTAGTGGCATGCCAGGCGGTCTAAAACCCCCACCCATGTAGTTGGGCATGGCGCCTGAGGCCTCAGGGGGGATGAACCCCTGCGGGGGCATCTGATGCTGGCCCGGGGGAAAGCCTGCTGGCCTGTCCCCTGGTGGGCCCCCGGGGGGCATCCCATTGGGATACGGAGGGACATAGGGGGGGCTGTCCTGCATCTGGTTGTAGGGCTGCGATGATGCACCTGCATATTGCAGCAGAGCATCTCATTTGCTGAAGCCATTTTGAGTGATTCACGTGGTGCTGGGATCAACAGCAAAACTGCAAGTCAGCAGAGTTGTGTGAATGTAGCAGAGTGAACATGAACTGCCAGACAATTTTACAGACACAGATGTCCTACAGACAGAGAATGCCCAGGGGCATTGCAAACAAGTTTACTGCTAAGGTGTTGCTGCCCTGCCAGGACCACAGCTCTGCCTTCCACTGGTGCTGCTCTGGGTTAGTAATTCACAGCAGTTCTGGCTTGTAAATGGTGTCATGAGCAGATAAGGGGTACAAAGTCACATGTGAGCAGCCGAATGCAGCACACATGTCATCCACAGCTGTGCAAGCACGCGGTCCAGCTGTGTTGGTCTGACACACACCCACCAGCCAAGACTGCATAGCTTGCTATCACCATCAGAACAGTGGGCAGCAAGAGCATCACGCCAAAATCAAAGCTGCCTGCGCAATCACCTGGTGAATTAGGAGGGGGTGGGGCGACCAGGGTGCTGTCATTGGGCACGCTGACATTGTCCAGGGCGCCAGTGCTCATGAACTGCTCGCTGTCCACAGGGTAGATAGCCCAGCCTGGATGGCCTGGCTGCCACCAGGAGGCCACTGCCTGCGGCTGCAGCTGCCGCACCTGTACCCATAATAATAATAATAATAATAATAATGATAATGATAATGATAATGATAATGATAATAATAATAGCGTGTACTTAGCCAGCAGGCATCAGGTACATGCAACGCTGTACTCATGCACCATGCCCACTTGACATAACTGTCTTTTGCATACTGCGTGTCATGTTGTCAGTCACTACATTGACGTCGTTGCTGCTGACAGGCCAAGGTGACCTTCTTTACTGCATGAAATTGGTGGCATTGATGTCACGTCGTCGCTGCTGACAGGCCAAGATGACTTTCTGTACTGCATGGACATGGTGGCATTGATGTCATGGCAGCCTGTCAGATCAGGCACGCTTTCGAGGTTGATTGCTGCAACATGACTGGGAGGGCTTGCCAATGGTTGCTTTAGCTTGCAATTTGCTGGCTTCAGCAGAATGTGAGACGTACCTGTTCCCTCTGTGCAGGCGTCTGCTGTGCCATGAGGGTGGCCTCCATAGTAGTCTGAGTTCCCTCCTGACTCTTCTTCTGCAAAAGACCTGCATGGAGAATGCATGTTGCTGCTGCATTGACAGGTCTTGTATGGACTTGAGCAGCGGGCTGCATGCAGTCTTGAGTCATTGCCATGCAAAATAAGTGTAGTTGTGTATTGACGCGCCATTAGCTTGACGTCACAACAGCCTAGATGAGGACTATGCAGGCAGGAACTCCTGAGCAGCCAATGTAAGCTTGAGATCTGTGCAGCAGTCACCCGTCTAGATCAATACCAAGGGATGCACTGGGTACTGCAGAACACACCCATTGTAAATGGAAGGAGTGTAGGCTGCAGCATACATGACAGGCACAACACGTCTGCGGGCCTCGACTCACCGACTGGTCTGTCCAGATCGACATTCCCAAGCCTGCATGTGAACAGCAGCCCCACTTCCATGTTGGCCTTGTCTGCATACCAGATGCGCATCCTGTTGTCTGCCACCACGGCCCGCATGGCATGGTCCCGGGCATCATCCCACTTCTCTTTGCTCAGCTTCAGCACCTGCTGCAGCTTTTGCCGCAGATGCCCATCAGCTTCTGCCATGAGTGACAGCTTGCGGAACTCACCAACTGCACGGGAAAGGTCAGATGTAAGCAACATGCAGGATGAGAGTCTCTACAAGGCCATCAAGACTGCTCAATTGAATGCACATGAACAGCTCTGATAAGTGTTTTGACAGATTGCATAATAGGTACTTTGCTCTGCTGGCATGGCACACGTGCTAAAACCGCTGCATCTGGTGCACAAATGCTAACATCAGTGTAACATGAACATTCCCCAATGTGAGCAATTTTGCGTTGGGTCACCCCTTGCAGTCATGCAAGCAATTGGGACTTGCAACTGTCTAGGGCAGCATGCACAGGCATGCAGATCTGCAACAACATGAGGTCTGGACTTGATTGCGCAAAAATTGCATTGATGTAGTGCTCAAGCTCACACTTGGGTTTGGTTTCTGAGGTATGAATCAATAGGTATGCTGGCATGTGCTGAATACCAGCTGTTGGCAGGCGCTGCTGCTTTGATACTCAGCATATCACAGCTGATGATGCAGTGAATGGGTCAGATGGCCACTGTGTTGTGTCTTGGGGTGATTTTCGGCAGATTTACTTGAGCAGCTGATGGTCAGCAACTGTCTTGCTGATCACACGATTCTTGGCGCAACAACCCTGAAATACAAGGCATTCACCTTTGTTGATGCAGTTCTCAGGGATGTTGATGTCAACTCCAGCCTGAACAGCAGCGCCCTTGATGTCCTGCAGCTTCTTCACAGTCTCTTTGCCCATATGCTCCAGCTTGCTGACATGATCATCCACATTGGGAATCTCAACTTTGCCGGCTGTTCTCGTGCGCCTTGTGGCCACCTGCAGGATTCCAATTGAAGTAGCTCAGAAAGCATGAACAATGCACCAGCAAACTGCTGCAGTTCAACAGGGCTTCAGCCATGCAAGACATGACAGCGATGTCACCTTTGCCAGCCAGTTTGGTGATGTTACATACAAACAAGCTGTGCTCCAATTGCCTTCACCCCAATACACAGCTTCACCCCAATACACAGGTCGCAGGTAAGGTGCCAAGCAACAACAGCGTCATATTGACAAGGTCTGTAAGACCACAGCAAGCACTGAGCGTAGGCTGAGTATGCTCACCACAAAGCCCTCTGATACAGCATGCCGTATGTTGACTTTGCGACCATCACGGTGAGCAGCTCGTACTAGCAACCTGAAAGGCGGTTTCCTGCCTGACAGCATGGCTTCAGAGCTGTCAGAGACATGCAGATCCGGCAGAGCTGCCATGCCGCGCTGCACAGCACCATTGCAAGTCCATCAGTGGCACAACAGCACAAGCAGCAAAGCTGACCACAGCCTGGGGTAACCTGTCTGATTTGTGCACATTGCATGGCATAATCATGCATACCTGGCTGGTGCACATCAGATGCTAAGCCAATGGTGCTGACCCATGAGCTGCTTAGACATTTCAAGACAAACAGAGTGGCCCAGCTGCACTGGGCAACTGCCCTTATGGGCAAACTGTACAAGACATGCCAAGTAGAACAGGTCCCAAACAGTCATCTGTGTTGCAGCAAGCACGGCTTTTGATTGTACGGTACTATGCTGACGACATATTACATGCAGCGTTGTGACACTCCAGTTTACCTGCAGAGCTACTACAACCTTGGACTGTGGGTTGTGACTGGCAGCGCCTCCAGGAACCAGCAATGGATTGGTTTGCTGCAACAGCACAGAGAATATCTGGTCTTGAGACTGTGCCTGGCAGCAAAATCTGCCGCTGATAGCAGCAATGTGACGTGACTGTACATATGTCAGGGGAAGTTCCCCAGAGCAGGCCATGCAAGAGAAAGTAGGAAATGTGAAAAGAAAAGAAAAAGAAAAGAAAAGACTACGGCTGCCCAGGGTATGAATTGTAGCTGTAGGAGGCCTAGCACAGAACGTACACAGCAGGGTCTGCAGAAGGGCCATAAATGTCGCTCCGTTCCCGCAGGGCATTCTTGCATCCACACTCACATATCTAAACTAACTTGTGCCATAGCACAGACTTGGCGTGATTGCTGGTGCAGGTGAACGCAGATCACGTGCAAGGAGCACTAAGGGCCATGGATGTCCATCAGGTGACAAGGCATCTGTATGTAGACAGCTGCGATGCGCAGGATAATACGTGGGATGCATGCGCCATGAGGCAAATATTATATGTCAGTAGGGGAAAGACCTTGTTGTTGAGCAACAACGAGCAGCCATCTAGGTCTTCTTCCCTCTCCTGACCTGCCTCAAGACATTTTGCATCATACGCATTACCATCCAAGATGCACATCTGCAGGTAAGAACAGGTCAGACTGTCTGTATGGGGAGATGATGATCTTGGGAGCCCCAACACTTAGCAGCAAGTCTCAAATCAATTTGTACAAAGAGCAAGTTGATGCTGACCTCCAGTTGTACATCGGGGATGTCTTCTCCTAAGGGCACCCCAGTACCCCTATCAATGATCTCAACCCTGATGGGTGCCTCGCATTTTGCCTTGAGAATGTCATTGACAAGATACTTTGGGGCAAAATTGACGTTGCATCTTCTGTGAGGGTTATGCTCACATAGCACGCACTGGGGATCTAAACACCCCAAAGATCTGCAGAAATCATCATGCCGATGATGATATTGAAGTTTGCATGCAGAAATCTGACAGAGCATGGCATGAGCTGGCCTTTGCATGCAACAAAGAAGGCACAAGGACAACGCGCATGTAAAAATTTCAAGCAGCTGTCCTGAGCAGCAAGGTATAACAGCACTCAAGCAAGTGAACAGCCCAGCTGGACAGGAGCCAAGCTGGAGGACAACACTCACAGGCAATCATGCCGGAACACGAGTTGGAGATCCCTATTCTCAACAGCGACTCTGCCAAACTCTGGGGCGGGCAAGCTGGCGATCGCTTCAGCAGCAGCTTGTTGCACTAGGCGTTGGTCCAAGTTTGGGTTTACTCGCCGCGAAAATGCGCCGGCGAACTGAATAAGGCGAGCTTGCACGTATTCCTGCAGAGCACGCGGGTTTGTCTTCACATCCAAGAACACGAATGACGAGCGTTTGTCGTTTAAAGGTAGTTCAACCCAGCACCTCGAGGATCCTCGACGGGACTTGTTGCAGCTCTACAGGTAGTCGGATGCCTTGTTGCTCTTCGACCATGGACAATCCTGCTCAACGAGATCAGGTGAAAGGTCCGAAATGGCTGCAATGAAAATGTTGTGCAGCTTGTGACAGACTTTGGAAATAACAATGGTTTGTGCCCAGGTAGAGGTGGAACAGCAGCTTTGGCCTGGACAGGCAGCGTAAAGATCAGAGATGCCTCAGATACTCATGCTACGGTGACGCTTGGCGACAGGAAGGCACAGCCGCGCTGCAGTCCATATGCATGGGCAGCCAGAGTTCCTTGCGATTTTCCAACTCACAGCTCCTCAAATCCCCTGAGTTGGGGGCGCCAGATGGAATGTACGCGAAGCTACGCTGGCATGTACGGTTTGCTTGCACACTGAGCCCCAGATCAGCCCCAGACCCACCCTAGGCCTGCAGGGGAGAGGGGGTGCAGCAAGTAACGGGTGAATGTGGTGTCACCTGCCTATAGGCTAGCTAGTGGTGTGCAAGTTGCCCTTCGTCAGTCATCAGTGCCACATATGTGATGCATCAACTTCACTTGCAGCATTGAATTACTTAAAGCTGGGCAATGCATGCCAGCAACTGCCACGGGTGTACACCAACGAGCTTGTACAGCTTCATAACTGATTCATGCAGACTGTGTTTCAGCCAGCACTCAGCCAGCACCATAGTCATGTTGAGATGATGTAACAAACATAAAGATGCAGGCATGCTTCCTTTGTAGTTTTCGATTTAGTCATCAAGTAGTCATGCGGCTTGCGATAGAAGCAAACATACTCATGCCCACGCGCAATCTTGACCAGCACCGAAAGAGTCGACTGATTGTACACACACGAATTTCGTTTCAGTTGCTGACTTGAGTTCTCCGGTTCTTTGCACGAAATTCAGTTATAGGACGCATCGTGCCCATGGCGCGCACTGAGGTTAATGTGCAACTTGGCTTGCTTGGGTTTTCATGTGGCCGCCCTTCCAAATTTTCCGTATGTCCGTTCAGGCCTGGACCAAGAAAACGGTGAGCAAAGATGACTGGGAGAAGAAGCTGGCAGCTGTAAAGATATATAAGGAGGATATGAACAAGCTAGTCATGAACTTTTTAGTGACAGAGGCAAGTCAACTCCAGCAGAGGCTGTGCACACGAATATCCGTCATTTCAAACTAGCATGCAATGGCTCCCAGCTGGCAAAGCGCTGTGAGAGCTCAAAGATCACTGTGAGAGCAGTTGTGTCACTTATTGCAGGGCTATGTTGATGCTGCCGAAGTTTTCCACAAAGAATCAAATACAAAGCCTGGTGTGGACCTTGCAGCCATCACTGACCGTATGGAGATCAGAAAAGCAGTCCAGAGTGGTGATATCCAACAAGCCATTGAAAGAGTCAACGATCTCAACCCTGAGGTGAGGTCAATCTTGGAGGATATGTATCTGTGTCACATTACACACCTATGTATCTTTATGCGCCAGGCAGCTGCCATGCTCGCCATGGGTGATCCTGACTTTCAAACCTGGACTTGCCAACAAAACAGAGCAATCAGATACTGTTGCTTGCAGATACTAGAGCAACAGCATGAGCTGTCATTCCACATGCAGCAGCAGCGCTTGATTGAGCTCATCAGACAAGGCAGGACAGAGGAAGCACTGGAGCATGCGCAGGAATACCTTGCACCTCCAGGAGAAGACGACCCCGCCTTCCTTGAAGAACTAGGTAAACCCTTCTGCTGGAAGGATGATATAAGCACACTCCAGTGTCAATGCAATGCTTGTTAATCAAGTATCCAATACCCACTGAGCAAGTGCCCTGCCCAGGCCCAATGGGGTGCCTGTGAGGCCCATGGAATGCACTGTATGCACTGTATACACAGACTTGTTTACACCAGACAAACTCTTCTTCATGTCTGTAAGATGAAGAGCAAGCATGCGCCCTACGTCAAGAGGTCATGCATATGGCGTCAACACTGGTCTTTCTGTTGCAGAGCGCACAGTTACACTACTAGCATTCGAGGATGCCAGTCAAAGCCCATTGGCAGATCTGATGGATGTCACTCAGCGGCAGAAGACGGCAAGTGAGCTGAATGCTGCTATTCTGAGCAGTCAGTGTCAGGTGTGTTCACACTCCTATGCTCACATGCCTCATTTCTGGTTGTTTCTGCACCTGTTCTCATGCCGGGCAAAGCATCAGCCCAAGCAATGCACATGATAGCCCAAAACATCATGCTGACCATGAGATTGTTCAACAAAGGGTTGAAATGTGAGATGTGAACGCCCAAATGAGGCTTGCATCTTGACAGCATTTGCCCTGATGCAGTGTTCAAGGTATCTTTGCTGTCAAAGGAGTATACTTTTCCTTGTGTCAATCTTTGAGCTTGTACGCTGCTCATAAACAAGCACAAACTGCAGACTAGGGCCCTTATAGCCAAACATTGGTGCCTGCAATGCCTTCGCCTGCTTGTAACTTACAGGAAAAGGAGCCACGCCTGCCTACATTGCTCAAGCTGCTTGTGTGGGCACAGAACCAGCTGGACACAAGGTGCACATATCCACGCATCAATGACCTGGCAGCTCCAACTCTCACAGATCCGATGCAGACCTAGTAGAAAGGTGCTGTCAGATCTGCTCCATTCTTTGCCACTTTGTCGCAGCAATGCTGCACCCAGTTCTGGCATGGCTTTCTATACTGTCTGCCAGCTGTGCTGACGATTCAAAAACGGCTTCTGACTGAGTGCCATAGAATTTCATGCAAGCTTGCTTGCGGACAATACTGCTTGTATATGATGCTTGCATGTACTATGAGCTCACAACTCAGGATCTTTCTGTGTATACAATGCAGGGATGTCAATCAAGCTGCTGCTGCAGAGCATGAATGCCTTCCTTGTGTTTCCTGCAGACCAGAGGTCACGTGGGTCAATCACGCTGTGCCAACCAGCACTGGTTTCCTGCTTGCGACTTAGCTCAGCCTTGATTGGTGCAGCTTCTGTGTAGCCTGTCAGCTGTAACCCTGTACAAGAGTGTCTCAGCTGTGATGCTGGCCAACAAAGATGTACCATCAGAATTCCTCAAGCTGGTCTTGAGAGTTGCTCACACCAAAGAGCAGCACAGGTTAAGGGTTAGTGTATGCTGTTACAGACTTCGTAAGGCTTTCACAAGCTTGTTACTATATAGCTAGGGATACTACATTTAATGAGCAATACGGCCTCAAGCTTATTTCACGTTTATTTCACCAAATGTGGCATGATCATTGGCTGTGGGCAAATCTTGGTCTGCAAGTCAAAATTGTTCAAAGAAGCAGAAGGAAGGTTCCTGTCGAACATACAGCACTGGGCTCAGGCAAATGTCACGCTGTAGGAAGGCCCGCAGCCTGTGAATGAGCTTTGACAGTAGTCAGCAAGCACTGTTCGATGGCGTAAACCGCTGAATCCTTGTGCCTTACAGTTGTGATGGCCGCTCTGTCTCTGATCTGCAAGCAGTGTAACACAAGCCTTAAGAGCGTGAAGGAAGCTCAGGAACACGGGGAAGTTACAGGACACTCGCAGTTTGAGGAATCTACAGAACCTGTAGGTTGCCAATAGAGACACTGCTCGAACAAGGCAGCAGCTTGCACATCAGCTGATCTCGACTGCCGTGGCATGCAGGTGCTCAACCTGCAGTGCACTGCATGTAACAAGCCATGTCGAACTCAGACAGAGAAAGACCTGCATACAAAGCGGACAGGTCACAAGGAATTTCAGAACAAGGCATGCTGCCTATCTTTACCAGCACAGGCCGAGCAGCTCATTTTGCATGATTTGGAAGTATTAAGTTTCTGCTCTCACCCTGCAGACAGATGAGGCCACAGCCATCCACACAGAAGCAGAAATGCAGCAAGCTAGTGATGCTATGCGGGAGGCTCTTAAAGGAGACTCTGCAGCTTCTGCTGCACTCACTGATATGGATGTGGATGCAGCACAAGAGATGGTATACACCCTGCGCATATGATCAAAACAGCTGTCATCATGCTTGCTGTCACATGCACAAGCGCCTGTTGTCCAGGTGCCTATTCTTGATCAGCGTCAGACCATTGTTCTGCAGGTACCTCCAGCAGTCAACATTGAGCTGAGGCAGCAGTTGGAAGACATGGGCTTCAGTGCAAACAAGTGAGTCAATTTGGAAGCACTGCTTCTGCAGCAGATCTCTATCTGCTGTTCACAGCAGCATGAACACAGCTGAGTGGAACCCGGTTCTGTAGGTCTACAAGAGCGTTGCACTTTTGTGGTCAAGAATCACTGGAAGCGGCAGTGACCTGGCTCAGCGATCATGCAGATGATACAGGCCTTGATGAGCCTCTGCTCGTACCAAAGGTGCTTTCAATCATTTGGCATCAAACAGGCTTACATGGCACTACAGCCACCATTGCAGTGCTGACAGGTCATGACATTGCTGCCAGGTCATGACATTGCTGCCAGGTCATGATATTGCTGCCAGGTCATGACATTGCTGCCATTAATCCCCATGCAATGCAAAGGATTCATGTGTTTGCTTTTAATATGATTTCACCACAACAAAACTCCAGTTCAATCTTTGACTGTTGTCTTTGCCAGTGTATCACTGACCAGCTGCTTGACAACATACAATTTGTGTGTTTGTGTAATGCAGACGGAGCCAAAGAAGAAGCTCTCATCAGAAGAGGCTGCACAGCAAGCAGAGGAGCTCAGGAAGAGAATCAAAGCAAAGAACCAGGTATGCTGGTCTGACTCAAATGCTCAGACATGCTTTGGCATACCTGTTGGTGGAACTTGTTTGAGGCTGCTAGGCATTAAGCAACTGACCTGCATCACCTATTCATGCTGTGCACAAGACTTAATGAAGCAAAGCTGTGCACATGTGTCACAGCAAAAAATCAGTTGAAGGGTGAAATGTATATGAGCCCAAATACTGAGTCTGCAAAAGTTGCCAGTCAACTTAGCTTGAGTGATCGAACTTGAAAGAGCACACTTGCTGTGAAAATTTGTGAAAGGCATGAGGAACATAAGCAAGGCCTAAGACTGTTGCTGAGAAACCAAAAGAAACAGACGAGTCCTGCAACTGAACAACCAACACTGAATAACCCTCTTTTTCCCCATTGTTCTGACAGGCCAACATCATGCTTTGTCAACTTGCACAAAGTGTCTGTATCACAGCAGACCAGCACCTGTCCTTGATCACCTGTGGAAAGAGGCACAGCTACCAATATTTCTGCAAAAGAGCAGGATCTCATCTGGCCTGTTGCCAGGCTTCCCACAATTACATGTTGCCAATGGTGCCCTTGCCAGTCTGGTACAGTACAGAAGGTGTAAAGCTAGACTTGTACCAGACACTAATACCCATTTTTTGGGCAGGCAAAGAAAGCTTCAGACCTGGGTTTGGTCAGAGATCCCTTGATCTCGTCTTGTATTGCAGAAAGAGGAGGCGGAGCTAGAGAGGCTGAGAGAGAAGGAGCGCATCCGGTCTGGCAAGGAGTTGCTGGAGGCCAAGTGCAAAGAGGATGACCTCAAGCTGAAACGCAACCTAGAGCTGCGCAGGATTGAAAAAGAAGAAGAGGCTAGGGCTAGAAATAAGATCCGAGTCAAGCTAGGTACTAACCCATATGCTCATAATACCGTATCAGCCTGTATCCTCTGCATCAGGGTTACCCAGCAAGTGCCTTGGACTTAAATTTGATCCTGTGCAACAACCTAGTGCTGTTGGGACTATACAATCTCATGTTGTGCATGCTCTAGCAACTCAGAGACAAGTATCACATTCTTTTCAGTTCCCGAACCTCCTCAACGCAATCCTTCTTTGCCCAAAAGGATCGCATGATTGTTTACAAATTCATTTCAGACTGTTTAGACATGATAAACGCTTAGTACTGATGGTTTTGACCAGGTTACTGACAACCCTGGCACATCTGTACAACCTAGTTGGTTGGCTGAAAATGTAAAACTCTCTCTCTCTCTCTCTCTAGCGTCATGTTGGTTGATAAGGCAATACTCCAACTACACACATGACCTTGTTTGTGACAGTGGACTGTGTGTTGATCAGAGATGTGTTGTGGAAGATGTTGCATATCCAGTGTTTCGTGAGATTTGCTTGCCTGCAAAGCCATGTGCAGTCAATATTCAGTTGTCCCAGTGTGATTGCCACCACTGCATTGCTTGGATGCGCAGATGAGGACAGGCGAGCACGCAGACGCAAGCTGGGCCTACCTGAGGAGCTGACTGAAGAAGAGAAGGCACAAGAGGCAGCAGCTGCAGCCCAGAAGGCTGAGGCTGCAAAGAAGAAGAACAGCTTTGTCAGTGTCAAGCCAGTCTCTGGTAGGCTCCGGCTTGCCTCCATACAGTCTCGGTTTTTTCCATACAGTCTCAGCGCATAAAAGAATATCGCAAGGAAAAGTTTGCAACATTTGGGACAGCATCATGCAGCTGTGTAGGTGCCTGACACTCTGCCTTGAGTGTTTTAAAATGCTATCTTTGTGCTTTCTGGTTGCTGCGGGTGACATGGCACACTCTATAAGGCCTCAAACCAAGCAACATGAATGGAAAGAAGCTCCCTTGCTGATCACACAGCTCTGAAGCTGCAATCGATTAGCAGTTTGGGGTTGCCACACTCTCTGCATCGGCACACTAGCGTTCCTTGCACGTGATCCGTGTTCACCCGCACGAGCAACCACGCCAAGTCTGTGATAGTCTGCATCGGCACACATTGTCTATAGTTGCACATGTTCCCTGCAGTGGCTGAGAAGATCAGAGTCAAGCTGGTGGAGCTGAAGAAAGCCCACCCTGACAACAGCACTGGCGTCACAACCTGTTTCCAGACCATGCAGAAATACCTTGCAAATGTGTACCGAGATCCTAGTCAAGAGAAGTTCAGGAACATCCGTGTTGGCAACCCAGCCTTCCAGCAGAGAGTGGGTGCTTTCACAGGAAGCCTCGACATTCTAGAACTCTGTGGTTTCAAGGTAAGCAGTCTTAGGCTTAGGCCTTGTCTTGCTCATTGCACCACAAACTACATTGTGAAGGCAGGTTTTTGTGTGCATCCACTGTCAGGCCCTGCAAGTTGTTTTACACACACCCCTGCTTGCATTTTGTTGAAATAGTTGCCACCATTGGAACAGTTATGATCACTGAAACTTTGCATGTACCAGTCCCGTTTTTTGCTTTGCTTGCAGAGGAGTGCTGATGGCCAGACTCTGAGCATGTCTCAAGAAGATGCCCAGCCAGAAATTCTGACCACAGCAGGCAGCGAGCTCAACAGCGCTTTGAACAATCCATTCTTTGGCATGTTGTGAGGTGTGCCACTGGTGGGCTACATCATGGCAGCAGATATAGTTCTGGATGTTCAATAGCTTTTACTGATGGTGCTTTGCATCCATTTTGAGCCAAACTGCCTCTGTACGTTCTAGTCTGTCACTTCTTTGACTGACTCTATCGGCTAAGGCATCTTGGATGGGCTGACTCATTTCGATGCTGCAGTGAGTTTACTTTGCTTGGTTGGCAAGGGTTCCATCCAGTAGTCAGGTGCATAAACGAACCCGATGTCACAGAACATATTTGGGTTATATATATATATCTGCCTAACTGACTACAGAGGCTGTCCAACTGGAAGGCAGGTGCATGTCTGAGTTTGAATTGCTGATTTGAATGCAACGACAAAGTCCAATGTTTTGCAAAGACTTCAAGCGCATAAATCGCGCAGCCTGAAGGCTCAGTGTGAGTCAGCATGCATATGCACACCAATGGCTGCATGGGCACTTGCAGGCTGCTGCATAACTCACAGTCCCAGCTAAGCAACTGGTCAGTGAACATGTCTGGTTTACAAATCTAGCTGGCAGGTGTCAGTGGCTGAAGACAGCACTTGATTCTTCTCAAAAAATGTAGCACAACAGCAGTACCTATTGCTGGTGAGACAGAACCTCAGTGTTGGAGGTGCAACAATGACTTGCTTGGCTACTTAGTATAGTACAGGTAGGTAACTTGCTTAAAACTTGGGGGCAGGGTTGATGCCAGTGGTGTTCAGACTGATGATTGCCAATGCGGCGTATCCAAGAACGTGTCCAATGGCGCCCCACGCAAAGACGTCTATCAGGTTGAAACCTGCACATCACAAGATGCTCAGGGTCCAGGATGGAGCGGCAGCAAGTGCTTTATCGAAAGAGAGAAGGAAGCGAACCTGCTGGGTCATTTGTGCCTTTCAAGAAAGAAGCCTCCTCGCTTAGCTTGTCTCCTGCTTCTGCGTAAGTTACGTCGTTTTGTACGGGCAGCCCTTGTCTGTTGGCGTTATCGCGCTGGAAGTCCAAGAACACAAATCGCCCCAAAGCCAGTGAGACAGCTGTTGCTCCACTAATGATCAGGTTGGTGTCGCTGAGGGCGCGTGTGACCTGTCGTGGAGACCTGGTGCTGGCTCTCAACGTTCTCGACTTGATCTGGACGCGTGAAGTGAAGGCGGAACGCTGCTGTAGGACAGGGCTTGACATTGTGCTAGCGGTGCAGACCATCTTGACTTATGGCTTGGGAAAGTTTAATCAGACGATGGTTTTCGGTGGTAAACTTTTGCGCTTGCAAGGCACCTAGTTGGTTCACACGGATCACGGACAAACCTTATCGAATCGCTGATTGTGCCGCCGCGCGTATGCACGGCGTACTCTCACGCGAATCGTCCCTTGAGGCACGGGCGTCGTCATTCAAGTAATTTGGTGCAACATGATGCATAGACTTTTCGGGATTGAAATGAGCACCCCGATATTCCAAGCATTCATTTATGATGCTTATGTTCAGACTGCTCCATTTCGAGTCCAGAACGGTATGGTATGCACTGACAGTGGCTGAGTGAACAGCATTCAATCTTTGAGCATATGCATAGCCAAATATAACGCTCATTCTCGCTCTGATTTTCAAATGAAGTGACAACACCGCCTCACAAATAAACAGGATACACTCTATGCCCGCGGAAATTGCTTTCATTGCAGCATCTCAGTACCACCTTGTAGACATGCTGGTAGTGTCTACGCTGTCAGCACAAGCAGACCTTGGCAGTCAGTACCGCCTCAAAGACAATCAAGCAGGATAGCCGGTCTGTGCTCAAAAAAGACTGTTGCTGCCATCATGCAGGCACACATAGGCCTGCTAGTAGTACTAGGAACACTCTAGCTTGCTGTGGGCATCTTCTGCTCATTCCTTGATAATCTCAAGGATGACCCCTGGCACGTCCTGTTTCTTGGAATTCGTGTGCTTCCCTGCACCACAATAACATTGAATGTGAGGTACATCAGACTACGGCAGGGTGTCAGCAAACTGGAAATGCTGCCAGCACCATGCTTGTATCATTGCCTCCTGCAGGCTTCATCATGTGTTGCTTATCTCAGCTTACCTCACTTCATCATGTCCATAACAGATGGTTGTCATAGTCAATGGACGCGTTTGTTAGGCGATGCATGACAAGGCTTGGCAATGAATACAGCATCACTGCCAAGCTGAGATCTTGGGCAAGTGCATATCATTTGCCACCAGAATAACTTTTCAGCACGATGTTGACCCATGGCCACAGCTTCTCCCTGATTTTGTGAACAAAGTGCAGCAGTCTTGGAAGGTATTTCAACAACAGAAGCCCTGAACTAGCAGTCAAGCATGCTGGGCCATGAACTAGTCATTGTCAAATACACAGGCAGGAAGCTTGTGTCAGTCTGCATACCTGACTTGAGTAAAGAGATCATAACTTCGGTCCTTGATGCACTTCAACTGGCCCTGGAGAGAGCAGACAGACAATTGGAGTCACGCACACGCACACATAATGAGCACAAAATGACAGTGATAAATGCCAACAGTCTGCAGCAACATAATGTCCTCACACGCTACTTTCAAGGCATGATGCCTCGCCATGAGTGACCTCACTGCATGGATGCTCAAGCCGGGTGATGGCACATGGTATCAGGCAGTCATAGTCCAAAGCAGATGAGCCATAAATCCATGGTTACTCACCTGTTCAATCAGGTCGGCAATCTCTTGCATCCATTTGCCATTTGGTTCCACTATCATGAACTTGTACTTGGCTCCTTCGCCTTTCTTGCCCATCTCAGTGCTGCAGTTCAAGCAGCAGATGCCGCATGTGAACCGATGGCATGGAATCCATTGTCCAAGCGGCAGCGTCGTACAGTCCCATGCATCAATACCAACTCAAGAAAGGCAGAGAACACAGCTAAGCCCCACAGCTTTGGTCTCATGTATGCCTTCCTTTGATGAGCCATGGTTGTGCTTCTCCAGCCACACAAGGCAGCAACTTACACCTTGCAACATGTCTGCAGTATGGCATGACATGCGTTTTTGCCAGTGGGGTATGCTGTTTGTCAACCTTTTGACTTGGAGACAATCCTATGCGACTTGAAGGCGGGACCAGGTGCACAATACACGGTCTGTTAGATTGCGAGGATCATGCAATCAAATGCAAGCACATCTCTGCTTGGACAGCTGTAATTGGTATGTTGTTGTTGAGCCACCCTACCTTGAGGAACTCCTGATTCTTGGGTCCAGCAGTTGCAACCACATGTGCACCACGCAACTGCAGAGACAGCCACACAGTGCATCAGGAGGTTGGTACAGATGTTGGACGAGTGAACAGTCTTCACCACAAAGCCCTTGAAGCGCTTTCAGCGCAAGCTCAAATTAGGGAAACTAAAATCAGCAAAAGGCACAGTACAAGACCATGTCGTGATCCTACGCACAGTGTATGTGCTGTTTGTCCGCACCTTAGCAGTCTGCAGAACCCAGGTACCAACCCCAGAGGACCCAGCATGTACTAAAACTCTGCTGCCTGGCCTGATATTCCAGTCAGACATGGCCTGCAGATTTTCAAGCGAGCTGCATGTTGTTGAAATTATTTCTTACATAAGAAAAACATATAAGCATGCAAACAAGAGCAGTGACACACACGTGCATCAACATATTGCCTGACATATGGGCACTCTCCATGTACTGTAAGCAAGACTGTAGCCGACATGTGTGAACATCTCAAGCCGTCATCACAACAGGGGTTTACGTGTCATCGAACGTGTACAGGCCTGGTGGATGACACACATTGTCCTGATTCATGTATACCTGCCAGCATGTCAAAGATACAAGCGGGACTTGACCGGCCTCATGCAATGGTAGCGATTTTGGGCAGTATGCAAGCCACTCCTCCTTAGCACTGGCATACTCTGCATATGTTCCTTCCTTGAAAGTCATCCAGAACCAGGGAGCCAATCCGATAACTCTGTCGCCTTTCTTGAACTGTAGCAAAAAGGAGAAAGCTCAAGTCGACGCGTGACAGTCAGCGGGATGCTCAGACTGGCAGGAAGGTTGCAGACCTTGCTGCCGGAACCAACTTCCTCAATGATCCCTGAGATATCTCCTCCTGGAATCTGCATGCAGGTGCACGTTTAAAGGCAGTGACACACACAAAAAAGCGTGTCGGTTCGGGCATGCCGAGGCTCTGATGTTCGACAGAAATGCGTACCTTGGGCAGATGTTCCTTGTTCGACGATCGCATCTTGTAGTCAACAGGATTGACGCTGGTACCATACTGTTTGACAAGAACTTCCCCGTCTCCACGCTTAGGAATGGGCCGCTCTTCGACCTTTAACACTGAGGCATCACCAGGCTGGTTATACACAACAACTCGCATAGTACCAGAAGGAGCCATCGAACTGCGATCGCCGAAGACAAAGCTGAGCCGAAACTTTTGTGAGCGTTAGTGGTTACAGCGACAGTGGGAGTGGGCAGAAAGCTGGCTTACAACATGCACTCACCCACATCATGTAATGGACATTAAATAGGACATTAAATACATTGATTGATTGGTTGATTGATTGATTGTCATTCATATTGCAGTATCTGGGTCAAATCAAAGCCTCACTGTCCTAACCGCATGTCTTGCGCCTGGTTTCATTCCCTGGAAAACGTTCCCTTGAAAGATGGGATCACAGATACACTTTCCCAAGGACACACTCATCTGCAGAGCTTGGAAGAATGTCTGGATCAAAGAGATACTGCACCTGATACAGTATGCAGTAAAGCAAGCTTGTACACATGTGCGTCAACATATTGCCTGACATACATGTGTAGGGCTGCGCTATGCATTAAAATGCACCTCGGAGGCTATCTTTACAGCCCTGGAAACCGTTCAGCTAACACGAGGCAAGCGTGTCAGAGGTTTGTTAATCAACATCATCCTTGCATTCATTCACCCACCCATCAAAATGTTCCAGCATTGAATCATATGGCTCTGTAGCAGTTCGGGTTCTTAACTGCTCAAGAATTGTACAGTCTATCTAATCTTGTCTTTCTCTTCCTCTAGTACTCTGAAGCATCCCATGCCATACATCTGGATGACATCTTTCCCAAATCTGAAGTAGCATCTTGGGGTTGAAAACTAGGAGTAGTATCAAACCTGCATTCATGCCATACACAAGCAGAACATAGCATGAAGGCCTATCACATAGCATACGGTAGTCCAAAGTAAGCTGCTTGCCATCACCATATACAAAGCGGATTGCATGCAGGATTAGCAGAGTGTGAGTGTTAGTGCGAAGTGTTAGTAATGTCAAGCTAGAAACAGCAATACTTCATGAGTTGCTGCAGATCTGGGTCATGACACCAACAAGCTCTTTGCAGGCATCATCCTGATCAACTTTGGCAGCAGTAGCATTCAAAGCGCCCTTGATGAACTTCAATGCTTCGCTCATACTGTGCTGATCGAGCCAGAGAGAATACTGCAAACACCCACAAAACACAAATCAGGCAGTGAACATACTCTCGGGCATGCATCAGCAACCCTGAGGTGACTGCTGATTGGACAAAAAGAAAAGGGTTTACGGCACCCTGCTTCGCGCAAGGAGAATCCACTACAGTAATGCAATACAGCAGTGCCATCTGAATAGACAAGATTGTGTCTTGAGGGGTCACTGAGTAAAGTAGGCAGTGTCACAGTGCGCGATGCATTGCTGCAGCAATGCTAAATACTGCACTAGCGAGCCTCTAGCAAGTCATGATTGGGTGCAACAGCATGCATACCAGTCATCATGGATGGCTGTTCCCGTTGTCCATCTTGTGGTGGCAATTGTACAGTGCAAGCACAAAAGTCATCATGATGCTGTGCAGCAAGATGTCCCCAGCAGGAACAGGCAGAGGACATATAAGGTGTGCATTGGAAACTATTGCCCTGAGCTGGAGCAATTGCAGTGTAGCACAGGCACAAGAACTGGGCGAGGCAATGTGAAGCCTGCAGTGGTGTTTACCTGTGCAGGTGTGAAGCTCTGTCTGACATGTGGTGACTGCAACTCAGCAGGGGCTCGGGAATAGAGGTGATGCAGCACCACACTGGCTGGTAGCTCTCTCACTAGTGGGCTGCCCATCACCTCTGCAGTTTCTAGGAACAGCAATCGCCGAAAGGCTCTCAGCATGTTGAAGGGCAGACCCAGGTGGTCCAGTGGGTAGACTGACTGGCCCACACCTGCCTCTAGCTCCCCCATGTCCTGAAGAGAGACCCATGCAACAATATGGCCTTGTGACCATACGAGGGTTGTTGAAACTTGCTCAAGATGAGTGGAGGTGTACTGAATCTGTACTGTTGTCTGAGTGTGCTGATACCATGAGATCAGGCAATGTATGCCACCTCATGGATCAAGTGTAACGATATGACAGCATGTGGCTGCCACACCCATCTCAGCTTTGTCATGCCATCACATGTTCAGGGCCAGCACCTCAAGCTTAGCCATGCGCTATCTTTTCAAATGAATGACAAGATCAAACACAAGCTCAATCTGAAATAGGCCATGTTTCAGACAACATATCATACATCGCATGCAGTCGTACAACATGTGTCATCACGCTGTGATGACATTTGCAAGACTTTACTGGCCAAAGCTTGACATTGCGTGTTAAAGTCTCAGGCTTATTCTGCATCACCATCACAGCATGCCGCAACTCCTGTTGTACAAGGACAAATTACCTCCTTGACAAATCCACATGCACACTGTGGCTGACACCCACTAAAATAACGGCTATCTTACAAGCTGATGCACATGCAGGGGCTCTGCCATTGGTGAAGCCAAGCTTGCCATCTGCAAAGACAGACAAGCAGGCGAACAGGCAGGCAGACAAGCAGGCAGGCAGGCAGGCAGACAGATAGACAGACAGACAGACAAGCACTGACCTTTGCTAGGCGGAGCTTGCCATCGTTAGACAAGGGCCGCACAAGGGAGGCATGGCGCACAAAGAACACCAGCACTCGGCAGGCCATGCGCTCCGTCAGGGCTGACACAAAGGAGGGCACCTGAGGGGATGGGGCTGGATGGAACTGGGACAGATACTCTGCCCTGAACAGCAGTGCAACTGGCTTGCAAGGGTGAGGCAGACAGCAACACGTGTGACCAGGTTCTGATCTGCAGCTTCAATTACTGAGACTCCAGGTTGATGATTAGGCTAGTGTGCTTAGCTGACACAAGTCGACCATGGTCTGTCATTGCAGTGAAGTCCTCAGCCAGCAAGTGTCACTCAAGGCTGGCAGGCCAAGGGCATCGGCCTGTACAAGCTGGCAGGGATGGCAGCATTGTCAAGTCAGGGCTGGCAGCTTATCACCGACAGGGGGTTGAAGGGAGCCCCCGCCACAGGATGGGAGGGAGAAAAAAACAAGAAAGGAAAAGACTGTGCCTTTCGGGGTCAGTTTGATGAGAAGCCAAGTGTTATCTCGGGCTGCCCAGGGGATGGGAGGGACAAAGGGACGAGAGACAGAGGAGTGACCTGCAGTGAGTGAGATGGGAGGGACAAAGGGACGAGAGACAGAGGAGTGACCTGCAGTGAGTGAGATGGGAGGGACAAAGGGACGAGAGACAGAGGAGTGACCTGCAGTGAGTGAGATGGGAGGGACAAAGGGATGAGAGACAGAGGAGTGACCTGCAGTGAGTGAGGTGGGTGGTGAGGGCTTGCATGTAGGCTGACGCCTGAGTCATGCCCTGTTGGCCCTCATCAGCAAAGCCCTCACTGTGCAGCCGCAGTATGATCTCCTCAGCAGCCTCTACCATGGCCTTGAAGATGGGCATCACGGCCTCAATTGCCACCGCCTGTACAGCTTGCAAGGGTGCCCTGTACATGCAAACCATGTGTCTGGTAAGTTGAGTCAACAGGGCAAGGGTCAGAATCCATTCAGTGTGCACGGCTGTAATGCTGTGAGCTCTGCCATGACCGTGAAGGCACACTCATCACGCCTGCACTACCTTGAGCACTGCTGGTAAGTCACACGGGAGACCAGTAACACAGTAAGTAGTACGGTAACACAGTAAGTAACACGGTAAGTCAGTGACACAGATAAGGTGACCAAGAGCGCAGCAAGCTGATGCAAACAATGACTAGCCAGTCAAAACATTGGGCAGGCAAGTGTGATACAGTGGCCAGCAATGATGCGGGAGTAGGCTTACATGAGGGCAGCAGCGGCAGGGGGCTGCATGCGGGGTAGGAGGGTGAGTAGGGAGCGGTGAACTTCCTGCAGCTGGCTGCACAGCCTCATGTTGCGCTGCTGCCCTGAGCTGCTGGGACCCCCAACCTGCCTCATCTCAGGCCCTACACACACCCACCACTATCTGGCAACTGAGCCTGTTGAGGCTTGCTTCCAGTTGATCTTTCGTGCTTCACAATAATGGGCAGATGCATTGCACAAGCACTCCTATGAGAAGGCTGAGACAGGCACAGAGATGCAGTGCTGCAGAAGCCTTGATGCACTGTAGAGCACATGCCTTGTGGGCAAACCTCTGAGGGAGCCATGCATTGCAATCTTGACTCTCTCTCATGTCACAAGAGTTGGGAATCCAGTGTAGAATGACGAGCAACACAGCTATAAGAGCATACCTGCAAAGGTCATGTATTCAGCCTTCTCAGCCATGAGTTGAAGAGCTTTGCCTACAGTCCTGGCTGTCAATGCAGACAGGCGAGGGCTGTCTGCAACAACTCTTACTTCATCATGCATACGCCTGCACAGGTTTTTGGGATCAACAAATCTGCTATCGATGATCATACAGCGCTGCAGAGAGTTGCTTACAGCTTATGCACGTGCAATATGCATGCAGGTTCTGCATTCCAGCAATGTCATGAACCCAAGGCCCTCAATGTCAAATGCAACACCAGAACAAAATGAGGCTCAAGCAGGGGCAGTGTCTTTGCATTCTATCTGCTCCTCTGCAATTTGAACCAATGTGCACACATACTTGTGCATTGCAACAGGTGCAGCGCAAAATGCAACCCACTGTCTAGATCAAAGTTTGTATGGGTACTTACGCGATGCACTTTTGCAGCTCAGCAGAGCTAGTGAGGGTTCTGGAGGTGCCAGGAAAGGCAGCCGTCACAGCGTCTGACATGCGTGTCAGTGAGGCCCCCAGGTAGGCATTCTGGAAAGGGCTTGCTGTGTCAATCAGCTCTGCCTGTTGCTCTGCTGTAACAGCTGGCATGACACCTTTCACCTGCAAATTGCATGCCATCATCATCAGCATTCCAACAGCATTGATACATTGACAGGCCATGTCTTGCACAAAGCAGCTGGAGTAACATAGTTCGGCGATAACCGCCAGAACTATGGCTGTTCAACACCAAATGCATCTTATGTAGGGCGTCATGCAGTGCAATGCTTTGCTGGAGCAGGACAGAAGGAGCATGATAGCTGTCTTGTTGCATGGAAATTGTTTCATTCTGTAGGAACAATGCCCAATGCAGGCATGCAGCAGACTTCAAAGCATAGCTTAGACAAAGGAAAAGAGATGATTGCATCAGAGAAGCAACGGTAAGCCCAAAGCTGCAGGGGGGTGGGGGGTGGGAGGGGGGGTGTCGGTGTCAGTCCCATTTATGGTCAGGTGTGGTGAAAAGCTATGTGCAGCTTCCATGCATCTCCATATTCGATCTTCACTCCAGCTGCATCAAGAAAAAGCTATATCAAGAAGAACAGCAGCTGAAAAGTTTTACATCAGTGTCTTGTACGATTCGTCTGAAGGTTTCCTCAAGGAGGGCAGCCAGGCGGGGATAATGGGTGGTCAGGGCTTCTCTGATAAAGCCCCCTTTTACTGGGGCTGCTGCAGCTGCCAAGCCTTCTGTCAGTAAGCCGGTCAGGCTGGTCCTGAAAACATTCCAACATGACATGAGTAGCAGATGAAGATTTTTCATGTATGTACATCCTAAAAGCAGAAAAAGATGAAAGATGAAAGAGTCGTCATGTATGTGCACGGTGTGCAGGGCTCAGAAGCATCACAGCATGACTGACAACCACCAATGGTCAGGATGTGTCAAATGTTCATTTCACGCTGAGTATGGCAGAGGCGGCGGATCCTCTGGTGGCAAGAACATGGCTACAGCCATTCACATTGCAACTGCTTCACTTTGAGAGGCATGATTTGGATGCATAGCTTGGACCTGAGCAAAGGTGGAACATGTGTCTCTGGTGCTGGCATGAATCATCATGTGCTGATCAGGCACAGCACTTGTCACTCACACAATGAGCAACGCACTGATGCCTGAGCGTGCTTCATTTGAAAGCTGCTGTGCTCTTCCTCAGCCATGTCTGGTCATGCATCATAGCAAATGTGTATTGATGCATGCACCTGGGCATACCAAATGTGTTCACTAGGCAGAGGGCTCGTTTCGTCCAGGCATTCATCGATGAACAGTACATGCGTGAGTGGATCACGCTTCTTTGCCAGCACTCGCTGCATATGCCATACTGCCACTATTGACACCCTCAACTTCTCCATCAGCACGCCCAGCTTTTGCCACAGATGCTCCTGCAGAGGCAATGACTAATAAAAAGTTGTGCTCGGCATATGAAGAGGCTGTCATAAGTTGCGATGTGACTGCATTGCGTGTGGGCACCGCTGTTCATGTATGTTTATAGGTGTTGAACTCTGCATCTGCTTTGAGCAAGTGGCTCTCTGAAGCATGTGCGGGAGATTGTCAGCGTCACTGCACAGTATGGTGGTTTACAGCTTGCCCTCTGACTGACTTGCAATGAAGCAGACTTCAGCTTGTGCAACCACAATCTTGGGCTTACCAAGCAACTGTTACCACGGCTGTCATTCCATTACACATGTCTGAGACATCCTGAAACTGTGAATGCCCATGCAAGGTGAGAGGAAATCCTGTACCTGCCATTTTGTGGTGGCATGACCATGACCAGGGCGAGATCCCTCAGGGGTGCTTGCAGGGGATCCTGCACCTGCTGACAGCTTTTTAGGGTCCAGGATGTCCTTAATACTGCTGCCAAACTGCCTTGTATGGTGATCCAGCAGTTCCAATACTGCCTAGCATAACACATGCAGTCATTGCATTGTGTAGCAGATGTTGAGAGTTGCAACACAATGTCTTCTCAATCAGGGACTGCAACACAGTGAAGCCTAACAGGCATGCACTGCATATCATACACAAGCAGTGATTGGAGCACCATTGAGGCTGTTAATGAGTCAAGACATGCATGTTTGCGAAGCTTTGCGAACCTTTCTCAGCAAGCCAAGATTGAAGTACACTTGCAAGGCACTGCCAACCTCAGCTTGACTCAAAGTCTCAATGCCACGTTGCAATGCAGCCTGCAGGTAGACAGTAACTATGTTACGGAGATCCCTCAGTCTGCATGACGCACCCTGTAATACAGCGTAAATAATGTGGGTTTGTTATGATGCTCAGGCTGCACAGAGTAAAAGCAGCAAAAGGATCCTTGCCTCTGCTTGGCCCTGCACATCTCTCCAGGTGCTATGCAGAAATTCACTGTCTGCTTCAACGACATCTAGAACAGCCAGATCTGCCTCAGAACCTATAGTGTCAATGTCAGCCAAAAGCTTGGCAGCCTTTGCAAGATCCTGGTACCCTCCTGATTTAGCGTCTATCTGTTGCTTCAGCTTGGCTACTAGCTTTAGCCGCTGGATAACATGCCGCAGTATCTCTACTGTGCTGTGTAAGTTCCTGAGCTGCTGCGTTTTGAGCTGCAGCTGGCCGTAGGGCTCCATGATCAGAGCTTTTGCCCGCTGCAATGCAGACTGTACAGTCTCCACTGCCAGACTGATGCCTTGCAT
>JAABUP010003501.1_pt1 | contig 27641 bp, 36 predicted proteins | sample 5559201 | NCBI WGS metagenome assembly JAABUP01 (sample SAMN10711887, study PRJNA513373) | rock metagenome | isolation source: Antarctica rocks | place: Antarctica | reverse complement strand
GTCCTTCCGAACACAGCAAGTCAACCAGCACACCTTTCTGTGTACGGCTTCACTGGCGCAGAAAGCGCTTGTAGCGCATGTGTGGCGCCGGTAAAAGCAACAGGTCTGTGGCAGTGAAACAAGGCTGGCAGCAAGGCCCCAACTTGGCAGCTGTGAGGCACGCGAAAGACATACACAACGATAGCCTGTGACACCCTGGGTCTTCGGTAAAACTAGTCAGCTTTGACTTGTAGGCTCCAATTTTATCAGTGAAGCAGCAGGCATAGAAAAAGAGCGTTTGCACAAGAAGGTCCAAAAGCTTGCTGCCTGAACAAGCTTTCCTTTGACACAAGGAGAGCCTGTTCAGTCAGCAAGCCTTTGTTTTCAGTGAAGTAACTTGCAAATGCACAACAAAGCAGTTTACTTACCAGCTCCAAAAAAATTGCCAGAGTTTGGCCCTCCCCTTGCCCCTCGACTTTGACTTCAGCGCAGACGCAGACGCTGACTGCTGACTGCGCCAGCAGCTTTCTTGCTGAGCAAAGGCTACCCCAAAATTTGGACAAAGTCTAAAGCTTTGGCTTTCAAACTTGGTCACGTAAGATGCAAGACCATGTTGAGTCACTGAGATGTCATGGTCATGAATGGCAATGTACCATGCCATCTCCAGCAATGCAGATGTCCTGATCCGGACTTATGGGCCCCACTGTATATTGAGTTAGTCATGTTTCAGTGATTGATCTGCATGCATAACATAAATGAGCGCTAACGATGTGTGGCCAACCGCAGACGTCTCGCACGTTAGGGATCCTGGTCTATGATTGTACAGCGCAGTCGCTCATGACAGCATGTAAGCAGGAAGACGGTCCAGGAGCTTTACAGCAGTTACAATCTAGCAATGTATGGAATGACAATGATCTGATAATGGGCACAATCTACACATGTCCATCTGTTGCAGCTGGGTTGTGTGCACACTCCAACCAGCTAAGTCACATGCAAGCATTGCAGCCACCATGATTCAAGGACCATAGTACCATGGCTTCAAATTCAAGCCATCCACACCATTGGGATTGCTACCGGTCAGCTTGTCAATCTTCAGCCATTGAATGGTCAACCAGTCAGTCCCCACAACTCCACCAGTGTCAGAACTGGAAGGATTCCAAGCCCAAAAAATCCAGCTGGGCATGTTTGTGTGCCCACCAGCAGCACTGCCTTGGTTTTGCATGTAAGCAACCAAGTCCGTGTGCAAGGCGACGTCAAGCTGCTGGGTGAAGGTTGACCCATACTCTCCTAGCACAATTGTGAACCGGTTGCACACTCCCTGATAGCAGTAGCCGCCAAGGGACTTGCCGCCAAAGGAGACGGTCAACCTGTTCCACAGGCCGGTGCCCTGAATGTTTGCGGTGGTTTGTGTCACGGATGGGCCATACACGTGGGGACCCAACACGATCTGCATTGCACATTTGCCAATCACTGAGTTGACCAGGGCAGGGCAGGGCAGGGCAGGGCAGGGCAGGGCAGGGCAGGGCAGGTAAGGGCAGGGCAGGCAGGGCAGGGCAGGGCAGGGCAGGCTGGGCAGCTATCAACCAAACAGGGGCAAATAACAGGGCAGGGCTGTGTGTGCAGCTAACAATCAAGCAGGGCCAAACAACATTGATACATACAGCCTGCTCACCTGTCGCAAGTACGGGGAGGTCATGATCCCCTGGAAAAAGCCATTGGCATCACTCATCCCAGAGTATGACTGGATTGTGGCCTCATCAGTGATGAAGCCATCACCCCAGTTGACCAGCTGAGCCTGGCCTGTGCCTTGTACCATGAAAGGCACTCCCTGGTTGATCTTGAAGAGCACCGGCAGCAGATTGAGGTACACGCTTTGCAGGCCTGGCACACTTGTCTGCTCCCACTTCATGTTGTACGTATCAGGCTCCTGTGTTGAAAAGCAGCAGATGATACCAGAAGGGCGATGATATCCATCTGAAAAACAGCAGCCTAAATAGATCAGACAAAGACACATATGCGGTGCATGCTGCGCAATCTTTGCATGCTTGCTTTCTCCCACTATCAGACATCATGATTTCGTGAAATGTTTTTCCTGTGCAAACATGTGCTGAATGACTTGTTCAGCAATGTTTGAAATCTGCTCTTGCACCTGGGGTGGGGATGCACAGAATGCATCGCCCAGATTGCGAGAGGCTCGTCCAGATAGCCAGAGGCTAGCAAGGCCGAGGAGATGAACCACGATGACTTACATTGACAAGGTCCAGAATCAGTTTGCCAACCACGCCAGGGTACGTGGTCACAAGCTTGGAGAAGAAGTTCTCCATGTTCACCTGCCATGTGTCCTGGCTGAAGATCTCCTGATTGGAGGAGGGAGTGCCAGGGTGCCAGTCAGGCACCTGCAGCAAAGGCAAACTTAGAGGGCAGGAAAGACACAAAAAAAGCTATTTAGACAGCAAAGTTGCATTGACTCCTAGGGCAAACAAACTTCGTTGTGTACCTGGCTGCCAGTCAGGCACCTGCAGTGAGAGGCAAATTTGCTGAGTTACAGAGCAATGTCAACAAACACACAAATTGGCTCAATCTGCAGCACGATCTTCACATTGAGTTACATGCCTTGAGCATGCACACAACCTGAACAGTACGGAAGACACATTCACATCAGCCTGAAGTTCGTGCCCTAGCGAAGCCTTTTGACTGATTTGTTTGATTGATTGACTGACTGATTTGTTGACTGTTTGACTGATTGACTGACTGATTTGTTGACTGCTTGATTGGGTGGTTGATTGATCGCTTGGTTGCTTGGTTGATTGATTGCTTGGTTGATTGATTGCTTGGATTGAATGACGGACACACTGACAGCTAAAAAGACGCACCACATAGAACCCGTTGGTTGCAAAGAAGTTGATGACCCACAAAAACCTGTCCATGGGCGCAGCAGGCAAGTAGTCATTGCACGTGCCGCCGGGGTACACGGGGTTGGGCAACGTGGGGAACACAGCCCCATTTGCAACCCCTGCAGAACAGCAAGTATGCTTCTGTCACCGAAGCATGCAATATCACCTGCTAATCCTGTCATATGATTTGATGTGAGGACGCACAGATTGCAGCAACCTGGCACAGGCCAAGCATAACATGCTGATCCTCTCATATAGTTTGATGTGAGCATAGACAGCTTGAAGCCAGTACAGCACATTGACAAGATCACTGTCTGCCGGCCATGCTGTAACTGAGACTGCACACATCTGACAGAAACCTCTGCTGGACGCTGATACAACTGCCAGACAGGTACAGTAGTCATGCACTTGTCAAAACTGCAGTAGGAAATGAAGTATCCTACCTTTGCTTGACTCCTCCAAGTTGCCCATCAGAGTAGCGGTCGAGGCAACAGTGCAGGACTGAGTGTAGCTGGGCACACTGGATGCCAGCAGTGTGTTGAAGCAGAATGGCAGCTTGATGGTGTTGAAGCCCAGAGCCTTCATACGCAGCACGACAGTGGCGAAGTCCAGTGTCTGTGAGTCTGAGCCCTGGCGCAAACCCTCCACCATTCCAGTGCCAGGGTCTCCAAACCCATACCATGCAATGCCATGCAGGATGACCTCGTTGCCATTCTGATCAATCATCTGGTCATTGACTGTCGTCAGGTAGTTGCCGTTTGGCAGATAGGAGTACGGCTTGGTGAATCCGGAAGATGAAGTGGTGGTGGGTGTTGAGGTAGACACTGCATTGGCGGACATGGGCGTTGATATTGGCAGAAATTGGCATTTTACTTGGCAGAAATGGGCGCCTTGAATCATCAGAGTATGGGCAAAACACATTATTGAGCTTAAGTGTGCATTGGGACATGAGTAAAGGTAACTTGCGCATAGGTTAGCAAACAAAGCATAGCGTAGGCTCAGACGGGCGTTCCGTGCCTTACAACTTGAGTTACGTCTGTTACATAGGGACAATTCAGAGAAGACTAACACAAATCTTGCACCAACATTATATGCATGAACTGAGAAATGCTTCTGAAACGAAAGCACCTGACACATCACCGGCTGGAGTTGAAAAAAGCAATGCGCAGCACATCACAGTATGTTTGGGCAGGCATGACAACATGCACGCAGTCATCATAAACAATCACACACCATGTGGGCAGCACCCTACACGAGGGTGACAGACACTCTGCATATTGTAGCTGAATCACGACTGTGACCGTGACAATCAAACTCCCAAAGAAAAGGAAGGAGAGGCATAGAAAATGACAATCCTGCGACAATTTTGCAAGCAGCAGCAGCAAAACAGCAACGCAGTCAGCACAAGGCTCATGTCTGTGCTGCTTAGCATGCTGTAGGGAGGGTAGGAACAGCAGTGTCACCTGGTGCAGTGGTAGCAGCAGGTGGTGGCGGTGGTGAAGATGTTGTGGTAGCCATAGGTGGAGGTGGAGGGGAAGGTGAGGCAGTGCCCTGGATGCATTGCCAGTAATATTGGCTTCCCCTGGAGCATGTGTACCCATTGGCACAGCAGCCCCCAGTCCTGTCGCCAACAGCTTCACAATCATGCACAAGAAAGCAAAAAAAAGCAGAGTCTATGCCTTTCACCGGTCATGAAGAGTGTCTTCTGAGGCAGCAGCCCAGAGCTAGTCATGGATAGGTTCAGTCAAGGTGTTCTTTACAGCACGTGCTGGCCTTGCCAATCATCAACTCTGTACTTGAGACAGTTTGCAGCCTTTGAGCCTGCAGCCGTGCAGTGGTCTGCTTGTATGCTCGGTCCAGAAGGCCTGCTGAAGGGGCCTGAGCCAAGCAATACGTTTGCGATGCATATATGTATGTTGCATGACAACAACTGCAGTGTGCTGAGATGCCGTGACTGCACAGGAACGGGTGTCTTGCAGGCTGAGACTGTCTTTAGATTGACTTACCACTGGGCATCAGTGCAAGAAACGCCGCTGGCACAGTTACTGGTTCCTCCGCACTGCTGCCATGCTCCAATGGTCACGCTGCATGTAGATGCTGCAAGCCACACAATACAGGTTCTAGAAAGTCTTTTGTATTTTTGTATGTTGTCTTGAGGGTGCAGAACAGTCGTGTAAAATACAAGCCTCACACATCAAAGCATACATTGTCGTCATCACAGTGAAGGTTGGGATGGCTGGTATCAGAGGTATATAGACTTGGTCTGGCACAATTTGTAGCACTCAAGACAAGCTGTTTAGCAGACGAAGGCCAAATGCTAAACATTCTTAAACGCAGAGGTCGGACACTTCGGACATAGAGGTGCTTCACATAAGCAGCTCTACTTACGTGTGGCGGCAGTGGTTGTTGTTGGTGGGGGTGGTGGTGGGGAGGCCATGATAGAGGGTGGTGGAGGGGAGGCCTTGGCTGGTGTAGGGGCAGGTGTGGGGGAAGGAGTGGGAGAGGGTGTAGCTGCCGGCGAGGAAGTCGTCGTCACAGGCACTGTTGGCGCGTTCGGAAGACACTGCCAATAGTAGGCACTGGAGCGAGAGCATCCGAAGCCCGTGGGACAGCACGTCCAGGCTACGTCACTGCATCCCCCTTGTGGGCAGCTTATCCCGCCACATTGGCCCCACTGTGAAGTAGAGCAGGTCTGCAAGAGCTTGCGAGCAGGCGATTGGTCTGGCTTGGTTTCTGCGCACAAAACCACGTACAGTCACGTCAGCCTTCCGCACACCGGTACCGAGTCATGCCGTAAGCTGCAAAAGTGACTCAGGTGTGAGCAAGCACCGGCGCTTTGTCGAATCACATACCGTTGCACATTATGCAAAGTATGCCAAGTCGTATTCAAGACGTGCAATAAAGCAACGCAAACACTTGATAGTACTGAAGTGCAGCAACGCCATACCTGCATAGCACTGCTGGCAACCTAGCCCCACTATCAACACTGCAGCGAAGGTTCCGAAGGTCTGCATCGCCTCCACTTGTGCAGGAGCGGGCTAAGCCGTTGCTCGATGCCTGCAACCTGCAGTGCCAGTCATCTACTCGGTGTCTACCTGCAGATGTGGGCGATGAGGAAACTTCCTGACCTATCGAGGATTCTGAATGTGCACACGGCTTCTAATCCCTGCAAATCTCGTGGTCCCCATTATATTAACCATGGCTTCCAGTCAGCCCTCATGCACAATTGTCACACTCTGCAGCAAATAGACGATTCACACAATCTACAACACGTCTGCCACATCAGCATTGTTTCAATTACTGTAGCAGGCATATAGACGTCACACCATGTAGCACATGCATGTGCTTGATGACGGTGGATGCGTGGATCCAGTGAACTATTACGTACCATCTGTCTGGTTTGCAGACTTAGAACTCTGCAAACTTTGGTAACATGCTGACACAAGGGAGCTGTTGTGGCTTTCACAGCCCCTTCTCACTGAGCACAAGGCACTGCCAATTATCCAGCAGGAAAGGCGGCAGAAATTGCTTCAAAAGGTTCCTGCCTGATCCTGTTGCTGTGTTAACCTGCTGCAGGAAAGCAAGCAGCCGCCCAGTTTCAGCTGGCAGACCAATTTGGATCCCTGCTGCCTGTACACTCAGTGCTGTTGCACTGGTGGCAACTTGTGTGTATGCACTGATGTACTGGTTGGCTGTCTGGAGCACAGCCTGCAGCATCAGACATCAGATCACTCAGACACCACCATAGAGCCCTTTGGCTCAACCCCCCAGAAGAAGACCTGATAGCATCCTCAAAAGTCAGGTACTCAACAAGTAGACAAGTTGTACACAGCAGGAACACACTGTGCAGATAGTGTAAAGGCTCCATCACGAGTGCCACGTTGTTTATATGTGTGTTTGTGTTTTTGTTTGTGTTTTGTGTCGGAGTTGGAATTCATAGGTTTCAACTATGTCACACTAGAATGCTGACCTGATACTGATGCAGCTCTTGAGCTTCTAGCCAGACCACCAAGCCTTGCATGACGGCATATAGATCTGATGAGCCCTGGCTGCTGCTGTGTCGCTCCAAGATGCCCAGGCGCCCGTTGAAGGAACACCTGTCACACACACATGTCACACACACATGTCGCACTGGTTGATCACATTTGGGTGTTGTTAAGATCCTGACAACCTCTGGACCATGACAACATTTGGAACACTCAGGACTCGAAACCTGAATGGCAAGCTGTACATGCTGCCATGTGCTACCATACGGGAGTGGCTGTAGATAAACACAATGGTTGCCCAGTGCGCTTTGCTGCAAGCATCTTGAGATTGTGCAGCAAATGGCATGTGCTGTCTCTCAGTAGCCTTCAAAGCAAACAAGCCAGGACAGAAATGTAGCTTGATTGATTGCTTGATTGAAATGTATGAGCTTACACATGCCAAGGGTGGCACTCAACACCTGTCTCATTCCTTTGGTCAGGCACAGCTTTAACATCCTGCTCAAGCACTGTCAAAGGCAAATGCTCACGCATGTTCAGACACCAACCTTGACATGAGACTCAGCACACACAGCAACATCAACACTCCGGGCTGAGACTCTGATCCCTGGGATGGTTCTGGACAGTCAATCTGGCCAGAAGCCTGAGGGATCTCAGCATCACTGATCCCCAGCTGTGTACGCTCTGATCCTTGGGACAGCAGCGCTTCTCCATTCTGAGCAGGTCCTTGATCAGAGGGATCATTGCCGGTCTCTACCTGCTCTTGCTCAGGCAGTTGCTCTGACAGCTGCTGCTGTAGCAGCTGTTCATGATCATCTTGCTGGCTGCTAGTCTCTCGATCTGCATGCTTGCAATCAAGCTGCTCCTGGCTGTCAGAATGCATGGGAGCACTGCCTGTGTCCCTGCTGTTAGCTTTGCCAGCCGTGAGCAACCTATAAACACAATTGCAGTCACATGATACCATGGTCATCCAATCTCATGGCAAGAATATGGGTATACAAGTCATCATTGGCAATGATCAACAATCCCTCTGGACTCAGACAATCTGGGCGATGATTGCTGCGCAAGCCATGGTCCTGCATGATGTGCCAAGCTGTCCTGTTTGATCCAACATGGTACGGCTCGGCAGCAGATTTTGCCAGCAGCACATGTGTATGTTTGTAGCACTTGTAGTCAGTCTGGCAGCCCTGTGACCACAGACCATGACATCTTTTGGCCTCCTAAGGATGGAGTATCTAAAGCGGGTGCACAGCTCCACTTCCAGACAGCATGCAAAGCATGCGAAGCATACCAGCTACTATCAAGGCATGCTGCAATGTGTATCAGCTGTATGCAAAGCATGGTCAAGCAAGTCATGGCATACAAGCATGCTCAAAGCGCACCAGCTACGTGACCTCAGAACATGTTCAGCACCATTCATAGCTTACACTGAAGAACCTGGCACGAAGGCCACTTGTCGTAAAAATGTTACCTTTCTGATGTTCTGAGGTCGCTGGCAAGCCGTTGTCTGATCAGGCTTGCTTGCCCCACAGCTGCTAAGTAATGTGACATCATGGGCCACAGTTTTCCGCCACTTTTGACAGCGTCCTTGAAGGCTGCTGGATCAGGCACCATAATATGGGATGATCTTGCTGACTTGCATGCATCCAACATTGGAAGATCAACATCTGCATACACGATGGACCTCTGTTGCAGGCTGAACAAGCGACAAATGCAACTTCAGGTTGCAGATTGGAGTTTACATGCTGAAAGCATGTTTGTGACAAAATGCTGTATATATTGCAGGGCAAAAGTGGCCTGCGGTGCAGCTTACCCAATCTTGTAGCCAATCTTGTAGCCAATCTTGTAATTGCAATGCAGCTCACAAGAGCCGATGCCCCCTCATGGGGTAGGGCCTTAGCCTTGGCAGGAATGTATGTTTATGCCGGCAACCCTTGGGGTATGCCTTGTACACTAGGCCAATCACAACTAAAACTAATTGCAACGCAGCTGCCATTGAAGTCATACCAGACGCAATGAATCTGTGAGGTAGCTGAACCCTCCATCGACCTGTCATAACAGAGACTCAAACACAACAAGGCATGGAAGCAGGTACATTTGCATGGTGTGTGTGGGTGTGTGTGCGCGCGTGCGTGCATGCTAAACCGCAGCACACTTCAATGAATAGTTCTGCGCACCATGTTTTGCCAGCACTAGGATTGCTGACAGCTGACGCATGCCACCATTGATCCGGATCTGCAGAAGTCTGTCCAGACACCTAACCCCCGTCACCCCCAGGGCCTGTCTGAGGCCCCTGAACCCCCTCAGGCCCATCACCTCACCCCCCTCTGCAAACGTGCCACCCACATGGTCTGTGGAGTCCACCTTGGGACTGCACTGCTGACTGTGACAGGCCTTGTGGGATACACAAGGGAAAGTTCAAGATTTGCAAGGGAAGTCAGCACATGACAGTCAGACCAGACCAAATAAGTTGCGCTGGACAGGCTCAAGACTGTAGGCAGTGTATGACAGATTGAGCAGCGCAAATCCTCAGTTTTGGATTGACCCAAGTGTCCTTGTTTGCTCACCTGCAGTGTACCAGCCGCACAACAATGGCTGGAACTGACTCTGAGTGGGGTTTGTGAGCCTCAAGAGCTCAGCAAGGCACACCCTGAGGAAAGTTGGCTGAGCAGGGACGCCATGTTTTGGCAACCCATTGTGCATCATCTTCTGTGGCGTTCTGCCAGAAGGGACCCTAGTTGAATGCACATTTGCCGACAGGATCTGTCCAGATGACTGCGCTGGATCTGCCTGTTGAGGCAACCTTGCGATTGATGCCTGTCGAGGCAATGAGTCTGCTATTGTCTGTCCAGATGACTGTGCAGGTGTTGCCTGTTGAGTGAGTGTCTGCATTCCTTGTGATGCATGCGGACTTGGCAACTCATGGCTTGAGGGTTGAGTCAGGTTGCCAAGCTCAGGTTCTGTAGCAGCTGCATCTACATGACAACACGCTGCTGTTTTTGCTGCAGCTGTTGCTGCTGCTGCTGTAGAGTCCCTGGGAGCATGACTCTCATCTTTCACAGCAGCATACACAGTGCAGGGCTGAGAGTTGAGTCTGCTTGACAGGCTTGCCAGATTAGGCAATGCCCCCCTATGTGACTCAACTTGCACAGACTCAGGAAGTGAGCTGAGCTCATGATTGAGTGCCTGCTGCATGACACTCTTGAGTTGCTGCTGCCAGATGAACACTAATGGCAGCTGCGCAAAGTCCTGCATGGACTGGAAGCTGGACTTGAGTGTATTCGGCTCCTGAGTGAGCTGAGCTAGCTGAGCGCTGAGCTCAATTCCTGCAGCATTGATGGATAAAAGGTTCACAGCTACTGCTGTTTGAGAGCAGCTTGCGTTCACACCTTTTAAACCTGTTTACACCTTTTAAACCTGTTTACACCCGTTAAACCTATTTACACCCAGAGTCAAAATTGAGCCTCCATAGGGAAACAAATCAACAGCTCACATTTGCAAAACAGTTGAAGCAGCAGTAACATGCACACCAAATGTCACATGGTCTCAGCATTGAGCTGGCAAGGCATGCCAAAATGCTCAGCATCTTAGATGCAGACTGATGTCAGTAATTTGCAGCACATGTGCAATACATATACATTAAGCAGTCATCAAATTGTACATTGTAAGAGCATGAAAAATGGAAGGGAAAAAAAAACATGCCTACCTGTTCACAACCTCCCCAGATGAGCCCGCTAGACCCCCAGCTACCCCAGCCAGCAGCCCCCCTGCCTGTGGGGGGTCTTGGATCAACAGACTTGCAACAGGCTGAGTGAATGTTAGTGTCCGTATGCAAGCCCTGGCTATGCGTGCAGCAATGCCCTGACTGACATCCAGCTTCAAACTTGCCATGGCATCATGCTTCTGAGGAGCAACGGCATCACTGCACCAGAAGCCAACAAGTTGTCAGCATGACGACAACACAGCTTCCAGCCAAACTGCTTGAGCAGGCTGACGCTGCATCTCTATTACCACTAAACCGTATTGCCGTGAAAATGGCCTATGGTTAGACCTTATAAGGGGCCTAGCAGAGGCCTGTAGGAGGCTTATGGGAGGCCTTTAGGAGGCCTATGGGAGGCATGTGGGTGGAGCTTATGGGGACTCAAACACAGTGCGCTGGAATGCCATATGCAAATACCTGTTCTGCCCAAGGACGCCTATTGCCAGCCTTGTAGTGTGATGCACAAAAACTTGGGACTTCAGGAAGAGGCCTAAGCTGTCAACACTAGAAAAATTTAATTGCAGGTACAGCTTGAACATGTGCAAGTGCAGTCTGCAAGAGCTCCTGCCTCCTCAAATGCAAGTGCAGGGCTCAGCATGGTCTGTAGCTTGATGTATGTGTTACTACGAGACCAGAAGCACCTCTGTAGCAAACAAATTGAGCTTGTGCAGCCAGCCAGATGTGAGGCTGGCCTGAATTGGCAGGGCAGGGCAGGGCAGGGCAGGGCCAGGCAGAGCAGGGCCAGGCAGGGCAGAACCTGTGAGCAGGCATGCACAGACCAACAACCCTCATGCACAATCTTTTATGTTAAAGCAGGCATCACCTGTCAAAGGCCCTCAGGTTGCGTGAGTAAGCAGCTGCTGTCTGAGCTAGTTTTGCCATCTCAGCTCGCTCTCGAGTGTGAGCATACTTGCTGACTTCAGGCTTTTCCAGCCTGTCTGGCAAGATCAGGTTGTGGCCGTCATGCAGCGCAACGACCCCATCCAACACCTTGAAGAAGATGACTGGAACCACCTGCAGCAAGGGACAAAAGCTCACTGCGAATGCCATTATCAATGTATGGTGAGGTCACTCAGCTATCTGTGCTCTTGTGCATGATGGGTGGTAATGATAACTCTTGAGCTGATCAGAGAAGCTGAGAGCAAGAGAGTTCTGACAGCAAGCGTTAATGGTGCTTGACATGTTGCATACATTGCATTGCGCAGCACCAGTGGGTATTGATACATACGTCATGTGCGTTTTGTGAAAGATACAGGTATATACACAACAGAATGTATACATCATCAATTCACGCATGGAACAGGATCATCACCTTCAAGACACTCTGTGCTAGGTGCAGCAGCCCTCGTGTGAAATGACTGACAACTTCAGCAGCAGCTGCATCAGCATCGTCAACCTCCAGCGCGCTCAGACTGGTCACTGAAGGTGTCATCACGCTTCGTAGCTTGAACAGCAATGCATTCACTTTGGGGATCGCTTTTGGATCTGTGCGTATCTGTAGTACACAAGAGTGCATCATGACACATTGCTGACTCAACTACCACTGTCCACATCATTCCACATACAAAGGTTTATCCTACACTTAGGGTTCAACTCAGAGCTATAGTCAGGGTCTACCTGGATGAGAACAGCCTTGTCGTATGATCTTCAGCTTTCCCATTGTGGAATGCATCAGCAATAGTGAGCGGTTGTGGAGGGCAGAGCACAAGGGAGGGGGGGGGACAGACTAGGGAGGGTGACAACATCATACTTGTTGCTGCAGATGCTGAATGTAGCCACCCATAAGGCCCCAGGCATATCCTAGGTCTGCCTCCCGCGCTAGGGTTTCCTGAACCTCAGCATGGCTGGCAGCCAACCCTGCCAGCTGATCCGCCCTATGCTGGGCTTCTGCCATGGCAGATGCCACTCTGGGGTTTTGGTCCTGCCCTGGGCTGCCACCTTCTGCTGAGGAGTATGGGTCCTGCCTAGGGATATGACCTTCGCCTGACATAGCCCTGGAATCTGAGGTTGCTTGTTTGTCTTCTTCATGATGGTCAGGCTGGGGAAGTTGAGAGTCCTGAGCTGAGGGGTGATCATCTGGCTGATCATCATACTGATGCTGCTCATCCCAATCGCTATCAGATGATCCAGGCCGGAAGTGAGGAGAACAAGATGACTGCTGGTGTGAGGGCTCAGCCCATGGATCCCAGGGATCAGCAACTGGTTGGAATGAATGACTGCCTGTAGCTTCGGCAAAGGGGTTCTGGGGAGAAGAAGAAGATGGCTGACCTTCATGAGCTGGGGACTCAGTCTGCAACTCATGCCGGTGGGGACTGTCACCTGGGGACAAGAAGGAAGAAAGTACTGCTGCAGTACCCTGGGGTTGGGGTCGGGGTTGGGGATCAGGGAGATGAGCGTCATGTACTGAGGAGCAACAGGAGGATTGGATCTTTTCCAGGGCTAGCTGAAGCTGCTGCACACCTGATGAGTCACCAACCTGTAACGTCTCCACCTGCACACATGGCAGGGCATGTGATACTCACAAAATTGGAACTGTAACATCCAGTTTACATTGCACTGCATGCACCTGATGCCTATTGGCTAAGCCTGCGTTATAATGATGAATTCTCTTGTTATTGTGTTACAAAAACATGTTGTGAGTGTGCAATACTGCTATGTAGCAAGGGACACCTTTATTTAGCTGACAGCACATTCCAGACCTAAGCAAACGCCAAAGCAAGTGCTAGCTGTGCATGTAATGATAGCTCTGCAATTCTTGCATGCATTCAAGAAAAAACACAGTCTGTGTGAGAAGTTAAAGGCAGGACATTGGCATGTGCAAATGCAGAGAACTTGACTCAAAATCATGTTGACTTTTGTGAAGGCTGGTACCATAGCAAACGTTGTAGCGATGTTCAGTACAGCTGGCGTTCTGATACAGATTGGTACACCGTAAACCTTTTGCAGTGACTCCCATAATCTGTCTTATTGCTGCTGTGATCAGTAGGCATCAGGCCACCTTTCTGCCAAAGTAAAAGCAATGAATCCAGTACAGGTAGCCTCAGAAAAGCTACGGTAGGGCGCATTGTAGACACGGCCCTTTTTAGATGCAATCCGGCAATCACTGTCCGGTTGGACCCACCTGCTCTGCGAGACCCTTCAGCTCTGCCTTGCACACACTCTGTGACACTTGCTGAGTCTGCTCTTCAGCATCGTCATTTGCAGGCTGTTGACTACTGCTGTCACGCTGACTAGGCCCAGAAGCTGCAGAAGCAGCTGCTGCTGCATCTAGCTTTGCAGCAATGCTGCTGCAATGGCCTCTCCACTGCTTTGCCATGGCATCTATGCTCACTGACTTTGTCTGCAAGGCACTTTTGATTGTTGGTTTGTACTGTGTTTTGAGGAGGCACTGTAGGGCATGGCGCAAAACTTTTGTGTAATAATAATCATGCTTACTATAGGTGTGCTAGCCGTTTTTTTGCTAGGCAGCTACCAGGTGTGTCTAAACCTAGTTCTGAGTGCCATGTTTTGTGCATGAGGGTTGTGTCTGAGGATCAGTCTGGTTACTGAAGTAAACAGTTTAGTCAGCAGCACAGCATCTCTACAACAGACCATGAGTCACTGCTGTAGCCCTCTGCTACAACTGTGTAAAGAGATGCTGTGCTGCTGACTATACTATTTACCTTGGTGACCAGTTTGTCAAGCATATGCAGGGAACCCGGGCAACAGCAATGTTGCCCTGGAGACGACTGTGCCAACGAACATTCAGCCAACAGAACACAACACCTCACATTGATTCATGGACATATGCAACATCCTTGCATCAAGGTTTTCTCTCTATCCCTAGTTTGTAAAGCCCTTCTTTCCTGTGACCTGAGCAAATATAGCAAAGCACTTGTATGTTTATTTGTTCAAAGCATCCTGTGTTGCTGGCTGCTGAAGCAGGACCACATACAGGGAGCTAGTTAGGACTTGAATCATCTGGACACCCGCAGAAGACATAAAGGAGTGGGTGCGCCAACAGATGGGTACCCAACTTACCCATGACTCTAAGTATGCAGAGTCCAACAGCAGCCTGATGACAGCGTCCTTATCAATGCTTTGTTTGGCCACAGCTGCAGACAGCTTGCTCTGTGGGTGACCAGCCATATGCAGCAGCAACCACCTCAGCATCACGTTGTTGCTGTGAATGCAAGCCAGCAAGCCTGGCAGCTTTTCTGCAGACCTTACACCCTGCATAGCAGCAGCATGGGCTGAGCCTATGATAGGATGCTGTGCTGTGCCTGCTTTGCAGTTGGTGTGTTGTTTGCTGCTACAGGTGTGATTAGTATGGCTGATGTGAATGCAAGCTGATGCACAGAGTGAATGTGTGGGCTGGGTTGGGCTGGGCTGGGCTGGGCTGGGCTGGGCTGGGCTGGGCTGGGCTGAAACATACACAGGTTGCTCATACAGTGTCATCTATGCCACCACAAAGCTGCCACGGCAGACTGTCAGGCACTTGACCAAGCATGCTAGTGTAGAGTGTAAGGCTGGTGAGAGGATGAAGGCAAAATGGCTTTGCACAAATAGCACTGTGTGAACTGAGAACTTGTCATGAATGACACTACCTTGTCGACTTGCCCTTCAATGAGCTCGTTCAGAGTCTTCTGACATTCATTTGTCTTGCTTTTACAGGCCACCGCTATGTCCTTGGCTTTAGACGCTGTCAGCACAGCCCCCAGGGCATTTCTGGCTGCCCTGTAGTGCTGCCACTGCAGACTCACATCAGCCAAATGCCCTGGTGCCCATGTGATGACCCAGGTCTGCCTGAAACCCTTGCTGACAACAGCTTTCATGAGCTCAGAGTCACCATGTAGCTCCTCTGGAACAAAGTACAGCGCAATATACAGCTGTGATGCTGCTGCACTGGGCGCCAAATTGGGTAGGGTGAGAAATTGGGTGATCAGGGTTTGCACAGCTGACTTGGGAATTTTGCAACGTCCCAAGTATTGCTCTGGGTAGCCTGCATGCGTAGCAACACATACCCTACATGTCAATGACATCCAAGATTGCAAACTAAAGGAAGCAGGGTGACAAGATGCTGTCCCTGTGTACGTTGGAATATCTCCATGTTTTGCGTCAAGCGCCTATGTTGCAGATATGCTGCTGTATCAGTGAGTACAGCATGACTTTGCCTCTTTTTACACTGCACATTGGTGGGCATGTCTGACTGTGAAAGCAGTAAACATGGGCTGCTTTCATGCATGCAAACATATCATGTATTGAATACCACCAGATGTAGCAATTTTCATGTGGGGTACAGTCCCCTGCGGCTGCATTTTGTCACATGGATGTAGCTGCCACATTAGGCTGAGGACAACAACAAATGCAAGGCTGGTGAGCAGAGGGGAAATGGGTACAGCAATATACATGGGCTGACCTGTTGGTACCTTAGCAATGCTCTCCTCAAACCCAGTAGCTGCAAACAGCCTGACAATTGCTGCAGCTTGACGACTGACTATTTGAGAGCCAGTGTTGAGTCTGATATGTGCCACAATGCTGCGCTCACGGGCAGTGCTAGGGACACATATGTCCAGCAACAGTAACACGCTGCCCAGCAAGGCTACTAGCTGCAGCGAGGCTGGCTGTTGAGCCTGCAGGTGAGAGCATACACTTGCAGAACTGAATACAATAATGTGTCTGCCGACATTCTCACATCTGACAAAGCCTGTCAGAGCAACCACACCTGAGACGCCTGTGTCAGGCGTTTGACGTGGCTGAGAACCTGTTGCTGCAGTTGCACAGCTCTTGCATACAGGTCCCAAAGCTTTGTAAGAAAAGTGCCATAGCCCTGCATTTGACCTCAGGTCAGGTTGCTGAGTTCCTGTGGGCTAACTCCAAAAACAAAACAACGATCATACAGAAGCTTGCATACCCCCCTCATCTCTTCATCAAGACTTTGCAGATGCCGGCTGCTTTCGATGCGTGCTTCAGCTGTAGCAGAGTCTGTGAAGTAGCGAAAGTCAAACAGCACCGGGCTGAAACGGTGTTTGCCATCGGAGGATGTCAAAAAGCGAGGCAGCAGGCTGCCGAGGTGTAAGATTCGAACTTGCAAGCGTTGAGCTTGAGCGACCTGCGATACTCGAGCCCGTTGCCTGACAAGATCAGGGCCACCAGCAAATCGCAGCAGCATATGCTTGACAGTACAGAGAGGCATGCACACTGCAATACCAAAGCGCAGGACGGCAGAAGGTGCGAGGCAAAGCTGCAACGCTGCAAAGCTGACAGACACGAAATGTGCATACCAGTTCTGCAATCCCGGTCAAGGGTGAGGTCAAGAGTGAGGTCAAGGGTGAAGTCAACGTAGCCATCGAGCTTCACAGCCTGTCTACGGCCCGCCAAGATACTTTTCGGTAGAGAGTATTTGGCTGCGTTTGTGCTGATCGAGCGATGCTGTATGTGCTGCAATCGACGGCGCGAAGGGAACGCTGGTTGACGTGCACGCAGGTGTCAGAAGCATTTGCTGACTGCCCCAGCGCTTTCAATCAAATCGGTGCAATCGTTGAGTATTGGACATCGTGAGGCGAAACTCCAGTCGAGGCAATTGCAGATATTGAAGGCACTCAAGCTGAGCGCTCTGGCTTTTGATGAAGGCTTTTGACGAACAAATTCGTCCTCAATTTGGTTCCTAATTTTGGCTGTGCGTTGGTGCGTGCAGAATGGCAGGACACTGATCGCGAAGATCGCTTCTTTGCATGTTGCCGCATGTCAACGTAGGCTTTACTGCTACGGCATAGCCAATCTTGTGCAGCAGTGAATGCTTCGTGCCAAATGCGTCTGCTTCCCGACTCGATCAGCTCGCTCTGCAGTCAAAGCTCAAGCCGCTGTTTCATTTGCGCCGTATCTACGCAAGCCGGACGAGCACAGTACTGGTTGTCAACAGGTCCAGATGTGGCAGTAAACTGCAGCGACAGATAGGACAGGCTGTCGCCTGGCATGCCACAACCTGAGGTATTGCTCGGAAAGTTGTACCCGCAAGGACAGCCTGAAATTTTAGTTGGTCCCATGGCGTAACACTCCTGTTGTAGGACGATGTACCTTTGGCCAACCTGGTGGCAACATCAAGCGGCCACTCGGACCCTGATCACAATGCAGCACCTACAAGCAAGGCAAGCCTGGCTTTGGCCCTGCACTATTGTCAGCTGAGCAACTGCTTCACAAGTATCTGTTGTTGCACAGGAAGATCACGCCACTCCAACAGCAGCGCCTGCGACCAGACAGCTGCGGCATACAAGGAGTCAGTCTGCACGGAAAGCTCCTGCAGCCCTTGGAAGCACAGACGCTAAGGCCAAGCAAGCAGCGGAGGTAAGCACCGGTGTTGATGAGGAGGATGTGGACATATTGGCCATGAGCAGTGCTAGCAGTGGGGAAGTGGACATCACAGGCAGTCCCGCTGTGGCCGTGTTTGCTGCCCTGCATGCAGCTTTGCCTTTAGGGCATCTTCAGGAAGTGAGTTGTGATTGCCTGCTGCTGCAATCATTTGTAGGACGTTTAGGATGTTCTCAGTCAGCCTATCTCAAGGCAGGCCTGCTTGCTTGACCAGATCATGTCGTCTTGCACATAGATGGGCAGGGTCACACCAGATCAGAGGTGCTGCATTTCACTGTATTTTTTCATGGTTACCGCCATTTGTTGTAGCAGTTTGCTCAGAGCACTTTTTAGCATGCTTTTGCAGCATGCATGCTCATGATGTTGGTGTGCCTGTTGCAAACTGCTTCAGCTAATTTTGTGGGCTCCAGCTTGTGATTTGCACGATCATTGTGATGCATCAAGACTGGAAGATCTTACTCAAGTCAGGCAGACTTTGACTTTCTTTCTGTCTTTCTCTGTATGACAGGAGTCAGCATGCAAGTCTTGACCTCATGTTTCTTCTCTCCATGCAGTCAAAGAAAGATTTCTGATGATGCCTGGTGGTTATTCAAATCTGATACAACTCTGTGATCTGCAGGGAGAGGAGTCGGAGGGAGTGGCAAAGCAGGATCAGCCTGTTGAGTCACAGCAGGAGAGTGCAGCAGCAGCTGCCACCAAGCCTGATGCGGCAGTTCATGACACATCTGCTGCTATGGCAGAAGCTAACAAGGATCAGCCAGCAGCTTCAGCAAAAGATAGCAAATCCACAGAAGCTGTAGGTCCAACTGTTGAGCCTGAAGAAAGTGATATCACAGACACCACTCCTTCTGGCAGAGGGCGCGGGGGAAGAGGCCGGGGTAGAGGGGGCCGTGGGCGAGGCAAGGGCAGGACAAAGTCAAAGGGCAGAGCAAAGGCAGCTGGCAATACCTCTCCAAAAGCGCCTTCTGAGGATCAAGCAGATTTTGCCAATGAGCTGGACAGTCCATCACGCAATGCAAGTGATGCTGCTGAGCAGTCCATTCAGCTGGACCCATCTAGGGAGGATGTCTCCATCAGCGAACTGTCAGAGGGCAACCACCAGCAGGCAAGCCAAGCTGCGAAAGGCAACTCCCAGCTGTACAAAGGCAAATCTGATGCCAGTCAGGCGTCAGGACCACATGCCAGTCTGAAGTCACGGACATTCAAAGCAGACGATTTGACAGTGACTCAGCCAGATGATCTAAAAGTGTCTGAAGTCGATGAGCCCAAAGCATCTAAGCTAGATGAGTCAAGGGCATCCAAAATGGAGGAGCCAAGGACTTCTGGTTTGGAAGAGCCTCCCGCCAAACGGCCCAGAAGAGCAGCAGCCAACACTGGTCAGAAGGAACCAAAAGAAGTGAACAACGGCAAAGCAAAAGAAGGGAATGATAGTAAAGCAAAGGAAGTGAACACTGGCAAAGCAAAGGGCAGAGGGGCTCAGGCGAGGCGTGGAGTGGTCCAGGAATCTGACACAGATGGGACTGATCACGTTGACATAGTGGGTGAGTAGCTGCAGCTCAACATCTCTCAAGCACCGTATTGACCCAGCTTCGCAGCCACTGTGGTCTCCATGCAAGTGAAAGACACCTTGCCTGGTCTTATATTGTGCGTTTTTAACGGTCTCCATTGCAAGAATGCACACCAACGAGACCCTGGAGATGCCATGAATGCCCGTGAAGCACATAACTGGGAGAGACAGGCAAATGCACATATCTTGTTGTCGTTTGCATAGGCAGGCAGGTTGCACTAATTTAGCACAGATTTACAAATGCGTGTGTCTGAAATGAGTATAGTCTGCAGCCAGCTGATGGGGTTGGTGCCAAGGCACCAGCAGATGTCCCTGCCGTCAAGTTCACACGCTGCAGCATGTTCCATCTGCCACGCTGCTTGTGGTACTCTTTCTCATCATATGCAGCCAGTGAAATCCTCAAGCAACCATGCGATCTCAGTCTAGCAAAAGCTTTGCGCCAACACCGACTGCTTGTGCAGATCAAGAGGAGGACGTGGACATTGGGACCAACGATGAGCCCTATGAGCAATCAGTGCCAGCTGAAGACATGGAGGTTGATGAAAAGCCACAGGTGGGCGTCTTCCGACTGCTTGTTTGGCAGCTTGTGAACATTGTGGCAGCATTTTGAAATGTCATTGTTTTGCCCCTCCCAAAGCATCTTGGCCAGGATTGCAGCAACCAGTCAAAGCATGGGTGTGCATATGGTCTACATGGAGCTCCACATTCTGAAGAGTAGTCACAGCAATATCTGCTGCAAAACTTTTGTTTTATTGCTTACGTCTTATTAGGTCAGAGGTCATCCTGTCTCTGCCCTCTTATTTTAAGACTCCCAACCTGGTCTTTGGGTGCGTCACACACTGTCTCATTGCCATGCAGGCACAAGTCATTTGCAAAAGCAGATTGTTGCTTCTCGCTCTGATTCCAACATGCTTCATCTTACACTTGTGACAGGCACAAGCTGGCAAAAAGCGAGCAAGGAAACCTGAAGAGCTGCCATCTGGTAAGGGCAGGCCCAAGCCTGGTCCTAGTACGGCCAAGGGCCCTGGCCTGGGCACTGCCAAAGCAGGCAAGGGCAGTGCAGAAGGCTCAGGACCAGTTGCCAAAACAGGCAAGGGCAGTTCAGTTGCGCCAGTTCCTACCAGGGCAGGCCCCAAGGAGAAGCGCCCTAGCTCGGGAAAGCATGAGGCCTCCCAAGCAGCTACCAATGCATCTCCAGGTCAGCAGGATGTCCTGCCGGTCAATGTCATCATTCTGTAAATTCACCAAGTGTGCCTGCATTGCCTGTGAGTCCACAACGCATCAGCAATGTATTCATGACGTGCCAGCTACCTTCCGTGGCAGTCTCTGTCAAGGCTACAATGCATTGACTGTATTGAGTGACCAAGCATGTCAAGCACGTGTTTGCAGGCACATACCAACATTGGCTTGCATGCTGTGACACATGCACACATCAGCAGTCGGAATGTCCACATGCATGATGCCAAGAATGAAAGCATCAGATCATCACAGGTGCGCTTCTATGCAGGTGACATTGCCAAGCAGGCAGCAGAAGCGCAGAAGGGCCTGCTGAAGGATGCCATGAAGGGCTTTGATGAGGCTCGCCAAGCCTTTGAGGATGCCCGCCAGGCCCTCGCTCAAGCAGCAGAACAGGTGTAGTTACGCTGCACCGTTGCATATGGACTGGAGTGTAGTCACGCTTTGACATAGCATGCGTACCGAAGTGTAGCTACACTTTGATATTGCATGCCTTTTGGAGTGCAGTCACGCTGTAACATTGCAATGCATACTGGAGTGTAGCTACGCTGAAACGTTGCATGCATACTGGGGTGTAGCTGTGCTGTAATATTGCATGTGTATGACAGAATAGTTACATTGTAACCTTATATGCATACTGGATTGTAATTATGCTGTAACATTGGGTGTATACTGGAACTCCTTTTGTATCTGCAGAATCTTACATGAACAGAATCACATGCTGCCAGAAATACCTCACGCCATAGTTTGCTGCTGTCATTAAGCACTTTAGTATATCGACTATATAAGTGTATTGAGTATATAAGTATGTCAAATATGCCAGTGTCTCAATGCTGTCTTAAAGAACGAGGATAACACCAGACACATTTCATCATTCTGTATGCAAGTAATCATCACAATTGATCATGCAAACCAGGCAGACACGTCATGCAGGCAAGGCCACGCTGTCCAACATGTGTCTGCTGTACACCAGGTGGAGACAAGTCTGAGCTCAATCGGGCATCTCTCAGGTCTCACAATGGACATATTGCGGGACACGCTGCTGGGGAAGGAAGTGAGCAAGCTGAACAAGCTGGCCAGGCTGCATCCCACTATCACAGACTGTGAGCGCATCTCCAGCAAGGCCAGGTCCAGCCCCAGCTGACTTAATGCATGATTGCGAATGCATGACTGTGAATGCATGATGGTGAATGCGTGATTGTGAATGCATGATTGTGAATGCATGAGTGTGAATGCATGATTTTGAATGCGTGATTGTGAATGCATGATTGTGAATGCATGATTGTTAATGCATGATCGTGAATGTATGATTGTGAGCGCATTTCCAGCACGGCGAGGTCCCCTGCTGACTGCATGGTCATGAGTTTATTGATTGCATGAGTGTGAAAGCATCTCCACCAAAGCCAGGTGGAGGGCTGTTGCACCAATCCGCTATGACTTCATCTATGGAGCAGCAACTGCCTTCATGAATGTTGTACTTTGTGACGCATGAGTGACAACAGGTCTTTGCGACACACAAGTAAGACAAGTGGTGGCCGACAACAGTCAGCAGTCGTCGAGGACAGTCGTAGTCAAATGAGGTTGACCAAGGTGTTCATACAGCAGCTTGACATATTCAAAGATGACAAGATGCCAAGCAGAGCGTGGCATTACTTGTGCAGAGGCATTGCTGCTTAACATTCTTGCTGGGTGGCTCCAGACACACTGCAAAGCAGACATGCATGGCACGCACTGTCTCCTTCTTGATTGTTCTTTTGTTGCATTGATGTAGTGAGGTGACTACCATTCTCAAGCGGGCAGTAGGACTTCCTACCCAGGGCTCTGCGCAACAGCCCCAGGGCCAGTCCCAGCAGCCCAAGAAGCCAGGACCCAAGGCAGACTCCAGACTGACCTCCCCTGCAAGCCCTATCATGGCAAGGACAGCGTCTGCTGCTGCACCTGCATCAGCACCTGCTGTTGCCACTGTTCCTGCACTGCCAGACCAGATGCCAGGCGCCCCCAATGGTTCTGAGAAGATGGACGGGTCTGGTCATCAACAAGCTGCAGGGGATGTGACAGCCAAGCAGCAGCCTTCTGATGTGAAGGTGGAATCAACACCCCAGGCCAGCTCACCTGCAAACAGGCCAGTTGCAGGAGCTGCTCAAGCAGGCGCTGGGGCCGCCCCAGGCAACGCCCCAAAGCTCATGGCCGACCCGCATCTTGCCCTAGACGCCGCGCAGCCAATAGCAGCAAGCAGTGAGCTGCAGCTCAAGCCAGCAGGCAAGCTGCCACTAGCAAATGCCCAACATGCCGTTCCAAGTGCAACAGGGACAGCAGGCCAGCCACATGGGGATTCAGTAAGGGGCAAGGCGGTCGCAATCCTAGGGCTGGCTCTGACCAGCCCTACTGACCTGAACCCCCAGGAAGTTGCTGTGGCTTTGGAAGCTGCTGTCTTTGCTCACTTTGCAGAGCATGGTATGTCTGGCATGAGGTCAGTTACTCTTGCACATTGTTTGCAACTCGTTGGCAAATCATACCTGCCCAGATCAGGCCTTGTCTAATCATGCCTTATCCATTGTTGGCTTGCTTTGTCATGTCTGTATTTGCTGCTCATAAGGACTCAGCGCTACAGTCCAAGCTCGCGTATCCTCGAAACAACTCATGCACAATTGCAAATCGTTTGCAGCCAGCTCTGAATGCTTTGACAGAAGCTGCGTACGACCTGTGCTCAACCAGCAGCAGTGTGCTTTTGTGTCAAGCCAGCACTGAGAAATCATTCAAGTTGTTATTTAGATCATTGTTCAAGTCATCAAGTCATTTAACTCATCAAGTCATTTGTGTTGTGTGCAGGTATAAGAGGCGGCTGCATGCCTTGTGGAGCTATTTGAGGGGGACAGCTCAAGCCCCTGCTGTGTCACAGCTCAGACAGAAAGTCCTGCAAGGCAAGTTGCTGCACTGTGCTTGCTCAAGCGCCTAGTACTGCTGCTCAAGGTGCTGCAGTATTTTGGCAGCACCTACATCATACATGCTGCAATCAGTTGAAACGTACACTCGCACAGACAGACACGCTGTTTGCGAGTGTCCAACACTGCTGGCCCACATGCAGCAATTTCTTGGCAGCAACACCTCATACATGCAGCAATCACTTGAATAGTACATTTGCACGGACAGACACTGTTTGGGCGAGTGTTCTGCACTGCAGTATGAGCAGCACAACCGTCTGTGCGTGCGTATGCATCCAGTGCGGTCACTGCATGCGCCGCTGTGTACAGCTACTGCACTGTCATTTGACAGGCAAAGGCATACAAGCATGATGTCCATTTGCATATGATGTTGAGGATCATTCACATCTGCCTCGCTCTTCTATGATCTATCGTCCCTCTGGCGCTGGTCAGATGAATGCAGTATGGCATGACATGATTCCTTGCTATGCATATGACTTGTTGCTTCACGTGACTGGTCAGCTCCAGAAGCCACATGGCAAAACCACCATTGCAAGGCATACTGGTACCTGATACCGCAAGCCCACTATCAAAACCTGGGACATGCATAAATCAAGTTGCAGACGGCATTGGTTTTTAGCAGTAAGCGTATCATCAGGGTGATCAGCAACACGCATAAGGATCTGTCCTTTTGCAATTGCTTTCTGTGACCACTAGCTGGTGCGCTTCAGGCGAGATTCTGGCCAAGACTCTAGCTAAGATTGACAGAGCCCAAGCACAGCAGCTCTGCAATCTGAAATCCAATGGCATGCAGTGCCCCCTCCCACAGCATGCACACCAGGCTCAAGCACAGCATCAGCAGCCGTTCCCACAGCTGCAGCAGACACTCCCACAGCTGCAGGCAACAAAGCAGCCATTTCAGCAGCAGCAGCAGCAGCTACCATCACAGCTTCAGCAGCAGCAGCCGCCTCTGTATGCATCACAGCAGCAGCAGCAGCAGAAGCCGCACCAAGTGCAAGACCCAGCAGCAGCAGCGCAGCCACAGCAAAAATTGCATCCATGGCAGCAAGCCTCCGCAGCTGCCCCTGTAGCTGCTGCTGCTTCTCTGCCGTACAGCACACCAAGTGCATACTCATATGAGGCTGCTTCAATGTATCAGCAGCCTTGGCATCATCCCCACCAGCAACCGTATGGGGTGGCTGCGCCAGTGGTTCTGCCAACACAGCAAATGCCACACCCAGGGGCAACCCTTCCCCTTGCCCAAGCCCAGGCTGCCACTGCCGTCCCACCGCCGCCGCCAGCTGGTGACCCACTCCCAAGCGCATCTTCTTCAGGCCAAATGGCGGCAGCTCCGCCACCCCCAACTGAAGCCCCCCCTGAACCCCCTGCTGCACCCCTGCTGCCGCACTCTGGTTCTTTATTGCTCCAAGCTGCTGCTTCTCAACCAGCAGCCGGTACCAGCAACCTCTCCTCATCTTCTGCCATGCCAGGACCTGATTCTGCTTCTGCTGCTGCTCCCAATGCCAGTCTGGCCCCGGGAATGCCTGTGATTGACCCCAGTGCTCATGCACCAAGTGCAACAGCCACCACACGGTCATCAAACAATCAAGCTGGAGCAGCATCGCAAGCAGTGTTGGAGGCAGGGCCACGCAATGAGACCAATCTAGATGCATCAGCGTCCATGAGACAGCATAACCATGGTGCTTCTGCACAGGCTGCACCTGTGTGGCTTCCTTCTAAAGGTTTAAATGTGCGTGACTCACCAGCTTCGTTTAGTAAGATAGACAACGACTTTGGTTCTGATTCCGACAGGCCACCAGGGGTGGATGATGAGAGTACCATGTCTGATGCTATGGACAGGACTTAACTGGAAACCGACATGTACCACCAAATTGATTTGCAACCGATTGAGACATGTCACATGTTCAAGTTTTTGCATTGTCCATGCTACAGGGCATTTTTTGCACATGCTTCTCCTTTTACCACGATTGAGGTGCCTGTGACTGTGGGCAGGTATCACTGCCTTGACTCAGACTCCTGATGGGCATTAAAGACATAACCTGCCTTTGACCTGATCAGCGAGAGGGAGAGATTACAAGCCAACCAACAAGTCTGATCACATATAGAAGAAGACAGAGGTCCAATTTGGAAGCAATCAATGACAGCTCGAAAACTCGCGTGTGATAGCTGTTGAAGAGGAGAAAGGTTAAGGGCTCACTCAAGTTGTACGTAATTGCAAGACGAAAAGTCACATTGCATAAAGGAACCAGCGAGCTCGCGGCTGTCTTTGCAGACTTCATTATCTGCCCCTTCGTCAAACTTCAACATGGCGCAAATGCAGAATGTTTCCTCGATATCTTTTGTTCGTACTGCGTATGCAAGCACCCAGCAGACTTTTCTGCTGAGCCGAACGCAAAGATCCGGCTGCAAAGAAAGATTGGCATCTGCAAAAGCTGTGCAAGCTCCACGCAACACCAGGCAGCAATCGGTCATCATAGCAAGATCGATCAACGCGGCCGCTGTAGAGGCTCCTCCCAAGATCGAGGTCATTAAAGAAGACACTATTGAGGTGCTGAAGGTAAGCGTCCGAAATGCTTGAAGCTTGAACTACAATTCGTAGAGGTTCACGTTGGGGCTGGTGTACGACGACGCAGCTTGTCGCACTGCCGAGGCGACAAGTCACTTGCGTTTCCATCAACACCACAGAAACTGCCGTGTGTTGCTGACCGCAGGACTTCACTGCTTTCGATCTTGATCAGTACGTTGCGGGCGGGTCCAAATCCTGGACATTTTGGAACTGTGAGCCTAGCACTTTCCCTTGGGAGTACAGATCTGTAGAACACGCATACATACTGCAAGGAAAGTTCAGCGTTCAGTACGAGGGAGCCAAGCCTGTGACAATTGAGGCTGGAGACTTTGTGAGTTTTCATGACTACACATGCAGTATCCATCAGGGTTTGCAACCGCTCAGCATTGCATGCAAAAGTCAATGCAGTGGCTATGGCCAATCCAGCAAATAAGTTCTCGCTTCTGCCTACCTGCAGGTCAAGTTTCCTGTGGGCATGACAACTTTTGTTGTCATGGAGCCTACCCGCAAGTTCTTCAACCTTGCTTGAGTGTCGAAGCCTGCTCTTGACAGGAGCTGCTGTCTCCAGTGATGAAGCTGCAGACAGCTGTTGCAGCACATACAAGCTGCTTGAGCTCTTGCAAACTGCTGATGGCAGTCTTTGCATGCATGTTTTGTCCAGGTAGTACTAGAAGTACTATATAGTACTACATGGCTACACAATTGGTTCCAGCTTAGTGCATGCCAGCCTTGCTTTTGTTCCAGTGTGACAGTGTCACTGTCACAGTAGTCAGCTGCTTGTTTGTGGCTGCATTCTCATTTACATATGCAGCCATTTGCAAACTGAGTCAAGCCATCTGCAGGTCCTATCAGCCTTGAAATGCATGTATTGGTGATGGTGATTAGGCATTGGCAACTACAAGGACATGTATGCATATGCAAAGCCACACAAGTGTAATATTGTGAAGTGCAATGTTGTGCAATGCTAAAGAAACATTTTCCATGCAATTCAAGTCTGATCAAGCTGATTTTGCTCATTCTGAGCAACTACAGTAGGGCCCATAAGTCCTGATCAGGACATTTGCATTGCTGGAGATGGCACGGTGCATTGCCATTCAAGACCATGACAACCCAGTGACTCAGCATGGTCTTGCATCTTACGTGACCAACCTCTGAAAGCCAAAGCTTTAGACTTCGTTCAAAATTTGGGGTAGCCTTTGCTCAGCAAGGAAGCTGCTGGTGCAGTCGACGCAGACGCAGACGCAGACGCAGTCAGCGTCTGCGTCTGCGTCGAAGTCAAAGTCAAGGGGCAAGGGGAGGGCCAAACTCTGGCAATTTTTTTGGAGCTGGTAAGTAAACTGCTGTGTTGTGCATATGCAAGTTACTTC
>JAABUP010003500.1_pt1 | contig 27643 bp, 34 predicted proteins | sample 5559201 | NCBI WGS metagenome assembly JAABUP01 (sample SAMN10711887, study PRJNA513373) | rock metagenome | isolation source: Antarctica rocks | place: Antarctica | reverse complement strand
TCATGCAGCCCGTCAAGACACTATTGCTAAGATCAAAACACACCATGCTGTTATTGTAGCATCAGCTGCTGCATCATCAAGCATTTAGTCTGGTGAGCTGTGTTTCAGATGTTGCTTGCCCGCCATTTGATGCTTGACTGGTGATCTTCTGCTCAACAAGCTACAAGAATGCACAGAGGGTTGTGACACGCCGTGACTGGTGAGTGATAGCTGACTGATAAAAGAAAGTGATTGCACACAGTGAGACCATGCTTTGATGTATGAACAAGCAGAGGCACTTCTACACACAGCAGAAGCACTGTATCACTGTAAGCAGTCATCTTCAGCAATCAGTCAGCAAACAGTCAGCAATCAGTCAGCAAACAGTCAGCAATCATTTACCAATAGGCAATAATGTCAGCGATGACTCCCTCACTATGCACAAGGCTCACACTAAGGCAGCACAACAGGGTGCGTGTTGGCATATATGTATCATTTGTACCACTTGTAAGACCGACAACAGCATGATCTAATGAGTGTGCATGGCGTTGCAGGCCCAGAAAGCATGTGAGCAAGGGCTTCCTGTCATGGCAAGGAGGAAGGATGTCATGGGCTACATTGCACCTGCTGACACACAACCACTCCTTGACTTGTTGGGTGGCAGCAAGCAGCTTCTCAAGAAATTCCAAGGGCTGCTGGAGCTCCAGGTGGCTGGTCCCAGCGCCAGCTGCCAAACACCAGTGGGAAAGCTGCCCAAGACTTGTGGCGGCATGGTGATCCTTCAAAGCTTTCTGGCATGTAGACTTACTCACTGGTGCAGCCTTCACAGTCAATGCACAGTGGCTGCAACATTGGATGCATCCCTGCACTCTGCTATGACTAATTATGGAAAAGAATGCATGCATCCTCATCCTAAGTGTAAAGCTGTGAGGCATATCCTGAAGCTAGTTGTGTCATGATAACACAATTGATTCAGTTTTCAATTTTTGTAGCAAGGCTGAGCTGGCAGCTCAGCTGATCAGTAGTAAGGATGATGTTGAGTTCATGATGCATTAGTAAGTGTTGCAGGCTGCTTACAGTATCATGACTAATCACAGTTGGTTACTGCCTGCAACGTCACAATAGGGCTGGGTGTTTCTTTTTTGTGCTATCCAGAGCTGTAATAAACAAATAGCTATGCTTCACGGCTTGATGCTGCAGGTCAAGGTGGCGAAGAAGCTGGGAGTAGTGTATCAGCTGCATCGGGGGTCCATCCGCAAGGGCATCACCCTGCATGCAACAATATCTCGTCAGGATACTGTTCAAGTCAGGCAAGCATTTTTCACCTTTGCAGAATGCCTTGTTCGTCCAAAATCCTCCTGAGTGGTACACCGTGGTCTGACTGAAGCCTATATGTTCATCTGCAACCCTTGTCCTGCATGTACCTAGCTCATCATGAGCTGGAAAGCTTTTTCACTATTATTGTTATTATTATTATTACATGCTCATGGTGTGCTGCAGGGGGGACAACAACAAGGTGTGGTTTGCAAAACTGCTGGTACTCTTCAGCTACACCAGCTCCTCAGGTTGTGAGATTGAGGCAGCTTTTGTCCGATGGCGTGTGGCGAAGCGCCCTGCTATGAAAGACAAGAAAATAAAAACCTCATTTTGGTGCAGCTGAAATGGGAAGAACAGAAAGGCAGAAACTCATCAGCCAATATTATTGAACTCACTAGCGTTCTGGGTCCATGCTATGTGCAGCCTGACCTCTTCAAGTCAGATACATTTTATTTCAACCGATGGGTTGGCAGCACCTTGTGAACAATTGATCAAGTCTGTACAGTGCGTGTACGTGGTAGTTGCATGTCAGAGATCTCAGCATAATAATTGTGGAATCAATGATTGTGGCATCTAAGTCCTGCATTTGGCTGGCAGGTGGCCTGTGCAACACGCCGCTTGAAGCAGTGCAGACACTATAAATATCTTATGAGATCAATTGACATATGTTGCAATGCCATTGTAATCATCTCAGCTCTGATTTGTGCCTCTGACTGCATCCAAATGTGCTCATGCACTGTTCTGGGTAGCATTGGTACACAGGTGTCTTTACCAGCATTGACACATAATATGCCTCATGTGTGCATATCTTCAAGATGCTGCAGTGTTGTCCAGCTTGATGGACCTGCACAGGCATGCTGACATGATGGCGCACATGGCTGTGGAGGGATGTGGATCCCCAAGCTGTGCAAGTATGCCAACCCTCGAGACTGTGGTCTCTCACAAGCTGATAGGTATGTGGAGCAGCGTGGAGCCACACAGGCGTTGAGTTGAGAGGATAGATGAGTGCACAGGTCAGTGTAAACCCATGGCCCTGTTGCATCTTGTGCTCCCACAGTGTGTGGCTCCATGCAAGTCCATGAGAAGGGTGCATGACAGATCTTCGCATGCAGTGGGATTACACATAACTGTATAGAATGTGGACATACTCAGATCCATACCCTCCCAACTTTAGGGACGGTAGGTGCCTTTGACAGGCAGCTGGTTCTCAAGGACCAGGGGGGCAGCTGCCACCACCTTCCAGTCCATCAGAGGTCGGTATTCCTGTCACACACATGCAAAGTTGGTTAACGTGGTATCCAACTGCTTGCAGCAGATGCTACAGCAATGGATGATTGTCTGCAGCTGTGTAAGGTGTTACAAGCATCTGTACGAGGTTGACTTTATTGCCTATTTCTTTGCCTGATATGCAGTGCCTCTGCATGCTGTTTACAGAACTCTGAAAACCCAGCAGGGTCAGCAACTGTGTTTCTCATTGAAGCCAGCATTTGCCAACATATAGATCAACAAACAGGGAGCTTTGCAAGCACCTGTTTGGCTGTAGAAGGGAAGGTTTCAGCGTCCAGTGTGAGGGTGAGCCACACTGGCGAGGCGGCCAGCTTGGCTGCCAGGCTGTTCTTGCCCTGCGTCACTGCCTTTTTGCCTGCACACCAACACCCCTTCCATTGAACACCAATGGTACATGTGAGAGTTGGTATACACTCTCTATGCATTGCTGAGTCTGCAGTGATATGCCATGCAGAGGCTAACACATACCACATCAGTAACAAGTGGACACGATCGCGTGCTGCAGCTCTGAGATACATGAGCAGGCATCGCAACGAAGCAATAAGACTCAATAACCTGGCCTTACTTGCATGCAATTGCAGGAAGGCAGACCAGGTCTCACCTTTGGACTCAGCCTCATCGGTGGGCAGCGAAGCCACGAGGCGGGTGAGGCCCTCGTCCATGGCATCCAGGCGGATGTTGTGGTCCCCATCACTGGCCCCCAGGCTCCACCCATGCGTGTCTGGTCTCTCAGTGTCCAGCACTAGCCGCACAGCCAGCTGCTTGCCTGCAACATGGTGGATTGTGGATCAGCACTGTCACCCAGATGCCTAGTGCAAACCTTTGAGTCCAACAGCTGTGTGTTGTTTCATGTGGGTCCCTGAGCACACATCCTGCTTGTGCCAGATCGCTAAGCCTCACAGCATACTTGTCTGAGCACTGATATCAAATGAGACTAGTAGAGCATACCTGCTTTCTGCCAGCCATATGGCACTGGAATGGAGTCTCCAGGCTGCACAATGCCCAGCAGTGTGCGCTGCACCTTCTTCTCAGCTGCGATAGTCGTGCACCTCACCAGCCCCACAGTCAATGATGTCATAGCCACCTGCCTCAGTCCTGTCATCTGGCCTGGCAGTACTGCAGAGAGCCCTGCCCAGCAAGACAGAAGCTCACTTGTTGACATCACTTTACAGCAGACACTCAGCAGCAGTGCATTTGCTTGACAAAGAGAAAACCCACATAATGGCAAGCAGTGCCTTGCGCTAAGCATGAAGTGCAAGGCAATAGCAGAGCAAATGTACTTGCAATATGAAAACACAGCATCAGACTGGTAGGCAGCATTAAGACTTACCTAATTGAAGTTGTGCGACGAGCAGCTGGTGATTGTCTGGGGGAGGGGGCAGGGGCCTCCTGGGGAAGGGGTGAGGGTCTGGTGAGGTCTTGCCTGCGGCGCCTCAGCCACCTGCGCCGCCGTGTGAAGTCCACCACTCCACGCTTCTGCAGATATAACACACAGGGCTATTGCCACCTGCTCGCCACATGATGCATGAAGTATGAAAGTGACTAAAACATTTCACCAAAAAAGCCATGGTATGGAACAGAATGACAACTTTGGACAAGTGATAGCTGTACGCAAGATATGCAAGCTGTCAGCTGTGCACTCGTTTAGGTACCAGCGTGCTGGGATATTCATCAACTGAGCTGCAATCACAGCTAGGCGCAGACGCATCAAAAGATGCAGGGTGGGACCTGTGCGCCATTCTGGGGAGGCCAGTCCATGGCAGCCCAGTTTGGGGCATACGCCCAGCCCTCCTTGTCCACATAGGGGGACAGCTCCACCTCCCAGGGACTGTCCCACTCCCATCCTGCACCAGCCCCTGCCCTGTGTGTTGCTTGCACATGCTGGATACAGAGCAGTTGGAGCTCACTTGCAATCAGGTCTTGCACCTGCATGACTTGTCAGCAGAGGCACACTTCTCCAGCAAGCAGGCTGTTGAGCAACTGCAACATGCGGCGTGCTCAGATGTGCTACACACAAAGCTGAAATACAATGTACATGTTTAGCAACAGCACTCTCAACGAGAAGCAGCTTTACCTTCTGGTCCTGTTGCTGCAAAGCATAGTCCGATCTTGATTGTGGCATCTGTGCATAAATCAGCTATCACTTCAATAACAGCCTTTGGAGATCCCAAGTCATGCATGGTACACAGCAGTTTGTTGTGATCTATGGTTTGAATGGTGAGCTGGTTACACATCATGTCAGATGCAAAAGCAGGCCAGCAAAACTTGCACTTTTGCTTTTTGCGTGTATGGCTAGCTGTTTCTTGTGCAAAAGGGTCAATACTGCTGCATGCACCATTTTTCAGCGGATGCTTTCTGTTGTTGTCACTCGGCCTGAAAGGCCCTGTCTTTGCAGGTCTTGAAAATGGCTTTGCTTGTTCTCAAAAGCTGCTCTGTTCCTACTCAAGCACTGCATCAGGAGCATTCAACATTTGCCCTGTTTCCCCGTTTTGTACACGCATGAGTTGGGTTTTGTCACTTGCTTGCAAAGTTTGTGCAAAGGTCTTTCTATGCTGGTTGGGGACCTTGTTCTGTGCTATCTGTACAAGGGCACGCATATTCTTGCACGCTTGTTCGCCTTCTGGTGTGGCACCCCTGTGATGCATGGCCACTTTGTGGAGGCCCTTTCTGGATGCGCTTATTCCCTCAATTTTAAACAAATCTGCCGTTTAATACACCTTATTCGTAGTTTCATGCCACCACCAGCTGGACCCCTTTGAGATTCTACAAACACATTGGGCTATGGGCAACACCTGCTGCAAGATTGCTTGCAGAAGGCAGTCAAACTGCTCAGCTGTTTCCCCGCCCCCCCTATGCTCACACATGTCAGTGTCTATTTCAAAGTCTCACCCTGACTCAGTGACTCCTTGATTGTGCACACCAGTTTAAGGTACTGTCTAGCCTAGTAGCTAGTAGCTCATATGATAGGTCTGCTGTTCATGCTCCCAATGGTCAACAGTCTCCTTGAAATCATTCAGGTCTTCCTGTAGGACTGGTGTTTTCAGTCTGGGCTCACGCAGCAACAGTACTGGGGCAGGACCTGGCTTCAGCATGGGCTGCAAGGCTACCCCCCTAAACCCCACAGCAGCTGGAGCACCATGTGGAATGCATCTGACGCGTTTGGAATCGCTGTGGCATGAGCTTTCAGGTCCTGTATGCCATGCAACCACGGCAGAGAGGGCAGTACTCACAGCACGCATTGGCAGCTGTCAGTGATGATTGGTTGGCAGTCAGAGGGCACTGTTACATGTCAGTGCAAGGTGCAAAAGGTTGCAGACAAGAAAGGTAAGGGTAGGAAAAATCGGTGTCAGGGGATGCCAATTCAGCTTGTGCAGTAGTAAGCTGCGGCCTTCCCTGAACTCACTGACAAAGTACCAGTTTGCCTATCCCTGCAGGTACATATGTACATGCATGTACAGTCTTTGGATTGTGCAAAAACATAAATGATGTGCTGATGGTAAGGAAGTGTGATTCCATCCCACAACCAAAATGCATTCAGTATTGGCAGTTAGTGAACATCAACTGCCCATTCAGACGACTGTACAGTAGGGCCCATAAGTAGCTGGTCACGAGTTCCTGTATAACGAATTATCACACCACGGATATCTGCTTGTGTCTAATGGCTCGTGACCAGCAGCGCTCAGCTCAGATCTAGCATCCGGACTCAGCTAACATCGTATACAAACTCAGCACGGCACAGACAGGCTCGGCCGTGTGTCCACGCTCTGCGCGTCAAGGCTTGCGACTGGGGACAACGGAAAGGGCCCATAAGTATCGGTCGGACCAGCAACATGCACGAGCTTCGACGCTAATGCGAAGCGCAAGTCTGTGTTTAAGCGGCGGTCCTTCCGAACACAGCACGTCAACCAGCACACCTTTCTTTGTACAACTTCACTGGCGCAGAAAGTAGCGCATGAGTGGCGTCGGTAAAAACGACAGGTCTGTGACAGTGAAACCAGGCTGACAGCAAGGCCCCAACTTGGCAGCTGTGTTGCACGCAAAAGACACACACAACGATAGCCTGTGACACCTGGATCTTCGGTAAATCTAGCCAGCTTTGACTTGTAGTATCCAGCTTTCTCAGTGAAGCAGCAGGCATAGAACAAGAGCGCTTGCACATGAAGGTGCAAAAGCTTGCTGCCTGAACAAGCTTTCCTTTGATAGAAGGAGAGCCTGTTAAGTCAGCAAGCCTTTGTTTTCAGTGAAGTAGCTTGTCTATGCACAACACAGCAGTTTACTCACCAGTTCGAAAAAAACTGCCAGAGTTTGGCCCTCTCCCTTGCCCCTTGACGTTGACTTTGACTTCTCTTGCTGAGCAAAGGCTACTTTAAGTTTTGAACGATGTTTAATTCTTTGGGGGAAGGTATTGGTACTGTGCATGCCATCCTCCTGGCGGCTGTAGCGGTTGCGTTCAGTGGGCAGCAGGTGGCGGCTGCTCCACCCCGCCAGAGGCATGAATCTCTCGTGCTCAAACAGCTGCTCCTCTGTCACATTCACACCGCTGCCCCGCTTGCTCTGCACCAGAACAGAGTGTGTTGAGTAATGTGCCACCTTTCATGACACTCAATTGTATGATATTGATTTATTGCTGAAGCATGCTGCAGCTGCAGCCAACTAGTACACGAATCTGACAGACGCTGCCCCTCTTGCATGGAACAGTCACATTAGACACACGTTTGGAGCAGCAGCATGACATCACGTCTGTATGGCATGCACTGCATGCCAAGGCTCCACTAATTTTACCAGGGACTGCTGGCGCTGCATCTGGACCAGATCCGAAGAGATGGATCTGGCCTGACGAGGCAGCATCTGCCAATCACTCTCTGCCAGGTCCACCACACACACCTGAAAACCAAATGCTTTATGTATCGACATCTGGTCAACAACAAGGCCAGAGCTGTGTCTCAGGACAGCAGCTGCACCTGGCGGCGGTCTAGTAGATCGATACTTAGTACACGAGCATAGCAACAACAAAAACTTGGCCCGTAAACATGCACCAGGGCTCCTATCTGCAAAGACGTGTCACTGCATATTGTCCAGCTGCAAACCCAGAATGCCACAAATAAAGGCAGACTTACCTCCAAGGCCAGCTCACTGGTGTTGACCAGCTGACACAGACTGCGCAGCACTTCATTCTTGACCCCATCCCTGAAGCTGCTCTCCAGAGCCACCCCATCATCTGCCATGCGCACCGGCAGCACCACTGCTGCACTCCTGCGCTTGTGCTTGTCCTACATGTGCCAGCATACATCAGCCACAACAGTGTGTAGCATGCTGATTTCTCTGACAAGAAGTATGTCAGACAGCCTTCAAATGTGATGTATGCTGACAATGAGTACAATATACGAAACGCAACATAATCTGAGCTCATTTGCTTCATATGTGCTCTCAAAACACTGCCTGGACAGCCAGACATGCAGTTATATAGGGGTATCAGTCTTTCTGTTTGCCACAACCAAGACATGAGGCAGGGAAGATGACAGAAGTAGCAGAGAACTGACGGGCAGGTTCTTCTTGAGCATGCCACCAGCTCCAACGTTAGCGCCAGCCCTCTGCAGGCCACTGGAGGCGATGACCACCCACTTGGAGTCCTCCCCGACCTGCATGGCCCTCTGCCCGGCACTGCTGCTGTGTTCCAGCCAAGCGTTAGTGTGCAGAGACTTGAGGTCCTGGTGGAACTGCTGCTGCAGGGTGTACCTCAACAACAGCTTGCCACCCTCCTTTCCCTGTGCTAGCAATCCTGATCAGGGGCATGTGGATTCGAGTTTGTGGCAGGCCTCTTCTGTTCTGACGCTCATGCACGAACAGGGCAATGCTCACATATCCTCAAGCTGACAATTGAAAGTAGCTCATTTCTTGCTTAAAATTCCTGCAAGCAGCAACCACTGCCTTTGGTCATGATGCTTGCTGACTGAAGTTTTACCTGGTCATTGGCCAAGGGCACTTCTGCTTGGTAGGTCTGGGAGTCCTTCCATTGCCGCATGTCCAGGTCCACTGAGGCATGGGCGATTGGCTGGCCAATACCTGTGTTGGCTGCTGTGTCCACCAGCTGCAGCTTCAGCTTGCCAGCTGTGCCTGGATCATCAACAGAGTTTCAGTTTACGGGCGTCTTGCTTTGATGTTGGTTGTCCAAGGATGCCAAATGACGACATGCCATCGGGCAGCTTGCTCAGCTGCTATGAGTGCCAATGCCTGTCAGTAAGAGCAAAGCATCTGCACGAAGTACATGCGTCATGCAATGACATTCGTCTGAACACATTTGTTTGTCATGGGCAGTACATGTTGCTTGGATTAACTAGAGCACATGAAGCATATATGGCATCATGACAGCTGTTGAGTTGTGGGGTACCTATGGGGCCCTTGAGCTCCAGAATGAGGCGCTCCACCCACTCCACCTTGCCCCCACTGTTGGCTGTGATGGCCCTTGTTCTTACACCCCATGTGCCTGCACACCCAACAAGTGGCTCAGCTTGACGTACTTTCAGAACGCATCAGCGCTGAAGCAGTTGGCATTGCTCTGCATGCAGATCATGCCTAGGCATTGGCCTCACACCCTCGCAGGCATCCGCTGCCTACCACCACTGTTTGCCTTCACTTGAAATTTGCAAAGGTTGACAGTAAGCATCCCCAGCACTTGGATGTGGTTGTGGGATAAATGAATAAATGTATGTTGATTTCAGATCCATTTCGTCACTTGAGCATTGTTCAGTGTGTCCTCAAACGTCAAGCCACAGACAATCTGCTGCATCTGCTGGATATCACTTGCCCCTTCTTCTGATTGTTGGTCACGCGGTGCGTTGATGGCAGCCACATGGGTGGCAGTGAGGACATCCACCAGGAGGGCTGCTGGCCGGGCTTCAAGGGCAACCTGCAGGCTCTTGGAGTGGCGCAGGGGGGGCTGGGGCAGGGGCTGCAGCACTGGGGTGGACCCCTTGGCTGGCAGCTGAGCAGTTTGCCTGTACACCAGAAGTTAGGCTACAGTCACAAGATAGACTCAGCATCCCCATGTGCCTTTTGAGCTTTGGCTGAAGTCTCAACATGTTATGATCCTCGCTGTACACCACAAGAAAGATGGCGCATAGCGTCTGAAAGACTGTTGGGTTTCTGCACACAAAATAAAGCCATGATACCTGCGTTTGCAGCAGCACAGTTATGCTTATTGTTTTTTTGGTACATGTATCAATGTATTGCTTGCCACACACTGGTATCTTGCGGAGCCAATGGACATGGCATACAGATGACAGATGGCATGTCGTTTGACATAGAAGGGCAGTGTAACTCTGAATGCAATTGAATGCAGTTGAAGGCCACATGCCGGCGTAGGCACTGTCATGCTTGAGTAAACAAACTTGAAGCATGTGCAACATGCAGCATTATACAAAGCCAAGTATCAGCTGAGTACCTGCAGGCCAATGGTGATCATACAGAAACGTACACTGTGATACATATATGCGTGCAGCCAGGCATGTAGGTGCTGAGCTGAAGTCTGACGGGGCTGACCTGACTTGGCCGTCATCATTGCAGTCATGCTGCCGGCCCTCCCACACTAGCATGTCACAAGCTCTGATACATGTGCACGATCCAACTGGTGCACAAGGCCCTTACCTGATGCAACATTGAGCAACAAGTACATAGGTGACTGAGTGTTATGCATTCACTTAATCAGAATCAAAGCTAGTATGACCCGGCAGGTGATATAAGTCAGTATCTTTGAAAGTCCATTGGTACACACCCAGTTCAGCCCGATTCAGCACACGACGACAGAAACAGGTGACCCACGTTGCCCAAAACTCAAGATGCCTGGGGTTACTGGTACTGAACAATTACAAACAAAAAAGTAAATGCTTATAGCAACTTCAGATTGTGAACAAACTTCTCAACAATGCTGACATGACCTTGCACACATGTTGCATCCCCAAGTACTCTGAGCACACTGTCACATCTGTGGTGCTGATGGTGGACAAGCTTGTCATTTGAACTGTAAATCTTGTGTCTGCGTATATAGCTGGACAATCAATCCACACTATTTAGGATTGCAATGGGTGATGTGTGTTGAGCAATCTAACCTAGAATCTAGCTGACCCTACTGCTGTTTGCTGAGGCAAATTACACACAGCTACAGGCACCATCTGCCCGGCATCTGCTTTCCCCAAAGTGACATCGTAGAGCAAACAGCACCTTTGCTCAAGCCTTGACGAACATACTGCATGCAAGTTACCACATGCAATGGGAATGCTGTACACCACACCACTTGAACTCTGTGCCCATACAAGGTAAATGTGATCCGGCTTGATTCGCCTCGTTCTGGCACGGGGTTTGGTCTGGTTTGTTCACCACAATTGTGTGGCTTCAGCTGCCTGTATTTCAGCCCATGAATGCCACTCGGACCATAAGTACAAGCCTCAAGTCCCTCCCAGGTGTGAGATAGCCCGTGTATTTTGTACATCTTGAAGCCATTTGGACTGCAGTCTCACCCTGCACAGATGCACAACACGCCAGTTGTGGGATTGGCCCAGACCTGTAGAGCTGGTCACATGTACCACACAACAAGCAGTACAGCATGTTGCATAGCATGGTGTGTTGCCATTATGCACATACATGCTTTTCACAGCTTGATGCCTGCAAAGCAGAATGCTGGATCAATCGCACAGTACTTGGAATGTTCCATTGCATCAATCCAATCAGAGTGATGGTTGCATATCAAGGAGCAACATGAAACTGAGTCACTGCAAAGGGCAATTCCCTGGGGCGAACCACTTGCAGCTGCAGTCTCATTTGCCACACATATGTGCAGTAGCAGAGAAGGGATCTTCACCTCATGTAGCTGCCGATGGTGGACAAACGTTGGCATGGAAGTGCTGGCAATGCTGCAAAGCCTGCCTTGCAACTGTGTGACTGGGGGGCAGAACAGCTGCTCGGGCAGCTGCACTGTCCCTAGCATGTTTATTTTGCTGCAGCTGGCACACCCTGCTACGCAGCCATGCAGCCTCTTCCCTGCATGCCTGCAGCTGCTTGGCAAGCAAGTCAGCTTTGTCTTGCTCAGCCTGAATCAGAGAGGCTTGCACCTCCACATCACTTGTCTGCCATGCGTCCTCTGCCTGCAATTCATGTGCAGTTGTAGGTATGAGGGACAACCATTGCAGGCTACAAATCGTGCTTGAAAAAACTGTAAAGACACTGATGATTGATAGGGGATGCGCAACATCTTCAAGAAGCAAGAAGTGGACCTCAAACTGTGCATGGCATTACCTGCGAGCTAGCTGGATGCCCACCTCTGGCCGCACATGGGCTGGAATGCTCTTCACCAGTACCTTGGGCTGCCAGAGGAGACAGAAAGCCACGCCTAAGCGACTTCCTGAAGTTGGCCTGAGCCTCGTGCAGTGGGCAAGTCTGCATAGTGCTGCAGTTGCACCAGTCAATGGCACCTTTACGCTTGCGCTGCTTGCCAAGCTGAGGTGCATTGTCAAAATGAGCTCATGCAAGCAGAGAAAACAACGCTACATCTTGCTTGATCTGCACCCAAGCTTCATTGAGCAGCACATGCAGGTCTGCACCATACGTGTTGTGTTGGTTGTGACTCAGCTGCATCATTTTGCTCAAGGTCCAATGCATCAGGCAGCCATTTGCAGGCAAAATATTGACAGCACATGGCATGATACAATTGCATGGGCACACCTCTTTTATGAGAGACTTGCCAGCAACTCCACTCATGACTGCAAGAGACAGCTCTCCACGTAGCATGGCTGTGTACTGGGGTGGGGGTTGGGGACCCCAGCAACTTCTACCACATCCAACCCCATGGCCATCATTGCCTGATCGGCTTGTGCTAATGTTCGACACTTGTTCTTCATATGCCCTTGGCAGATCAAAGCTATCAAACCAATGCTGTGAGGCCAGCACTTCCCCTAGTGCAGCATCATCTTCAATCGAAGGGGACACTACAGCTGTGGTGAGAGCTGAATCTTGGTCAGATGCCTCTGCAGCAGCCCCAATGCCTGCAGTTGTGGCAAAGGTGCTGATTTGTTGGTGCTGAGCAGTGGCCATGTCGTGTGGTAGCTGCAGCGTAGGCAGTGCCTGGTGATGACAGCTGGGAAGCGTGTGTAGCACCCACTCCTCCAGCCCCGCATCACTCATGGCTTCAGCAGAGGTGACGGCATCTGAAGTGATGGCTGCGCCTTGCATCACCATCTGGTCAATGCCTGCCCAATGTAGATGATCAGGCAACCAGCGGCCCTGCACATCAAACTGACTCTGGCTGCTGACTCAGGTTCAGCAAATGACTCAGACTGGCTTGCAATGTCAGGTGCATACAGGACATGTAAGCAACAGTGCGCTGATTGCAACAACAAGCGGCGCTAGAAGGTGCCACAGTACCAGGACGAAAGAAGATGATGCAAAGTGCGCACCTCTTGCAAAGGTAGCCAATACCCGTCCGCCTCATTGAGGATGGGAGTGTTGGGCAGAGCGTCCCCCTTCCCACATCTCATATCTTGTCTCAATGTTGCCAAGCTCCAAGTTCTGAGGCCCATCTGATCACAAAACTGGATGTGATAGTCCGCTGCAACATACAATGCGTGTGGTGGCAGACGTGTAAGACTTTGTGAGGACTTACAACAGAAGGAATGTGACATGACAACTGCTCTGATGCACAGACTCCTGCACTGTGTGCACAGGCATATACAGTGCTGATTGTAGCACAGACTGTCGCACGTGAGCAAGGCTGTACTCAATGTTTTGAACTCTGTTAACCATGGGTCAGATGCTGTCTGGACTCTGATATAAAGCAGCACTCAACATGGCCCAAACTTGAAGGCTTCCCAAAAACTGGCAGCACAGACCTGGCTCAGGATCTGGATAGTAAGCAGGCCGTTGCAGCTGTGGAGTTGATGGGGCCTGTGGGGGTGGGGCCCTGCTGGGGGGTGCAGGGGTGATTGCCTCATCCTGCTGCTGCTGCCAGTGAGGCTGCTGTTGCACTTCCAACATGTCGCCATGTTGCTGACCTGTTGAACAGCAGCCCTTGTCACTCTGCTTGTGCATGCAAACATTTTCACGAGCTTGGCATAGCGCAAAGTGTCACACTTATCAGGAGGAGCCAGGCACATCTACATTTGTAGCTTATGACAGAGCGACAAATTGCTGGTCCAGCCAGGAAAGTCGTCCTTGTCTGTCTTGATGTCATCCAGCTAAACTGCTTCTGCCCACAATCAGCTCATAGAGCAGGCCAAACTGCGCAAAACAAGCAGGTGATGCAGTGCAACTCCCAATGCATGGTAACGCTCAAGTCTGGTGAAGTAGTGCTGGCCTGTGCTGTCCTTGTGAGGAGGCCATTGTGGCTGAGCTGTGGTGGTGATCTGGTCAGTGTACTGCTGCTCTGTGTTGGTGGTATGGGAGGGAGCAGCAGGCGGCTCCAGGTGGCCAGAAGTGCCCCACTCTGATACTGACACTGGCCTCCAGGCTTCCTCCCACCCTGAAAGACACCAGCAATGTTGTTGCTTGTCTCAAGGTCTGCCCAAGCAAGCTGCCAAGGATCTGTGGACATGTCAGTGTGTGAATCCCTCTGCTCCACTACCACCCATTGCTGACCATGACGTCTGCTCCAAGAACAATCTCTAATGACTCATCAGAAAGCAAAACGGAGCTGTCGCATGAGCAACACATACTCCAGGCAGGCAGAGCATATACATGTCAGCAAAGTGTGGCAGCAGGAAGGAGACCTGCAGATGGCATTGTATGGGGAGTGGTGGACCAGCTGCCAGCAGGGGATGCAGCCCTGTGGCACATGTCCCACAAGTCGTACAGGAAGCCTCCTGGAGCTAGCTGATCAACAGGGCCTACTGTTGCCCCACCACTCCTGCCCTCACTCACATCTGCGCGTGGCAACAAACAAATGGCAGCGTGCACTGCATGAAACTGCTGTGCTGGGTAATAGTGTCTTGCAATGATCTGTCAAGTGTACTTCCAAGCAGGATGACAAGCAAACAAGACAAGTTGTGGCTGCCCAATATGATATGGAAACCATGACACCAACAAAGCTGTAAGACTGAGATCCCACCACGTTTTTCACACCTTGATCATAAGAAACAGAGCTGCATACCAGCATTGTCACAAACAGCAGGAAGTGCATATTCAAGTACAATTTGCTGCAGGGCAAGCGACTGAAGTAGCCAGTGTTGAAGCATGTGGTTTGATTAGCAGCCAGATGGGAGTCTTTGCTTCAATGTCAGCCAGCCGAGGTTCACTTACCAGGGGAAGTGGAGGGTGACTCATATGTGTTTCCCTCAGGATGAGGCAGGAAGGGGAAGAGCGGCATAGGCAGCAGCAGGGGCTGAGCAGGCTGGGCTGAACAAGCTCTGCTGCGGGGATCCCCACTGTCCTCCAAGCCTAGATTCCCTGCCTCTGCCTCCTCTCTTGACAAAAGCACTGTCACCGTATTTGTCTGCACCAACTCCACAAGCCTTGCAACTGGCCCTGTTCTATGTCTGTGATCTTTTCAAAAAAACCTGACCATCGTCAACTTAACTGCAACGGAATTCCTCAGACTTCAGATATGGGCATGAGACCTTGGAACAAAACTTTCTGCACCATAGGGTAGTAATCTGAAGACATAGTTTTATGCTGCAGCTGATGAATGTGCAGTCGCTTCCTGTTCAGTGCATATTATAGAATAGCATTTGTGCCTGAATGTGAGGCAGTGCACAAACAAGCCTGCTGCGAAGCTACCTGAACACCACATCTGCCTCACCTTTAGATCAGAGACCTGGTGCAGCCCTTCCCCTTCTTGCAGTGTGTGGTCCAGGGGCTGAGCAGGGGGCCGTAAGCTGTCGCCAGCACACTCAGGAGGCTCCCAACCCAGCGGCAGCTTCCATTGGGGCTGGAAGTCGGGATCCTGATGCAGCCAGGCAGCAGGAAACAGCATGTTCAGCACTTGCTGCTTCTTGGCATCTGGCAGCCATTCAGGCAGGTCCTGCATTGTACAATGGATACTCACGTAATGCCTTACTCATTTCTGCAGCCTTGTTGGATAACATATACTGCTGTATACATGACAGCACCGAAGATGACCATTGCCTGCCAATTTACACTGAATCAGCTGAAGGTGAGTGGTAACTAAATTGCAAATCAGGCTGTGACAGCAGTCCAACAGTGCAATTGAGCGGCACTCTTCTATCAGGAGCAAAATTCAATGCTCTTTCTTGGTGTTGCGCTTGCACAGTTTGAGTGACCAAAGGCAGTAGATACAAGAACAAGCTGCACATCCGGCTGTCATACAGCATGATCAAAACCTCAACAGCAGGTGAAGCAGCACGGCATGGGACAAGGATGAACCTGGCGTGTGACAAGGAAGCCGGGTGAGGCTTCCCTGTTGTCCTCATCCATGTCGCCAATCACCCTGACAGCTTCTCTCATAGCTTCAAGCACCTGCCTGTCACCAATGGCCTCAGCTGGCTTCCCATAAGCACCTAGCAGCTTGACCATCATTTGATCTGTGTCCCAGTCTAATTTTTGTGCCCTGACACGAGCTGCAGCTTCTTGCTCAGATTTAGACAGGCCATGTTGGCGATGTCTGTCTGACTCTGTCAGGAATGGTGAAGCTTTGGCAACATGGGCCACATGTGAGGGATAGCCATTATCAACGTCATGAAAGGAGTGCCCTCTGTCATTTCTGTTGGATCTTGAGGGTACATCCCCATCATGGCTGTGATGACCACGATAGGTGCCCCTGTGACGATGACCACCATGAGGAGCGTCACGCTGTGATGACTCACGATCACCGCTTGAGAGCTGCAAAGTTTGAGCAAAGCTACCATGTTGGCGCAAGTCAGAAGGCAATCTGCCTGATCCCTGCACTACATCTCTGTCACCACTGTGCCATCTGTCGGACTGCCAGTCATCCAAGTGGGGTGCTGCCAGACCGCCCTTTCCCCTGTTGGGATTGAGCCCCTGGGGCTGTAGGGCCCTCCTGTGGACAGGAGATGGTGACATGGACATTGAAGGCTCCCTGCTTTCAGATGATGGCCTGGTAGCATAAGCATCATTGGGCGGTGCCGCATGCTGCCTGGACCTGGTGGAAACAGAATGACTGCTTCCTCTAGGTTCTCCAGGGCGCAAGGTAGCTAGCTTAGCAGCCTCTCTCCTGACCTCTGCAGTGCTGGTCTGCTTTTCCCCGAAGCTTGGCTGTGGTGTCTGCCGTGACCTGTGCACACGCGCTTGACTGGATGACACAGGTGGCTGCCATTGGTCGTCGCGTGAGCGCTTGGCATATCTGTCAGTCTGTGTATCTGGAGTCTGACTGCGTTTCCGATTAAGTCCATGTGCAGATAGAGGTGGAGCATCTTCAAATTGCCTGCGAATGCGGCAGGGCTCTGTATGATGCATCACAGGCTGCCTGCTCCTTCCTGCAGTACATGATCTCTGTTGAGTATGGCAGGTACCCCTAACAAAATCATATACAGAGTTGTGCCTACCAGGCCTGGTCCTGGGACTCTGATGAGCAGGCCTGTCTGGGGATCTTCCCTCCCTGGGGCTGTGCTGGACAGGCCTGGCTCTGGGACTGCTTGGGATCGCCCTGTCTGGATCTGACTGATTGCCCTCATCATGCCCGACAATCCTGAAAGCTACAGACGCTTTGGCTGTATCAGGCATGGGAACACCTGCCACACCACCAGCAGCAGCAGCAGCAGCAGCAGCAGCATGCTCTGCTGCACATGGGTCAAGTTGTGCTGCTGATGCTGTCCTATTTGATTGCAGCTCAGCCTGCACCGTCGTGGCTTCTGGATCAAGGGAGGCAAAATCATTGTTTGTAGCAACAACAGCAGAAAGGGTGGAAGCACCAGGTGTCAGTGGCTTGATCAAACTGACTGCTGCTGGGTCCAGCTGAAGCGGACGGGCTGGCTGACTCATTGGATCAGCTGCCAGATCAGCTGTCTGATCCACTTCTTGGTTTGACTGCAGAACTTGCTGGAGAGCCAGCTGTTGCGCTTGGACATCAGCAGGTTCAGAAGGAGAAGCAGCAGGAAGAGCAGCAGCAGCAGCAGCAGCTGGTTTGGCAGGTGCAGAAGCTGGCTCTTGCACAGCTTTCTGATGTGAGCCTGAATGGTGCAATTGATGGGCGGACACGGACACTAAGGGTGTCTGAGATTGGAGTTGCCCTGGTGATCTGTTCAGCTGCTGCCCAGGCAGCTTAGGAGCATCCATCCCTAAGACAGGAGACCGGGTTGTTGGCCTGCAACCACCGGAAACAACTGTGTTTTTGCACGTCGCAAAGTGATGATGGAACCAGTAAGATGCAATGGCTGTATACCATCCAGACATCACAGATCTCGTGCCAAAGGCTGACGTGTCCCCATATGTTGTAACTTGACATTCTTGTTGCTGCTAGGAGTATGAAACATATAGAGCACCATGCTGACATTGAACATACAAGTGAAGACATGTTCACACAGACATGCTCAACAAAAACAGTAAAGTACACTTTGGGGGAAGGAGGATGCATAGAATATGAGCTGTACCTGTCTGTGATTTGTCCTTCTTCCTCATGGCTGGGACTGCGGTGCCTGGCCTGCCTCTCCCGCTTGCGCCTGTCACCACTTGACCTGCCTCCTGGGGTCTTACTATGACTTCTGCTACGCTGCGGCTGCCTGCCACCACCATTACCATCACTCCTGTACAGATGTGCCGCAAGGACATGACTACAAAACACGACTGTAAGCTGCTTCACACCAGCTCAGCTGTTAACAGTGCTGTAAAATTGTGAAAGTGCAATGCATTTGTGCCACGTCAGCCACAGACATTTGGGACCAGACCAGCTGCACAGACAGATGTGCCTTGCACCAGCAGCTGGAGGTGCAAGATGGTGCTGCATTGCACAACCATATACCTGTGTGACGATCTGTGGCTCCTGTCATCTTGCCTGCTGAAGTCATGCTGCTTAATGTAAGGGACGGTCTGGCTAGCAAGACACCAGTCATACTCCCCTCTGTTAGCTGCAATCTGGTCATGATCTGTATAGTCCACTGGCTCTCTGTCACGCTCATAGTTGTCCTGATAGTGACGATTATACCGAGGACGCTTGTTTTGCGCAATATCATGTCTTGCATAATCCCTATAGTTTTTACTGTCCCTGCCTGGTCCTTTTAAGTGCTCCCTGGGATAGCCACTCTCCCTGCTAGAAGGCCTCATCTGATCCCTTGGCATGACACCAGTCCTGCTGGGCGATGGAGAACGCTCTCTGCTGAATGGCCGCAAATGCTCTCTGCTCGGGGCCTGAGAGGGCTCCCTGATAGGTGAGCGACTGTGCCTGCCTTTGCTTGATGCCATCTGCACATTACCATGAGAGATGTGGTGCAACCTGTCAGGCTTTGGGCTGTAATGGCCAGAAGGTACATCAAGACTGCTTGGACTGTGATGTCTTGTCACCTGGCTGGCAGCTGCTGCTCCAAGGGGAGAACTGACAATGTCTTTGCCATTGCTGAGGTCTGCTGCTGGCTGGTGTAACTCCTTGCTTGAAGGCAGCGCATTTGCATCTGGCTGTTTTGCAGCCTTAGGCAACAGAGGCGCACCGGGTGGACGGTGGCTAGTTACCCCTTTGAAGCCTGAGGCAGGTGGCCAGGGTTTACCTGATACCGCCACTGGCAGTATAGGTGAACCAGTGGGCTGATCAGGCCCCCAGCGAGACTTTTTTGGCCTGACCTTGCCACTAGCAGTAGCATTGTCTTCTGCTGTTCCTGTCAGCATGATTCACGCCGTCAGATCATGCGGGTCTGCTGTGCAGTGATGTCTGTTTCACTAGAGCAACAGTTGAAGGGATGCAGGTCAAGATCGGTGCTGGACTTACCTGTACCTGCCAGTGCGTTGCTGACCAGGGTCTGTGGGGCAGGAGCATCAAGCACATTACGCTTGGCAATCTTGGAAGGAGAACTGCAGGCCAAGGTAAATCATCAAAAGGATGCAAGCATGGCCGTCCAGGTGTCTAATTACTGCTTCAGCCCAATGCACAACAGCTGTAACGTAGAGTGCTTCCTTTCCAGCTTGCACCTTGCGTTGCTGTGCTCAATGCAGCGCAAAATTGGTGCATGTGAGTGCAGCTTGTGTTCACCTCAGCTGAAACGCTAAAGGAGCCCCATCTGGACGGGCCCCTTTGCCTGATTGCGCTTTGTGTTGTCGAGCCTGCATGATCTTCTCTGAGCAAAGTCTGCCGAGAATATGCCCTTCGACAGTCAAGTGCCTTGACACCAAAAGCAACCTTGAGATGCCATTCTCAACTATCATGCAGCGTTGGCCGCGTTGTCCCTGCTAGCCCAAGCTCGGTGAAACGCAACCCTGCCTCGCCGTGTACTCCTCGCTGACTGCCTGACTTCAGCTGCGGTATCTCATCATTGTGCATCATTTGGGAACACAAATAACACAAACAGGCAGGCCTTATGCAACATGCGTTCACTAGCACATCAACCTGCTTGCATGCATGTGCGAAAAGTGGTTCTGGAGCCAGTACGCTTTTGCTAGGCTCAGTGATGCAGTGTGAGTGATGGGAATGACATTTGCCCTGCATCAATGAGGGAAACTGCAGATGTTTTGTCTCCAGCAAGGCAATGAGTGAAAAAGTGTTCATCAGCCTGGTCACCATCTCAGTGACGCAGCCTGGCCATATTACTTTTGCTGCCCTAAATTGCAAACAGCTCTGGTTGTGCTGTTTGTTTCCTAACACTCATACTTTTGCTGCTGCTGATGGTGCTGCGCGTATTGAAAAGTACAGCACAGGGATCCTATGCAGCCCATGCAGCTGATTTGTCCCTTTTGCACATGCTGCGCTGATCGTCCCACAGGCTGCGTGGTGTGAATAATGCCGCAGTGAGTTTGAGCATCACTGTTTGAGTGGTCCGCAGTAGGTCTTGAGGTGAGGTGTGTTTACCTGCAGCTCAGGCGATCACTCAAAGCAGTGATGGACTGGTGTTGCCGTGCGCAGACTGCACATGTCATAATTGAGTGATGAAGTCTGTGCTGCTGCTGCTGCTTATGTTGTGCTTGCTGTGCTCGTCAGCATATGCAGCTCAGCGGTCTTGTTCGGCACTTATATCTGCTTTGGTCACACCACGCACGCTGCACTGCTTGCTCACAGGCTGGGTGGTCATGATGATGCTGCAGTGGGTTTGTGCATCCCTGTTCTGGGTGATCTGCAGTGGGGCCTGAAGCATTCATGATCAGGTGGAATTACATGCTGCCGCAGCCGCACATGTGAGTACACTTGCTGCGCTCGTTGGTGCTGGTACTCACATGTCTGCTCTGACCCTATTGCACACGCTGCTCTGGTTGCCTACAGGCTCCCCCCAACTGGGTGGTGTGAATGCTGCTGTAGTGTATTAGTGCATCACTCAGGAATTCTGTGTGATGAAGCAAGACCAGGCTGCAGCTGCTGCTTATTTGACACTTGCTGCGCTCGTTGGCATGTGCAGCTCAGCAATATCTTCTTCAGCCCACATGCTGCGCTGGTTGTCGCAAGATGATGCTGCAGTGGATGTGTGCACTGCTGCAGGTAGAGCTGAGTGAGCTGACAGCAGTTTTGCGCCTGAGTGACTGTTTGACTCTGGGCTGAGTGATGCAGCATGAGTGATGGGAATGACAATGTGCATCTTGCCAGCCAGTGACCACCAGTCTGCCTCTTGTAGTCCCCATTTCAGTGGTAAAGCCTGACGTATGGCACTTGCTGCCCCAAGAACCAAGAAAGTTTCTGTGTGGCTTTGATTGTGTTTGTGGTCGCTGTACACACACCACTTCGGGCCTCACTGCCTGCCAATGGGCACAGCAAGTGCCATACTTGTCAACGAGCGCAGCAAGTGCTGTATGAGCAGCTGCAGATGCAGCAGCACATTCGACACTCATTCATGAGCTGTGCGGTCTGTTATATGTATACTTGTGGGTACCAGTACTGTATATCTGTAGGCCTTGTTGAGGCAATCCAGATGCACTACCCGAGGGCATGCTGGGTCGTTCAGATACTAAATCACGACACACTTACCTAAGGCTTTGGAGTCCGGCAATACATTACAGCCAGACACATTCAAGAGTTCCACTGACAAGGTGCCAAGAAATGCCAAGCTGTCCAAGCCTTGGCAAGGTTGCTAAACAGCATATGCATCAGTGATGTATTAGTCATACCAGCAAAAACTGCATGGCAACTTTGAATTATTAGCAGCAGCAGCTCAATGCAAATAGCCACACATCACTGATGCATGTGTACTAATTGGTCATTGGTTGAACGCCTGAGGGGCCACCTTAAGTGACATGCATGGATCAAAAGTCAAGATATACAGTTAGTCAGTAAGATTACCAGTTGACACCATGCATATCAACCTGACTTCCAGTTGAATAACTGTTCTTGATAAACTCATCAAGGTGTGAATGGCTCCTGGCTAGACAGTGTTCGGCTATATTTTGCACAAATTATGCACCTATGTATGTGCTGTCTGAGTAACTGCATGAGAGTGCATACTGGATGGCTGGACTGCAGCCTGCCGCATCTGCTCCAGACTACGTATCTCAAACATGATCTGTACAGCTGAGAAGCACACTACAAATGTGCCAAGCATGAACCAGGGCTCTAGCAGGCATCGCTGCAGGAAAGGTAAGATGCCATCTATTCCCACCACAAAGCCAACCTGAACCAAATCACAAACTCTCATATACAGACGCAGTGACAGGCTGCAATGCAGGTCATACACCATGTCTGACAGGCTGCTGTAGCTGAAAGACACGAAGTTCACAGACAAGCTGTGCTTGACATGCAGAGCAGTGACTAGTGCATATTGTGCAAGCAGGACAAGCGTATGATTCACACTGTGCTGTAGCCGGTTCATTTTCAACATGACAGGCATGGCCTGAAGATCCATAATGCAAGTCGCCGACATAGAACACTTACCAGATTGATGGCCATCAGGACTATCATGTTGATGCACCCAGCTAGTGCACACAAGTGGCGATAGAACCACTTAGCCCTCATTGGCGCCATGCATGTCTGCATGGCTGCCTTCTTCAGCATCTACATGCATCATGAGCTACAGTAACGTTGGGACGTGCTCCCAGCTGCATCATTAGAGCTGCGCAAATCAGCCAAGATGGATAAGGGTGCACCCCAACATTCCTCTGCACATTTGGCAAGCACACATCAAGACAGAGAATTGAATCACTATCTTTTGGGCTTCTGTGTTCAAACTGCTCATGTGTCATGGCACATTCTTGTAAATCCTGGCAGGTGGAGTCACAAGAGAGTCTTATGCAAGCAAAATGAGAACAGAGTCTGCTGGAACTTACCATTTCAGGCGTGAAGAAGACACAAGTTAGCCATGCCCAGCCAATCAAGCGCCACTCTAGGTCATGCCTGCATCAAAAGTGGTGATATGACGATTATACTGATACGGCTCACAAAACTTGGCTTGGACCCCCTTGTGTCAAAGGCAACATTGTTGCACCAGCAAAGCGTCCTCCAAAGATGCGTAACTTGATATGCAAACATGCTAGCCGCACTCATAATTCTTACAGCCTTACCACAGAGCAACGAATGTGAAGATGAGCCACACATTGAGGAGGCGAGTGGAGGAGCCCCCAAGCGGGACATACATGTACCGGACCAGCCATTGGTTGTAAGAGGCATGCCATCCCTTCCAAAAACCCTACATGCCCATGTAAGTGATCTGCATGTATGCCGGGGAGTGACCACAAGGATGATGCCACCATCAAAAGGTCAAGCATTTCATGTTTCCTTCTGGGCATGGTTTGCCAAGATTCATACAGACACCTAATCATCATGTTGAGGGCATTTGGTAGAGTGTTGCAGCGGTGCAGACATCATGTGGCAAGGTGCAAAAAGGTGTCTTCTGAGGTTTGCCAGGAACAGCATGTGTTTTCCTGGCTACTGTAAAGCAAACTAATTGAGCCTTTGCTGTGTCAAATCATTGCGACAAAATGCATGTTTGATGACTTGAGGTCATGACATGCAGTGCCGTGTGAAGCTATATTACTGACCTCAATGTCGTAGTTGTTGCAAATACAGCGCAACATGTTTTCTGGTACTTGGATGCCGTCTACAAGTGCCCACATCCGAAAGAAGCGCCATATCACAAGAAACTGCAGGTCAAACCAATCACAAATGATGACTGGTCTTGTCTGTCATGCAGCACAATTGGCATATGCCTAGAATAAGTGCAAGGGATGGGCACACCTACACAAATGTTGATTGTACAACTCACAGCTGTTTATAAGCATACTTCAGGGCAGCTGTTGTTGACATGCCAGTCCTGCCATCAATGGACAGTCTGGGGTGTACAACATGCCAAGCACATTTGTGATTTCCAGATACAACGCAGACAGTGTCTGACCTTGAGCCACATGAACATGAGGACCCAGAAGCTGATCATGCCCATGTCAGCGGCGCTCAGGCGCAACTGGGCACCATAGCGCTGCCACAGCTTGTGCTTGGCAATGCTGTTGAAGTACAGGCTGTGACTCATGGTCTCCATCAGCAGCATGGCACAAGCAAGCCGGCCCGCATATAAAAACACCTGGCAACCAGCTTGTACTGTTTGACCTTGTGCTTGCAGAAGTCATGGCATAGTCAATGCGCAAATTTACATGACCAAGCCGGGAAGCCAACACGGGTTGACATACTGCTTCAAAGAGCTCTTCAGGGAAGCAAGAGGCAGCATGCTGTGATGCCTTGAGCAGAGCAACAGCCTGCGACAGCAGTTGGGTGGTTTGCATTTGGAACATCTGCTAAGAAGGGACACTTACATATTTGTGCTGCAAGCGCATTGGCACCCTGAGCTGAGAAGCAAAGGAATTGAAGGTGCAAATTGGTCCAGCAATATATAGAGGAGGATAGTATACATAAGCCAGGTATGTGATCAAATTGTACGCACTGGCTGGCAAAGAGGCCTTTTGTCGTGCCTGCAAAGCGCTCGGGCTAGTTAACAGCAGCATTTCCCAGTACATGCACACAGCAATGTACCCTCAGCATGATGCAGGCAGAGCGCACGTCAGGTTTGCATGTGCATGCATGCAGGTTGATTCATAGCATATTTGTCTTTGACAGAATAGCATTTAGAACAGTAAGGATTCTCTGTCTCTATGCATCTAACCTTTAGGGTGTCATGTTGAGCCCTGCCAGGTTCCTGGACAGCAAGCTTGTTGCTAGACCAGTGCTTATCCACTGCAAAGCTTATGTGCCTTAGTGCCACCAGGTTGTAGCTGGTTTGCCATTGCAATGGACCTTGATATGCATCCAGAAATATCAATGAGGTGCTGCATAGCACTGCATATGTCAAGCACTGACACTCATGCTGAAGAGCAGGTAAAACAGCTTGTGTGGAAGCCTGGTTGAGAGTGATGCTCCAGATACGACCCATGTTGATGGCATCAACTGCACTCTTTGCAATTGCACTACTGACCAGAAACGCTGATGGCAAAACAGTCCTCAAAAATACACAGAGCTTACCTGATATTGCCAAAGGTGCCCCCATGTATCATTTGAGTCATCAGCAAAGCTGCACAGTTACTCACCCATATAGCTGCTGGCCTGCACACATGTTGGTATACAGAATTGCATTGCAACAAGTAAAGCCAGTACCTCTGACATTACCTATTGCAAATACAATTACGCAGCTGCAAAACAGACAGTCTAATGCAGACACAAATCAGCCCAAATACAGATGAGGCCAGATCAGCTACAACCATCAAAAATGATACATTGCTGTGGACATCAACCTGGAAAGCCATGGCTTCTTGCTTTCTGCCAAGCAGAAATTGGCAAGCGTCAAAGTCAATGGGAAGACTATGCTTGCTTGGTGTAAATATCCTGCAAAGAACGCTTGATCCAACAGTGCCATGCACAAACTTGTACGAGATGGCCAGAATTGTCTTTGCAGCATGCTGCAGCGCACCTACATAGCATAAACCAAAGGCAAAGCAATAACATGCACGTGCCTTGGGCCCAACACATCGGACCTGCAACAGACAGTACTGGTGTCAAGCCACTCAGTTTATCTGAAGCACTGCTGGTTCAAATCATACCCCTCTGCTCAGCATGGTGAACACCAGCATTGCTCCAGCTGCATATGGAAGCCCTTCTCGAAAAACACGCCATTGTATGTCGGAAAGGTCCTGCGTTGCTGATCACTAGGAGTCACGCTTGCTTTCTTTCAGCAGGAATTGTGATTGTGCAAAATTACCTGTGTCAAGCCAAAAAATCCAGGCTGCAGACGATACTGCCAGTCACGGTCATGCCTGGCAGCTATGCTGACTTGTGAGGAAAGTTGCCTGCCGCGCCACATAAACTTCCCCACAGCTGCTGCTATAGCCTGTCATTGCAAGCCAGTTCAATGCGGTTGCTTTGCGTGCATGCTGTCTGAGGCACCGTTGCAAGCTCACCACATAGTATATGCAAAACTCTGCAGAGCGGAAGCGACGCTGTGATCTAGTCTGATCCTGCTTGATCATCTGCCGTGGCAGTGTGTGCAACTGAACAGGAGCGAATTGATGTGCATACAGGACACGCAGCCTACAGCTTCATAAGTGCCTGATTATATACCTCAGCTGATCAGTGTTGTGGTATTTGCAAATGAAACTCGCATATCGCTCTCTTGATCAACGTACACAAGAGGTGTTGACAGCTTCAATCTCTGGGTTTGAGCAGGACGCTTGTTCGCAGTCACCGTATTCGAGCACTGAGGGGCGGGTGAAGCCATCACCGTGAAGGTGCACCACTTGTCAATGGTACCTTCGCCGCTACACTGTTCACGCATTGCGTCAGAATCAGCACGCTGAACGATAGCTATCAGTGACAACTTTCCGCTGCGACCGGCAAGCAAAGGCGTCACAGGCACCTTCCGTGTTTGACGGGGATCAACACACCAGGCAGTGCAGCATCTCTCTCTGCTGGGCAAACACCTGATCGGTCGCTGTGAAATCTCGTTGCTTCTCCACCGGTGTGATTCACGTCAAAAAAGTGACAGTTGCTCGTCTGGGGCCGCGAGGCCCAGCCTTACTTGTGTACGAGCGGTGAATTCAGAACAATGTCCAACTCTGGCCTTCGACGTGCTTTGTCGCCGAAGCGCTCCCTGAGAACAAGTCTAGACCCTCAAGGAAGCGAAGGCTCTGGTCTGAACAGGTTGTCGTTCAGCGGGAGCAGAAAACGGACCAGAAAGCAGAGCAAGCTCCAGCCGACCGGAGGAACAGCCGATGTGGATCCTCAAGCCTTCTATGAGGAATGGAAACTCACTTTGCAGGAAGAGGTGAGGCTCTAAGGCTGCAGGAGAATTGAACAAGGTTGTTGTGCATGACTTGCCGAATATATGCATTTCGTCCTGCTGCATGCCATGAACTCGTTACGGTTAGCACTTGTCAAAGTGCACAAGTGATCTTTATAGGAAAAACGGCTTGCTGAGCTGCATGCTTTGCTGGAGAAGGAGGGTGTGCTTAGGCCTCAGTTTGGTAAGTATACATTGCAACGCTAGTCAGAGCGTGGGCTCAATGACTCCCACACTCTAGCTTGCTCCTGATTGTGCATGAAGCAATGCCATTCCAATGCAGACATGTATATGCAACGAAGATTCTTGCGTGCTCGCAATCATGATGTTGCAAGAGCCAAGGCTATGTTCATGACCCACATGCAATGGCGAAAAGAGTTTGGTGTGGATCAGCTGGATCAGTTTGTCTTTCAAGAGCGAGATGCCATGATATCTTTGTATCCTCAGGGGTACCACAAGATGGACAAAATGGTCAGCTCCCATCACACATGCATTTTGATCTTACCAATCTCACCATCCTGGTCAACGTCACCTGTGCTGACTGGACAGCATGCCTCAAATGCCAAGGACTTAATGTCTTGATGCTGGAGTTCTGCAAGAGACGTCGATGCATGACTGCATTGTATTTGTTTATGATTTGTGCCATGCAGGGTCGACCCATCTACATTCAGCACTTAGGTCAAGTCAACATCAAGAAGATTTATGAGATCACGACAGAGGAGCGCATG
>JAABUP010003498.1_pt1 | contig 27651 bp, 24 predicted proteins | sample 5559201 | NCBI WGS metagenome assembly JAABUP01 (sample SAMN10711887, study PRJNA513373) | rock metagenome | isolation source: Antarctica rocks | place: Antarctica | reverse complement strand
ACAAGAAGCATCAAGCTTTGAACACATTATCACAACACTCACAGGCAGAAGATGAGGCTGATTTCAACAATAGCGATATAGAAGACTTCCTGAATTCACAACTATTTCACTTGAGTGTGCAAGTCTATCTTGTCAGCACAGAACATGCTGCAGGTCAAAAATCAAAGCTAATTACCACTTCTGTTCTGAATCCTGAGTTTGAATACTCTGAGGACCAAATAGCCATGACTACATATCTTGTTACACTTCAACATCTCACTGACATGCAAGGCAAGAAATTCACAAAGTTCAAGACAGAGGCCCTGAAGCATATTGTTCAAGACATGAAGTTGTTTCATCATAACAGCAAGAATATGGAAATTCATAGGGTTGTCAACAAAGAAGAGGATCAGACAGAGATTATTCAACACTTACATAATCATTCTGAACATAAGAGTGTGAAATTCACATATCAGTGAGTGTCATCATTATATTGATGAACAAGACTTTACAGCATGATCAAGAAACATTGTCAGAGTTGTGAGAAATGTCAATGATGTGCAAAGACATTACATAATGACACAATCTTTTTGACATTTACTAGTACCTTATTTGAGAAGATTGCTGTGAATGTGATCAAGATGCCGCCGTCTCAGAACAAACACTACCTTGTTATAGCACAGAATGATTTCTCTGACTGAGTTGAAGAATGAGCATTAATACATGCAACATCAGCAACAGTCTCAAGGTTTCTATGAGAGAACATTATAACAAGACATGATGTGTTTGACAAACTTATCTGTGATGAAGAATCAGAAAACAAGATGTGGGTCAAGATGCTGATGAAGCTATATGAGATTGATCAAATAGTTGTCTCAGCATATAATTCTGAAGCAAACGGCACGGTAGAACATAAACATAAGCCTTTAATTGATGCATTATCTAAGATGACCGCAGAAGGGCTCAGCAAATGATCAGATCTTTTGACATTGATATTATGAGCAAATCAAACAACTATCAAAAGAAGCACTGACTGAACACCTTATGAGATTCTTTATGAATATGCCTGTATTCTGACAATTAAAGCACGCATTTCAACATAAAGCACTCTGACCTGAAAGAAAGTAAGAACATGTTCAAACTTGCTGATGATTCAAGCAGAACAACTACTTCATCATGATGTGAATCTTGAAGAAACAGCAGCACAAATACAGTGAATGCGTCAGAGCAACAAAGAACATATGAACAGTGCTAGACATGCTGTGAATTGAGACTATAAGGTTGAAGACATAGTATTGCTTTATAATAGCCGGTATAAGAACAATAACACAGCAGTGCAAAAGCTTGAGTTCTGATGGCTGAGGCCATATAAGGTCATCAAGGCAAATTCTAGAAAAGAAAACTATGTCTTAGCAGAACTTGACGGTGCTGAAAAGGCTGATACAGTGTCAGAATCCAGACTGAAACCATATGTTCTTCATCATCCCACTGTCAATCATGAGTATAATTGATGTCTTGATACATATTCCAAAAGTGACAGCTCAGACTTCAATCTAGATGATGATGATGCACATGAGCAAATACCTGTGTTGCTTGTTAAGAGACAAACTCAGAAAGCTGATGATGACACTGCATATGCTAGCTCAGACTGACCTTCTGTCATGAAGCAAACATTTCTTTGTAATTTTCTTAAGTATCACAACTCTTTCTTTTCTACTGTCATTCATTCTTTTGAATGCAATTATCAACAGTCATTCTTTTATCTCATACTTGAGGTCTTCTTGCATACTTCAGTGAGACTCACATTGCTTCTCTGAACACAATTGATCTCAGCAACCTGAACTGTTAATCTCTTTCACCACAAACATTGTTACATCATGATGTCAAATCCACATGTGACTTCTTTATTGTGTGAACACAATTTTCAAAAAGAGAAGGGGAAAGAGCAGAAAAGTGAATTTTCTAATTACCATAAATGAGAAAGTGAATTTTAGCTATTGATTGTTGTTTCTATTATTGTCTCAAGACTCATACATGTCTGTCAGCACCTCTTCTTCTTCATCTTTTTTATCTTCTTCAGAAATCTTTCATCTCAGTTCAATGTTCAAAACAAGACTTTATCATTCATTCTTTCTAAGCACAACAAAAATAAAATCATCATGTTGAGACCATCACAAAGAATCACTAGATTGCAGACCTGTGAGATCATTTGTCAGTATTCACAGTCATCAGCAGCATCATTCACATCAGAAGCATTGAATGTGTCACAATCTTTAGTCACAACAGAACTGCAGCAAGATGTTTGCCTTCAGAAAGAACAGAACTTTGACACATCAGTGGCGGCACTAGTCTACATTAAATCACTACTTCTACAAGATCAATATTCTCTTCTAGAAGAGCAGAATATCACTCTCAATCAATTTCAAGTGAGTGTTCTTGACATACAGAGCGACATAATAAACTACCTTCAACAAGAGAAACTCTGAAGACGCTATATGAATGAAAGAACGTTCTTGAAGGCATGAGATGATACAATTGAAAAGATCAAAAAGCACTGATCACAACAAGATAAGATTAAAATGACAGTAACTATTATTCAACAGTACTGAGGTGATCATGTTTGAGAGAGATATCTGGTCAATTCAAATCTCACATATGTGAAAGTGAATGAGATTCAAAAACTAGCTAAAGAATGTAGAGATTGAGGTGTGACAAGTTGACTAGTTCTTACTGTGGTGTATTGGTGTCTAGAATTCAGAACACAAGAACAATGAAAATCAGCTTAGGTTCATTCTTTTGACTGAATTTGAGCAGCCTCAGAATATCAGAACTTTTAAAACTGAAACTTTCAGCTTGTCTCTGATACAGACCTCTATGATCATTCTGATCTTAGTGCTGCAGCTAAACACCTATTGCCTCATTCTAGATCTTCTTCTTGTCCTTCATTCATATTACAGCAATGTCTTGAACCTGGTTCTTTCATGCTTCAATTGATTAAAAGTTTAAATCTTTCTTCCCGCCTCTTAACATTCACTACTCTCATGAGAACCTGATGTGTCACTACATTTAATGATGATGATAATGAAGAGAATGACAATCAACCAGTACAGTGATGAGAAGACTTCATATTGACTAAATTCTGAAAAGAGCATAACGAAACTGAATCTCAGAATTCACGCAGAGCCTCATTCAAACTCACAGGTTTAAACTCATGAGTTCTGTCACAGTCAGAATCACTACAATCACAATGTATAAGATGTGCAGATATCTCTTCTCATCTTATTGACATAATCAATTAAGCAGATAAGTGAATCCCTATTGTTGTCATGACAATCAAGAAACTCATTGATGAGAAGAATGATGAAAGTCATGCATGTTATTCTCATCAAAAGAAACTAGCAGATACTGCAGAATTTCAGGTTAGGCTTTTGTGAAGTGACGCAATAAATTCTCATCTTTGAACCTATTGAAACAACTGATTCAGAATATCAAAGCTAAAGACAGACTCAGCAACATGACAATGGTTTTGAGCCATTGATCATCCTTCTCAACCTGCTGATAACATGGGCATTTACAATTATCTGCATCATGATCTATTCTTAACAATTGAGGTTGACGCGCTATTAAACTGAATAGATGTCACAAGCAAAGTCTGAAAAAGGAATGAATCAGTTGTCATATCAAATGCATTCAGCTGGCTATACAAATTTGATTCATCAATGTCTACAATGTTTAACATCATTGATAATGAGTTTCAAATGTACCATCATCATCTTCAGAAAGTTGAAGAAAGACAAAATTATGGCTGATTATGAAATATGTTCTATGGCGTCATCTAGCAAGCTATTCACCAATCATCAGCCTACTACCTCATTTATGTTGTTCTTTGCCCTGATCATAATCATTGTCTTATCTTTTATTTGTACTATAACAAGTTTCAGACCGCTTCTGACAAAATGTTCTTCAGACACATTGATCTTAACATCTTGAAACTCATGAGCAAGAGAAAGAGCCAATACATGATTCAAGAATTGATATCACTAAACAATGAAAAGAAAGAAGATTGCACAGAAATGCTTTTGAGAATGCAGCATCATCTTGATAATTGATGAAAAGATGTTCAACAAAGACTAGCAGAGAAAGAAAAGAAACCATCTGATGAACTAATTCACCAAATCACCTATAATGAGTGAACAAAGAAAGATATACAGAAATACAAGACAGACTTTGTTCCTCAATCATGTCATCACAGAGAAGTCAGAGTCTCATTGCTGCATCTATCACACAGAGCACAGACAGCGCAGAAAACCTGATGAATTATATTGCTCTGATATGTCAGAATCTCTGAGGATCATGAGACACTGAACATATCAGAGTCTGAAACATGAAGTCAGCTTTTGTCAGCACATTGTGATCTTGTCTTTGATTCATCTTTGCTCTTCACACTTCATAACATGTTTGATGCATCACCTTATTCATTTTCAGCTGCTGTTCAGCTTACTGGTCTGAGTTCAATATTTGACGCATTAATTGGTTGTGTTTGCTGAACAAACCCCACCATCATATCTCATCTGTGTGATCTGTTAAGTGACAACGACACTGTCAGAAATGCCTATCTTTGCAATTGAACTGTTACAGCAAAATGAGCTATCAAGACTCAATGAAGGAAAGTGAAACGCATAAAGCGCAGCGTCTTCAGCAAAAAGTTCTTCTTCTATTGTCAAGATCAGAAATTGAAATCTTCTCATTCTGACAATTCTTCTTCAAAACTACAAGAGGATGAAATCAGCACTGTGACAAAAAGTGAAGACAAGAGACCAGTAGATCACTACTAGTGATGAGAATGAATAAAACTGCAAGAACACAGCAATAAATCAAAGGGAAAAGACTGTTGTGAAAACAAAAAGGGTGTATGGTGAGAGGAAGCAAAGAAAAGCTAAATTGAAAAGCTTTGCCATATAAAAAGAAGAAGATCATGAACAACACACAGAAGTTTCAATTTTATTAGACAGTACTTGTTTTGAACAGTTCAGTTAGGCTCTTCTTGTTTAAAATACTACTTTGTCTTATTTATCAGATCAGTGAGCACATCATTGTGCAAATAACTTTTATAATCATTCTTGTTGTAAGTCTATTGTCATTACCTAGAAATGAGACAAACAGTCATTTTCTCAACACTATGATGATACATCTATTTTGACCTGCTGACAACTTGCAACTTTTCTGTCAGATCATTCACTGTCAGTTTGAGATCTATTGCCCACAACTTCAACTTTTTAACACTAGTCTCAATCTCTGCACACAGTCTGTTTTGTCAGCTTGAGCAATCAGAAGGTATCAAGTTTAATTTATCTTTTTTTCTCTTCTTTTCATCTATCAGTGTTTGTCAGTCACTTTTCAAAACATTTTCACAATAGTGTCTTACTCATTCTGAAGGTTTTCAAAACACTTCTTCAGTTTCTCTGCTCTATGTTGAAGTTTCAAAATGACTTGCTTGAGTTCTTGTATCTCAGTGAGAGGCTTCTCAAAAAAGGTCTTGACTTCTGAAGCCAGCTGTGTTTGTAATAATGAAGCATCTGAGGCAATCTCAGAATAGTTCAATGAAATGTTTTGTACAGGCCATTCTCAATCAGCTATTGAAAGGCTGACAGAACCACTCAAGTCACACACAGACAGCTGCAAACCCTGCATGTAAGATGAATATGACAGAAGAACATGCATTTCATACGCTGAGTAGTAGCCTTCTGTATAGACAAAGACATGTTGTCATGCCTTCATGAGCTTCTAATCATTACTTGACTGAGGGTTCTGTCAAGCACTCTGATGTGACATGATGAGTAAGATGATAGTGTTGCAATTTTGATGACTGTCAGGTTTAAGGGTTTACTTAAATACATCTGACCATCTAACATTCTAGGCAGAAGAATCAATAAAAATAGCCTGATGACTTAAATCTGTTTGAAGATTCTCAGATTAGGTCTCACTGATTCACTCTCTGTCTGACTGTAATTGAGACTGATGTTGAGGGTCTTTCAACATTAAGGCTGCAAGTTTCTTGATGATATGACTGACAGCATCACTTAAGGTCTTCTTTCTTCATTTCTCTTTTCTAGCATGTGCTATAAACACAGAAAGATGCATGCATAGACTTTGATGTGCTACAAACTTTCAAAGACAGTTTTTATCTCAGAACATTTTCTGAGTGATGAAATTGTGAAGATAAAACATATGAATATTAAACATAATGATGTTCAGTAGTAGTGGTACTTGTATCTCAGGGCTTACAGTATATTTCAAACCTATTTTTTAGATCTTGCCACTGTGACCTTTGTGAGAAGGTATATTAAACACCTGAAAATCTGCCTTCTTTGAATGAAGAATGAGTTCTGAAGCAGACAGCAAGAATGTCACTAGATGTGTAACTTGCACTGCGGCTTGCACTGCAGCTTGCACTATTATGATGATCATTGACATGTCAACTCATGAGATGGCGTCATTTAAGGTATGGCTCATTTCAAGATATGGCTCATTTTAAGGCCTTTATTAGGTGGCTAGAGGCTGACTTCATTCTAAATTTCTGTGAAATAATCTTTGATTTGAGGTACGTCAAAAAGCAATAATGAGCTTCACTTTGAAGTTGCTGTGTTGAACATTTGTTCACTGATTTATATAACTGCAACTTGCTTTCTTCACAGAAGCAAACTATCATAATTCAGTTTAAAAGAAGTACGCTGTAAGCTACAAGGTTGTTAAAACATGATCTCTCAACAGTCTGCACAGAAAATTAAAAGTCAAGACAGAGTTCAGGTGAAGGTCTGAGGGCGTCAAGTTGTCAGTTCATTGCAGTTACACATCAACACAGAAAGAGAAGCAGTCAGTTCTTTTGACTATGTCATCACTCAACATATCATTGCAATTGAGGAAAAGCTTTTTGAAGCTGTCAGAATGATCAAAGACTCTTGCAGAGGCTTGCATGACTGCAAATCAGCAGTTGATGCTTTGACTAGAAAATACAAGAATTACAAACAGGCATACAGTGAGGATCAGTGAAGACTTACTGACTACATTCAAGCATACAGTGCTCTTCATGCTCAGCAGAAGAAGACAGTCAATGATCTCAATGACATGACTGACAAATGTCTCTCTCTTCATCAAGAGCTTGAGAAGACTCAAAAGGTCAGACACACTTTAGAATTGAAAATTCAGGAACACAAGAGAAATGTGAGCCACAAGGCTATTTCAGACAGAAACAAAGATCATGAGACAAATCAGCTAGACTGAAATGTGGTGCTGCAGAGCATTATGAATAACAAACAAATTGAAGTCAAGAATGAACAACTTACAGCTCAAAATAAGCAACTCACAGCTGAGAGCAAACAACTCACAGCTGAGAACAAACAACTTACAGCTGAGAACAAACAACTCATGATCAAGAAATTGAAGCTTGAGAATACATTGATTAATGCTGCTAGTCACATCAGCACTGCTGAGAAAAAGATTAATGAGCTTGAGAACATGCATCAAACTGCACAGCATCAAGAGCTGATGTTGATGAACTCAACAGAATTTCTGAAATCAAAGCAATCAGATTTGAAGAAGAGTGGGTTTGTTTCTACAGTTTGAAAGTGTAGACAAGTTGTAAAGTGAACTGAAGTTGAAGAAGAGTAGCAACACTATAGCTATGAAATCAGCAGCCTACATAGAGACAGGAACACACTCTTTCATATATCTATCATGACTCTTATGTTCAACTTTGTATAGCTTGAAAATGAGTGTGAAAAGTCAATATTCACATGCCTAAGATCCCATCATTGTGGCAGGGCATGCTTGATACACTCAAACTGGGTTTCTCAATTGACCGCCATTTTTAGCAAAATGCACTCTTCTGTGGTGTAGCTCTGAGCTTTATTGAATCACATGCTTAAACATAAGTGACAATGTCATGTGAATACTTTACAACAAATAGAATACTTAGATCATAATCAGGTGTCTTAGTTTTCATTAATGCTTAGTATGCATGCTTTAAAATGACACAAGCAAAGTTGTGCGTGTCTGCAGGGCTGAATTGTCTTCAAAAGTACAAAATGATTTTAACTTGACATTTCAGCCTTGTCAACTCCACTTCAGCCTCACTGTAGATTGTTCTTTGTCATTATCAAAGTAAAACAGCACATGTCTCTTTTCTTCTTTATATAATGCTGAGAGCCTAAGCAGTCATCTCAGATACTCTGAACACATAGATTATATTTACATGTCATGGTTTGCATCAAGAACAAAACCTAAAAGAGAATCTTCTCTCAGTTGTCTCTAGAGTTTAATCAGCTGTTTTTGACATACATCTGATCTTGAAAACCTCATTGATTAGTTAAAATCATGCTCTCAAGTCAAAAGTATATAGCTTCACATTGCAAGGTCTGTTCTGACTGCTTTTAATGTAAGTGTCACAGAGTTAAATGTGATGAAACTTGATCAAATTGTCGCAGATGCATCAAGGTGCAACAGTCATGCAGCTATATGCAACACTTGAATGATGCAGTGTCAAGAAGCTTTACTACAGAACAACATCTTAATGCACAATTTACCTTGTCTGACCTGAAGCTACTGCATCACTGAACAACCACAACATCACTATTCATGAGATTGAGTAACTCATATCAATTGACTATGCAAAAAGTTCTGTTTAGACTTGCTCTGACAAGTTCTTATTTAATGTAAAATGCTCTCATGTTAGTGAATCTTTTGATGGCTTATGCATTACAGACATGCAACTATGGCTGTTTCAGCTTTACACATGACATATCTCAAACTGAAAAAACAAGTTTATCAGATCCTCACTGCAAAACATGAGAGCCTTGCTCTATTAGCTATTTGTGTAGTTCTACAGTCAATTCAAGAGCAAAATTGTCATGTGCTTCATGCATGCACTCAGATATTTGTCAAATGTGCACTTGCAGACATTTCAGCTTCTGCAAACTTATTATTTACATCTGAGAAAGATAAGTTCACCATATTAGTACACCTGATGTGAGAGACATTTGCTATTCACAACACTTACTTCATGTGGCTTGTGAAGGGTCTGTTAAAGGCCTTCATGCAAATTTCACTAGATCACAATTCTAGCTTTGATCAGAATTCTGGTGATTTGCAACTGGCATTACTGATGTCAGAATTGACAGCTTAAGACTTTACAGTTGAGATGCTGTGCTGTTAAACACTGAATGTTCTTTGTTGACTGCTTGCTATGATTGTCATGCTGAATCAGATCATATCAGTGACAATCTTAATGTATTGATGACTGGCTCAAGTTTCAGAAGAATACATTATTCTGATGAATGAGAAATGATCTGAGGCTCTAGTTGTTCTGACATATTACTGTGTCATGCTTCACAAGATTGACTCACATTAATATATGAATGATTGTGTAAAGAAGCTACTACTGTACTGCAAGAGAAATCTTTCTACTCATTGACTTCAGTTAATACAAGAGCCACTAGCTACAATCAGTATTGATTGAGTTTAAGATGTACCTATCAAAAAAAAGTCACAGAAGAACAAAGCATTATTTCAAATTTCCTCTTCTTGAATCTTACTGCATGAATTTAAAATGTACGGGTTTTCTTTAAAGGACAAATATTATAAGCCAGTCTTCTCTTTTTCAGCTGAGCTGTAAATGAACAAAATTGAACCTACATCTTCTTCATTCTGTTAATCTTTATGACTGTCTCACTAGCTTCTGCTGCAGTCTCAGCAACTTTTCTTTTCTCTGCAAACAGCTTCTCAGCAAGTGGTGCTTGATAGGTTGACGCATCTTCTTTAATAAAACATGTCACAGAATCAAGAACAGACCTTGCATACACTTTGCATACAGAGCTGAACTCTGAGAATAATGCTACAGATCTTCTGAAGAGAATCTGACTAGATTTGAAATAGTGTACCACAGTTGCTCTCTGTTCATCAGAATAAGAACATTTCTGCCTGCATTTTACATGAGAAGTGTTGAGCCACTCTTTCACTGAAACGGATTGGCAAAAAGTTCATTTAAACCACCTTGCCACAAAGCTGCATTCACAGAACATAGCTGATCTGCTTCAATTTTGCTGAATCAGTTACTTCTATTTCTTAATGAGTGAAGAGAGTCTTAAATTGTTCAACAATGTCATCAAAGCTCAAAGAAGAGATTACAATAAAGAAAAGCACATTTAAAGCACTTTGTAGAGCAGAAACGTTCTCATAGGTTATATACAGGGCCTGTTTCTGAAACATGCATGAGCTTATATGCAGACGGTTCAAATTCAGGTTCTTGAGGCATGAATTCAGGCTCAAAGACTTTGTGGTTAAAGAACTTATTTGGGCCTTTGTAGTACTTCTAAGACATCATAGACTCTTATCAAAAAGATTCACAGATCATACAGCTACAGTGAAAAGATGTGTATTAGTTATGAAATTTCTAAAATACATAATTGTAGTGACAGATGAAGAGCAAACTAAGTTTAGGCATCTTGTGACAGACAGTTTAAAGGTGTTAAGTACTACTCTGACAACTCAGAAGCAAAATGCTTCAGTGTGACATCTTCATCTTGTTTTTTGAACTGCTCTGAAAGACATAGAGGTTGTGAATAATACAAATTGATAACAGAACTGTCTTGTGAAGAAAGCAGTGTCTCATTCAAGTCAAGCATCAACAAAGAGATCTGGCTCTGCACTGCTGAGTTGAATGTCTTCAGTCTTTCTTTTGAGATCATAGCATACAGCTGTTCAGCATCAAGCAATTTGGCCTTTTTTAACATTTGTGCAATCAACACAGTCAACACTTTCTGTACATTCTTCTTCACATATGAGATGATGATGAAATTACACATAATCTTCACGTTCTCTTGTAGATACAGCTCATCAACTGAGCTCTTATTGCTCAACTCTCACAGCATTTGTGGCTTGTTAAGCTGACTGCCTTTAATCTGGTATTTATTTTTGAGGTTGATCTCAGTCAGGACATAGATGTGTGTCTGCAAGCCTCAGGGCATATTGTGAAATACTTTCTTAAATGTCATCTTGCTGATATACTGCAAGTGCTCAGTAATTTCATGTCAAGTCAAGAAGTACTCATCAGAAAAGGTGTCATTGAGCACTTTGACAAAATGATGCTTGAGAACAAGAAGATTAAGCTCAATGATCTTGTCATGTGAATGCAGCATATCAATGATCAATTGACACAGAACATCAGCAAGAAGAGGGTTTATGATTGTGTACTTTGTTGTTCTCATCATCATGAGCAGGTGTTGAGTAGCTGAAAGTAGGCTCTAGAGTTTAGCATTTAGAAGAGGCACAGAAAACCCGGTCAATGTGTAAAGACTTTCACAAATTTTGAGACATTAAGATGCTAGCAACTACAGGGCCTCAGAACATGGTTCATTGAAGGGATTCAAAAAGACCCCTCAGATTGTGAGTATCAATGAGGTTCAGAAAAAGGGCCTTGCTGAAGAAGCCTCTTTATGTGTCTAAATGATCAATATCTGGCCTTTTGAAGAGTTCATGATACTGTGAACTAGAACTATAAATTAAGTGTTCATGCACAGCTGTAGTAACTCATACAACACAACGCCACCAGATTCAAGTTCAGTATGAGCACAATGCCTAAGGAAGTTGATGATGTCGTGAAAGTGATGAAAAGATTCAAGCCAAATCAAAAAAGAAAACCGGCAAATTCCAGCAAGGAACGGACGGTAGTACATCAGCACGGTTTAATAAGTTCAGACGCTACTCCCGTTCCGAACGAAGCTTGAATTGACGCTGACAGAGAGCAAGAGCAGCAAGAAGGAGGAAATAGGGACGACAACAATAGCTTTTCAGCGTCGAAATCTCCTCATCCAGCGTCAGATGATGAAGACATGAATGACGCTGCCGAAGATAGAAACCGAAGCGCCGTGGCCAAGAAAACCGAAAGCAAAAAGAGCAACGATGGAAGCGGAGAGAAGCAGCGAAGCCAAACAGATACGCAAAAAATGGACGAAGACGTGAAGAAAAGTAAGAAGATACTTAAGGGTCTTGATGCGACGAGGCAGGACGTAGAAAGAGAGAAAAAGGGAAATGGAAAGAACTACACAGAAACACAAGAAGCGGCGGTTGAACAAGTAATGAACGCACACGCTTTCTTCATCGAGCCATAGACATCCAGCGCGGGTCCATCACAATTGACCTACAACATGTAATCAGTGTGTGACCTGCGGAGGTGCTATCGCCTACTTACTTCTTTGGAGTATCCCTTCATTGATCTCAAGTAAGTCTCGAGGTCTGCACTTCGAGCCTTACAGATATGTGGCTCATTATCGATCCCACAAGATTGTCCCGAGCTCGTCACATTCTGAGGGTCTTCTTTTGTGGAACAGTTCAGAAGCAGCGTGTAATTTGGTTTTTGAACCTGCTCGTATAAGCAGGGTTCTTTCAAATATAGGTTGATACTGACTTTTCTTTCAAACTCGAGAAGTTGCTCCATGCTTTTGGGAAATCCACAGACCAAGCTTCAGCCTCTTTTCTCTATGCCTTCTTTGATCTTGCTTTCAAGTAAGCTGATCACCAAATCCACCGGAACATTGACTTCTTCCTTCAGGCAATCTGTCAAGAACTCCGCCCAGCGACATGACTGTTCTTGAGACTTTTCGACCAGGAGATGCTTCAATGATATATGCTGAAAGCCAAATTCCTCAGAAAGGCGGGCGCACTGTGTTTCACAGACACTCAGGTCACCTGTACTAGTCAGCATTGAGGACAGCTGAGACGAGGATGTCATACTCGTGACAAAGATAACAGAGAGCCATCATTTTCGTTTTAATAGATGGGCACTCAGCTCCTGCCGCAATAACCCCAGTCATGCTATTCTCTGAGAAGAGCCAATTTTGAAGAAGAACCCTTGAAATTCATCAAGATCCTTCTCACCATGTGTCCTCTGCTCGTATTCGTGTGCCTGTACCATGCACTCAAATTTATTCATCTCTCACATGTACCGGGCTTCAGGAGTCCTGCCTTCTACGTAGTCTACAACAGAGTTTTTGTTTAATTAATCCGCACTTGACAGGTATTTTCAACAACCCTAGGTTGCAACCCCTACTACTCCACCGTCTACTGACCGATTTACATGAAATTAATTATCTGAGGCCTTCTAGTAGGGCGCTACAACTTTGTCACCCATGAAAATTATTATCGCCACGTGCATCCCGAACACGTTTCATCCTGCATCTCATATCCTCACACCAGCCCTCAATCCTTCAACTCTCAAGATTCTGCCATTCTTTGTCGTACGCGTCAATAGTTGCCTGCTTAACTGTCAGGGCATAGGGTCTCTTTGACACAGTGCGCTTTAAATGATACCAACAGGGCTCAATCTGGTTCAAATCCGGTGAGTTACTCGGCCATGGTAGGACAATTAATCCCGATATCTTCAAAAGCTCTGCCTGCTGCCACGCACAATGAGCTGGCGCACCATCCTGAACCAGAAAGCATTCACTGTATCAGGTGATCACTTCCTTGATGAACGGGATCAATTGAGGCAGTAGTACATACATTTGATATCGGTATCAATTGATGCCTTCACAACTCTCTTTGTTACGCTCAATTAGAACACCGTCTGGCTTTGATATGCGCTTGAGACACTGTGACAGTGATTTCTTAAACTGTTCATATAGGAACTGCTCTTGAATGATCTGCTGTTGAAGGTAGTACTCTGAATTTCGGTCCTTAAGGTCATTGTTTGCTGCCACCTTTTCTGCTGCTGTTTCCTGACCAAACATATAGCTTGGACCCTTCATATACATAGTATAGCAGCTTCAAAACATCATTTCTGTATAGCCTTTATACTGTACGTCAATACAGTCCTTGTGCCATGTCTCTTTCTTGATTCTAGTAACCCATTGTTGACCGCGTACCTCACCAACGCGTATTGCCGTTTCATCAGTGTAGCAGATCTGATCCTCTTTGCCTCTGAGCTTCTCAAGCCACTCAATTATGAAGTTTAAACGATCGATTTTCATCTGAAGTGTCAATGGTGGCTTATGTTTTGGTGGATATCGCCCATAGCCAGCTCTATTGAATGCGTTGGCAATAGCAGTTGCAGAAGCCATAATCTCGATCTCACGTGCGACAGTGACCCAGGATTTGCGCCGTTGATACCGATTCTTTGTAGCATGTCTGATCAAGGAGCGCTGAGCACATAGGGAGATCACAGAAGGTTGTCCTGACTGGGGGCGGCGTTGAAAGGCTTCTGTACTGAGAGGGTCAATATTTTCCTTTTCGGCTTGAGCAGCCTTCTTACACGTATTTTGCACTGTTTTTTCGTCGCATTTATAGATAGATGCAAGCTGACAATTAGAGGTATGACACTGTTTCCTAAGCTCTATCAACGCTTCACGTTTTGGGTTGGCTAGATCCTTTGCGCCCTTGGTACGTCCCATGGTAGTAGGGGAGTTGTAGGTGTTTTGGTGAGAAAACGCAGTTTTCGCGTTTTCGTCGCGTGTTCGGGCCGCGGATTAATTAAACGAAAACTCTGTTGTACCCAGGCAGCCATAAGCTCGTCAGCAAGTTTACAATTGCAAGGTCTTACTAACTCCGCGATATACCGGAAGCCAAATTGTTCTAGTTTATGCTTCCGCTCTGGTATGTGTCAGTCATTGGATGGTGATTTGCGACGGATTTTATTTGCCCACCTTTTGGAACACCGGCATACGTCGGAATGTCTCCTACCACTGACTCCGCCAAGTTGTGGCACAATCCTATGAACATACACTTCATTCTGTCCAAGTCATCCTACATACAGATTAGTGAATATAGAGCAGATAGTAAGGCTGGACCAACTTCCGCTAACAGACCCAGAAAAGCCAATCGAAAACTGTGACTGGCCACGCTCTCTGGATTCTCGACCGTCCTCAACCACCCAGTACGAGGCAAGTGCTTGAGTGCCTGAATTAAGTGTAAGAACGGGAGTGGTGACCTATCCAATTCGGATATATTGGCCTTCATGATGTTGTCAATATGGTCACGATTCAACCAGATCCGCAAATGTCTACAAGAGAAAAGAAAGTTTTCCCCGCCTTCGCTAAAACTTCGGCCCGAATTCTTGGCACGAACCTGCGGGAGCCGCAATTTTCCACTTTGTAGCACGAGCCTGGAACAACCCACCACAACATCGATAATATGTTGTCAAGCGCAATGAACAGCGATGCGCATGCTGCTAATGTAATCAAGAAGCTAGGTTTGTATCTCTGCCAGCGTTAAACCAGTGACTTGGTCCGTTGTACTGATCCTCTTAACAGTAGATCCTTTCATTGTGACGACGTCAAAGATACCCGACCCATGGACGGTAGACAAGGTGCTGGCTACTATTCATGTGGGCAAGCCGATAGAAGGCTCATATTCTCCCGTACCATACTTCCATGCATTAGAGCGACTCAAGACTACGAAGCGCGCAGGATGGATGCGGTTTGGGATCAATCAGTAAGGCTGTCAACTACATTTCCCAGTCATACTGATCATTTTTCACAGAGGCGAATCGATTGCTGATCATATGTATCGAATGTCTCTAATGACGATGGCCGCTCCTCCGTCCCTTGCGTCACGGCTCGACTTATGCAAGTGTATGAAGATGTGCCTGATTCATGACATGCCGGAATCACTTGTGGGCGATCTTACACCAGCGGATGGGGTACCAAAGACGGAAAAGAGTCGACGAGAGTCCACAACTATGGACTATATCACACAGCAGCTATTAGGAAACGTCCGCGGCGCAGCGACGAATGTTGGCGAAGACATTCGAGCTATATGGCAGGAGCACGAAGACTCGGAAACGCTAGAAAGTCGCTTTGTCCAAGACATTGATAAGGTAGAGCTTCTCCTTCAGATGGTGGAATATGAGAAGCGTGGAGAAGGCAAGGTCAACCTGAGCGAGTTTACCTACGTGGCGACCAAGGTGTCTCTGCCGGAGATCAAGCCTTGGGTGGAGGAGATCCTCAAAGAGCGGGAGGAGTTCTGGTCTAGGAAGGAACTCGTCCACGGCGAGGCCAAAGAGGAAAGCGACGCGCTATCTGATATGAAGAAATTGCAGGACAAATATTACGACGACTAGTGATATTGAGTACCCCTGGACAAGATCTAGAATGAAACTCGGCAGCCTTTATTGGCTCATGCATGCAGTGAGTATGAATCTGTGTATCTCGAAGAGTCACGTTATCTAGTCCATCGTCCCACCACATGCCCACTCGATCAGATGTCTGGCGGGGCTCGGTAAGTGCAGGAGCTGAAGTATAAGGCATGGCGTAAGCCGAAGCCGAATGAGTGACGACTAGATGGCGGAAGATCTTGCGTCCTTTCCCACATGTGCTAAGACAGATTGCCACACAGTCACCACTGGCCATGTCGCTTCTCCATATGCCTAGAGGTGGACTACCTGGACGACTCTATGGACTGCTCCTCATTTGCTACCAATGTCGCAACTACGAGTCGTTCATCTCCTTTGAAAATGCTGATAGGCCGTTCCTTCCTGTCCTTAGAACGGGATATAGTAAGGAACGGGACGGCAGAGGCCGGCTAAGACAACGGTCAGATCCCGATCGTGTCGTAAGAGACTGAGCCGACTTTGATGGCGCCCGTGAGGGTGTCTTCGTCGTTGACTGCATGAGACTGCACGGGACTGCACGGGACTGCATGGGACTGCATGGGACTGCATGGGACTGCATGGGACTGCATGGGACTTCGTGGGACTGCATGGCATGGGACTGCATGAGGCTGCATGAAGCTGGTTTGCCCTGCTTGCACGACCCAATCCGGTCAGACCGTAGCCACACGATCATCGTGGATGACATGTCTTTCCTGCAACTCTTCCAGCTAACCTGCAGCCAATCGTCGCGTCTTGAAAATTAGAAGTGAAGCGCCCTAGTCGTGGTTGGTCTGCAGGATACAGCACTGAGGCTCCACCTCTAGCAAACGAATATGAAGTGTGTGCTGTGCAGGTGTGGGCATGGCAGAGGACGTGATAAAATCTATAAAGATAGGATGTCTTCTCATCTCTTCTTCGCTGCAACCAAGCTCCTGCACTCTATCATAGGCAAAGAAACGATATACGATTCCTCGCAAACTCCGAAACCTGAACCTGAACCTTACATCATGCCGTAGGTCATCTATTCTATCGAACAAGCTTCTGCTCCAAACTCACATCTGAAATAGCGAGGTTTCCGCTCCCGTCAAATACCTTTGCGGTCATACACTAGACGCGACCACTTTCAACACGGGTGGAGATGCCTCCAGCATAGCACATCTTGGCGAGTCCAAGAAGAAGTACCCTTGCGATGAGGCAACCAAGAAATGGGTTCAGCAAGACGGAAAATGGGTCAAAGCTTAGAGCTCATCTAGGTGTGCTGCCATAGATGTCAGCCTAGATGGAGCGCATAGTGGGTGAGTGTTCGGCTCCGGTGTGTCATACGTGATGCATTAGGATCTGAGCTGGCTCTTTTGGGATAGGTACGAGGGGGAGGCAGTGGGCAGGCTTCGTATCGCAGGTAGACTTAATCTGGCACAATATATGTATTCAGAGTGAGCTTAAGTGAGTGAGTTGAGCACAAGGCTCCTAAACAGTGCTATCTACCGTGAGATATGTGGACATAGAAGACGCTTTACTCGGTTCTGCCAGTCGTGTCTTCTCAACTGACTAGACTGACCCAGGGCGGCTCGGTCAGTTGCCAAGCCCATTCCTTGGCAACCGACTGCGTGCGAAGATTCGTGAGAGGGGCGGGTCAGCTGGCATATAACGCCGAAGCCATTCCTAGTGGTTCTTTCTTCCATTCCGGCAGAAGTACAGAGCAACGTGCCACTATAAAGATACAGCTCTTACGTCTTAGGACACGACCTACGAAATCTATCGTTGCGCAGAGTTCGACTTGCAAAATATGAGTCTAATAGGCCGAGGAGCCACTGGTACGGTGTATCAACTGAATGCCTTTATCGCTGTGAAAAGAGCTCGCTTGGGAGAGGATGAGGAGGCCGATCACGCAAATGAGCAAAGAAATTTCAAGTTTCTCGAAAACTACTCGCCGATACCTTATCTGATTCGATGCTACTACCGAACACCGAAGGATACATTCCTAGAACTTACACCTAATGGGAGTATCGCAATGTTGCTCGACCAGTACCAGCAGCGCGACCGCCACGGCACCCAAGTTCTTAAGATTACGCAAGCTCTCGACTCGCAGGACCTTCATCGCTGGATGAAGCAGCTTTGTCTTGCTGCTACTGGCCTTGAACGGATTGGGCTATGCCACGGAGACATCCGTCCGGGGAACATGCTTTTGGATGCGAACCGAGATCTGAGGTTGAGCGACCTTGATCGTGGGATGAAGATAGGAGAGGATATCGCGGTGCTGACTGAGCCGTTTGGGCGACTTCTGGACCAGAAAGACGGCGTAGGCGCTGGTACTTATGGTAAAGCAGGCGCTCGGACAGAGACTTTTGCCATCGGCTCTGTCTACTACACACTCCTACGTGGTCACGAGCCTCATGAGACTGAATCTTGGGGTAGAGATCATTTTGTCATCCTAGGCGAGAAGTTTCAAAAAAAGGAGTTTCCACTACTGACTGATTCTGCTGGGGACACGATTATACGTAAGTGCTGGAACGGGGAGTATCAACTAATCAGCGAGCTTTTAGCAGAAGTCGCTGGTAGTAACAGACAAGATGAACTTGCGAGCGAAGACCGGGAATGGCTGGAGATGCAACAGCTGGAATGTAAGAAATTCGTTCAGAGTGGGTGGGTGGACACGTTAGAAAGGTATTAAGGCATAGACGGAATAGAAATTGACTTGTCACTGAAAAAATTTTGCTTGCTCATGTAGGAAACCCTCGTTTTCTCGCAAGTTGGTGGCCTTAATTGGAAAAGGCTAATGTATGTGACAAGCGTACCTATCCACCGTCTATGAAGTGGGTTTGCGCCCTTCTATGAACAGCCTGGCAGGGGCCACCCGACCACATCGGCGGGTAATTTTTCTGCATGCTGGTTGTGAGGGATCAAGCGGTCGCCCGTGTCAAGCTGAAACCTTGCGATTACTTCTCATAGTCGCTGTCGTTTGCTCTTCATCAATCTGGCAACTTTCATCGGGAAGGAGAGCGGAGCCAAAACTGGCTTCACCGAGGGAGAGCTCAGAATCAGGTCCAACGGGAAATCGTCTCGATTGTGGAGTTTATCGCTCGTGAGAAATTCTTGGAGGATGTCACATTTTATCCCTGATCAAATCAAGTGCCGCCGATGCAGAAAGTTGTCTGTATGTCCCTCCCAGTTGTTTGTCCGTCTCCTCCTTGACCGTCAGGGGCAGTCCGCAAAGCGAGAGTGTTCTGCAAGAGAACAACCCAACGAGACTCCCATAGAGGAGCTCATGGGGCAATAATTTCGGTGGAAGCGGGTTGTTTGGTGCTGATGGAGAATTAGCTGAAGTTCAAGGCGGAAGTAGTGTCAGTTGCGGGCGGCGACCATCTGCTGGCTTCCTGCTCGTATTACACAACTCACAAAATCTCCCCCCACCCCAAAGGCTCACTCTTTTTCCAACCACTCCCCCAAAATTCACCAGCACCACCATCTGAAAACTACCGCACTGTAAGTTCCAACCATCTGCACTTCACAGGGTAAGCTCTTTGGCTACCATTTCGCTTGGTCGCTCACTCATCTTGGATGTGCAGAATTGAATACAAAGATCAACAATTTCTTCAGCACTGCTGGGCAACGCTTGACCAAAGAGGAGTGGTTTCACAAATATCCGAAACCAATGGAATCTTCTTGAATGCTAGCAGCTTGGATGACCAAGCTTCCTTTGCCAAGCTTATGGATGTATATTCTTGAGTAATGAAACGTCGTGCAAGTTGTCATTGCTTGGCTCTTTGGCCATGTCTTTCCGTTGTGTCCACTCCCTCTTCCACCAGCTCACTCTGTCCGTAACACAACACTACTGGCACATCCACTTCCCAATATCATCATCCGCGGTGGAGTCAGCGCATTCATTATATGAGTCGGTATTGCACATGCCATTAAGGTTGGTTAGACGGGATGGCTGAAGTGAGAATCGGGATGAACGTTCGCGAAATAGAGTCAATGCACTGGGTATAAGAGTGTCTAGAAACCTCATCAGACTAATTTCAGAGTCGATAGCTAGGAGACCATGTACCTTTTCCTACCCGAAGGATAGTAGCATCTGAAGTTGACTGGCCATCTTTGAGTCCATCGACATAACTGTCAAAGGCTGTGCGAACCCATTCTTGCATCGTAAATGTATTGGGCATGAAGACTGCGCCGTTGGAGACTAAGAGACGTCAGAATTCGGGTGACGACAAAACAGGCAGCACCAACAGGGAACGTCTTCAGAGACTCTGAGATATACTGGTCCATCTGCCAATACCTTTAATCCATCTTCAATATCACCATCCTGTTTGTAGTCGAAGAGTCCCGAATTGCGCCGAGGTTGAAATCGATAAAGCGATGCGGGAAAGCTCGTGTGAACAGAGATGATAGAAAACTTCCTCCGAGGCAAGAAATTGTTCTTAGGTGCAAAGACGTTGCGGGCGCAAACAGGGTAACGAATGAAGTTGGGTAGCATGAGGAGCTTGTTAGCGGTAGAAAGGTCTTTGTTCCAAGGAAGGGTGGGCAATATCACGCGCCTGCATTTTCTGAACCTGCTCGTTGCCAAGACTGCGCGTGCTGCCAAGGCTTCAGCGCCTTCGGCCCCGGGCGGCAACATGATCGGGCCCTCATTTCTTCCAGTGCTTACAGAGCTTTGATCGTCGCACACATATTACGATTTCGCCTGAGTCTGCCTGAAATAGAGCAGATATTATGAAAAGATGATGGACACCTTGACGTGTCCGCCGTGCGGCTCCATAAGGCTTGCGCGATGGAGCCAGAATGATTGTGTGCGTTCCGCGGTTGGCTTAGCAATTTCACACGCAACAGAGGACGCGTCTTCCTTCGATCTGACTGGAAAAGCCCTTCTCCTCGAGCGCACGATATGGTATGCAGGCAGAACGGCGCAGGCTTTGAATTTCTCGTCTCTCTCGAAGAGGCTTGCGTCTTACCAACAACTCGTACTTATCTCTACGTGTTGCGTTCTGGTCAAGCACGGAATACCGAACGAGAAAATCTATTCAATATTACGCGCCAGCGTAAGCATCTCAGGCGACAAAAACCTAGACCGGCTTCTATCCGGAGGGTTCTTCCTGAACATGCTTGTAAATAGGCTTTGTTGGCTCGGCTGGGGTGAGCAAGCACATGGATTGCCGTTGTTATGTATGTGCCATATCTCCTCGCTCATTTTTAATTCTGCTGATTTGACCAGGGAACAAAGGCATAACTCCTTATGGCCGCCTTTCGGATCAATCTAGCGCCAGCGCTGATTACATTGTTGCGTGCTTGACTACTTCAAAATATGTATCAGGCCTTGAGGTAATGGACGGCATACAAACATTCGTCATGCCTTCTCTTGTCAGCTCTGTGCTCCGCGGTATCCTCATGTAAGTCATTCACAACTTGTATCGCTTACTATTGACGTCGTCTTAGAGAATCCGAGATATCGATCAATCTTGACTACACCAAAAATGCTCCTGCCTCAACTGCAAAGCATGGCCTGAAATGTCGTTGTATGAACAGCGATAGATGACAATCATCAGACAGCCATGTGGTCTCCGCTGAAGAAAATAGGATGCAGTTCCTGGTTGCTGCAGCAGAGCTACAATGCTCACACAATGGTCAGCTGAAACACATAAAAGACAATGATGTCAACAGCAGACCGGCAGAATCGTCATCTGTATTTGCAGGCAATGAAGAAGTACAGCTGCCACGGACAGGTATGTGTGCCTTACTTTCCCTTCTTCATAAATTGACTGAGCTTGCAGAGACACAAGACAATGTTGAGTCAATGCTTGTATCTACTCAAAACTTACAAGCTTCAGCATTATCTGATACATGTTTTCCTTCAGCTGATCAGTTCTTTAATTTCTATGACTTTTCTTCAGTTAATCAATTTGATTTCTACAACTTTTCTTTGACTCATTGATTCTTTAATTTCTATAACTTTTCTTTAATTTGTCAGCTTAATTTCTTTGAGTTACTACCTGTTGCAGACAACTTGTTGCTTAAGAGCAATTTAAGTGACAAGGTAACTTTTAACTTTTAAAACAGAATCTGAGATGGTGCTTTGCATGAGCATTACTGACATACTATTTGAAGTCTGCATCAATCATGATTGATTTCATATTGATAATAGAGTGAGACCACCTTCTCAACCTCTGAATGTTTGCTGCAGATCTGATGAAACAATTAAAGCCTCATTGCTCAACAGACTGATAAACTTAGTGAGCTTTTCTATGTCTGACAGCCCCTTCTCAGCAGACAGTTCTTTAAGTGTCACAATGATGTAAGCCTTGTTAACTGAAGGTTGATAAACTAGCTGATTCTTGAGCTTCAAGTAGAAAACTGTTGTAGATTGCTTCAGTTAAACATTATCTGACATGGTATGCAAAGCCTTCACTGCTTGTTTCTTGTTCTTAATCTTATGTCTTTATTAGTGTCTGTTATGAAAGAATAGCAGAGCTCATACTGAAATATATTGATCAGTCATGAATTTGGTATTTTCCGTATGCTCTATATCAATAATGAGTTTTATTCTAGTCTCAGAAAGCAGCTGTGAGCAGTTCTTGTGTATTTAGTTCATTAACTTCTTTTCTGCACTATTTGCATCTTTCTTAGTGATTTCATGCTTCTTCAACATTTCTCTATACTGTGTGTCAATAGAATAAGAACAGCAAAGAAGGTTTTATCTATTGCAGCAGTGTCATTAGCTCATCAGAATACAAGAAAATAGATGCTGCACACACAAGACTCTTTTCACTTATGTGAGTGTTCAGTTAAAGAGAAAACAGAAGAAGTATCAAGTATCACAAATAAAACTTGTGCAAAGGCTTTATTGACAGATGAAATGCTCTGTAATGCAGAAGTTTGATAAAGATTTTGATTTAAGCAGTGAATCATGTAATGTGTCAGACCCTCTTAATTTCATCAATTTTCACATAGTCTTCTTAATTTTGATAAATTCAGTGAATTTTGAAATGTCAAACAAGATTGACAAAACAACAAGACAATACAATGACAACTCTTTCTACATCAATTTAAATTCTTGTACTCTTTAGAATTCTACTCTTTAGTAATACAACAAGTAAAATTCTTAAAGAAGATCAATCAAAATTGATTCACAAGAAGTTGCTTACAGATGACCATACCTCAGCTCATGCAATGTGTTCTTTTAAGCAATTTCTTTATCTTGTTAAATCAGCTTTAACACTTAATCTTCTGTGTTACATCTTCTTGATGAAACCTTTAATCAGTACATGAAATTGTGAAGTGATATTGATTGTCTGAAGTGTCACAAATGTGTCTTCTGAGCTGTGAGGCATATGTTTTGACATTTGATAAATGATCACTCAAAGTAGGTCTATGTTCAGAATGATGCATGAAGGTCATGCAGTAAATGCACATAACAGGATGCAGAGATAAGATATACACTTACCTTGTTACATCTTCTGACTTTCTTATACTGACCTGTACAGGGATTTTAAGCACTGCTGTGCACACATTGACTGCACAATAAGTAGTGAGTTTGAGTCATGACAACATGAAATGATGTTCACAATGCATAATCTAGCTCTTGATTATAAGTGACTGAAAATGGGCCTTCATTGAATTTCTCATCATAAAGACTCTAGATACAAAGAAAGAAGAGTGAAAGTCAAAATAAACTTCACTAAAGCAGAAACCAAAAACTGATATCATTGACAAACACTTCAAACACAGCAATTGAAGACAGATTGACTACAAGGCTCACATGACCTGAACCATTGAGCACCCACACACAATATCACTTTGAGTGCAAGGCAAAAGAAGACCTTGTTGTCACATCTGACTGCACTTCACAATAGAGCCTTATGTGGTTTGTCAGGTTGACCTATTCTATAGTCTTGCATGTAGCCTACCTTTTTGAATTGTCACAGCTTCAATTTTTGTCATCTGATGAATGTTTTGCTCTAGTCTGATTAATCATTAATTTGTCACTTGATGAGGTCACTAAGTTATCTGAATGCAGTCTCATTCTGAACATTGTCATTTCACAAAACATGAGTGACTTTGACAATTTTGTATTGATATCAGCAACCTAAACATCAGCTGTTGTTGCAAATTTTATTAGTTTGACTTATTGGCCTCAAAAAGCACTCATCAGTTTAGCTGCAAAGACTGGCCTTCTATGACTACTGAACTGAATTTTCTAACACACAGAACTGAAAGTGAAGAAAATGAACCTAAAGGTGAAGGTGCAGTTCAGACATAAGTGTTACAACTGGCTTTTCTTTCAGAGCATCTCTAAAAGCTGAACACAGACATGTTTGAAGACTCAAAAGCAGTGGCCACTGATGAGTGCCACAGTGTGATAAGCTTTAAGTTTAATGATTCACCTTAGGTTTCTCTGAAACATGATCATTGCTTTTCTGATGAAGATTCTATCATATTTAATGCAAACAGTGAGATATTGTGAGAAACCTCTATGACGCGTTTCATTTTGACTTTTAGACTCACATATGCTGATGATAATAATGTGAGAGGATTGCATAAACTTTCTCTTAATCAGTTAAGTGTTATGAATGTGCTTTCTAGACCTTATACATCTGACAGTACTGTTAAGTTGTTGAAGCATATCATTAAGAAGGCTCATGAAGATTCATTAAATCAGGGTTGTCAGCCATCTTCAATGAGCAGAGATTCTAAGCCTAGTTCAGATGAGCCTCATCAGTCTCAAAGCTTTAGAGCAAAGGTTAAGACTTCAGGTCTACAGAGAGTGAATGGTTTTAATATAGACAGCTTTTCTTTCAGTAATCACAATCTCAATCAAGAACATGCTTTTAGTAAGAAATTTCTCAACTGATCAGTGCATTTCACAAAGAGGTTAACACAAGAATTAGGTCATAAAACTCAAATATTCTTTCTTAAGAAAACTATTGCTGAAGTTAAGTATGAAAGTACAATCAGCAAGGCAAATATTGATTCTCAAATTCACACATTCTCAGACAAGAGTGCAAATCTTCTGAAAGAGAACAATGAATGAATTGAGCCAGATACTGAATTACTGCTGCAAGCTGAAACACAGCCTATTTCTCATGAACAGCTTGTAGTTGAAGTTCGTGGTATCTATGCCGGGCTGGTCATGATAGAGGCCACATGTATGAATGTTGACAATAAGCAAATTACAGCTGCTCAAGAGAGCAATTCTACAAAATGCACAATGCTTACAGCTGAACAATGATGAGCTTTGATTGCCCTTCACAAGATGCTGTTACATGAGCATTATAACTTCTTTCTTGCTTCTCAGCATTCAGCAGCATCATTAACTCTATTTAAACTTGCTGAAAGGTATGCTATGCCGGCTCATATGTGGCGTCACAGCATTCACACCTTTCTTGAAGTTTTGAGGTACAGGCTTTCAGAGTCACTTGACCACATGCTTGTCTTCATTTATATAGTGTACTCAATAATAACCTTGCTGTATAAGACGGTTTTTAGCTTTGAGAACACTTGAATTGAGTGTCTTGAGGACCTTGATCACTACAGAATGATCATTGAGAACAACAACATACAGAACAGAGAGATGTGAAGTGGCGTAAGCCGGTTCTGATACTTTAAGACATCAAACAAGAGTCTGCAGATAAGTCTCAAATCAAGGTTAACTGTAACTTGTGCTGAATGTCAATCAGGTCAGCCGGCTTTACCATCATCTTGCTATTCTGACAAGATCATACACAATTTCACAGCTTAGTTTCTATGGTTGCTCTTTAACTTGTCAACTTTTGTTTCTGAACACCTGAGGCCTCATTATGACGCTCTTCAATTCAATTTTAAAAAACTGCAGCTTTATTATGTCAAGATCTAATCCTGTCAAAATCATCATTAGGCTTCATGCAATCATTTTCACTGATCATGATAACAAATCTTTCAACAAGAACATTGAGGATCTTGTTTTAGATGATCTGCTTGATCAATACATCTCAAGAGCAAGTTTTAAGTTTAAGAAGACTGAAGTTGTAATAGTGCAGGCTGAGATTGCAGTGATATTAGAATATGACACCTCTACTCTGAATGGTGTTTTACAGAATGTTCTTTGAATTCTGATCAAGATTACAGAACTCTTAAATGATAGCACAAAGAGTTCTGTCAATGATGTTGAAGAAGCTGAGACATCAAAGCCTTCTATCAAAGCCCTCAGTTCACAATGGCTTGTTGAGTTAAAGAACAACCTGGCTCATGCATCTGTCATGTCATTTCAACTTTTGAGAGTGGCCCTCAACAGAACAAGTGATAGGAATGTTCTTTTCATGATTCATACCTATGTTGTCTTCTTGTGATACCTCACAAGTATATCAAATGCAATGAAATATATTGAGATGAACGTACCTTGAATAGGTCTTGTTGCCTTACTGAACTCTTTGATTAAGACCCCTTCAATTGACTTTGCTAAAGTAGTGGCTTCAGTAATACTGAGTTCTGACAGTGGTGCAAAATGACGGCCACTATGCAAAGACTTTCTGCTGCAGAGCCAACTTTACTTTAGAGGTTACAACTTCAATGCCTGATTCAAGGTCACTGCAATCAACAACAAGAAACAAACCTTAAAATTACTGTGCATGCATGTTTCTTGCATGAAGCACATTCTTTGAGTGTGTCACAAGATCGCTGTGCACAGCAGATGGTTCATGTTTGATTTGATGCTGAAGCAGTTTGTGGTCTTGAAATCCTAAAGTTTGCTTTGACCTCAAGAGTTGACTCAGATACTTGAACCCACTCTTATAAAAATGAATGAGAATACTGTCATGACTGTCCTCAAGAACACACATGAAGTTGAGTTGCAAAGTTCAGACACAGTTTTGTCAAGAACGCTCTTTATGAACTCACTAAAGTTTGAGTCTCACTATTTAAGCTCTATAAAGTTCCTCAAACAAGAGTTGAAGAATTCAGAGATGATAGACTCAGGTTCAATTAAGAATGAACCACATAGTTTCTCAGCTGATGAGAACATGATCATAAAAGAGTGGCTACAGTCTGTAGTGACTCAGAGTACACTGTCAAACATGCTATCATATTAGCATTCTTCAAGAAGTTCTACAAAACATTACAATGTACTGAATTCTGAAAAGAACTCAAAATGAGATATAATACACGTGTTTAACAGGCAACTGAGTGTCTGCAATAGCTATCAGATGTCATACCGGTGAGAAGATGGTCACACTTTGTTCTACAGCTCTATTTGACATATATACTATTCTATTGTGAATGATACTGTTTTCTATTACCTTTCTTGAAATCTCTTATAACTACATTGACCTTGACAGAGTATTTCAGTCACTGCTGATTGAGCCTCTTTTGTGATTGCTGGTTTGACATTGCTTCAGCATTAATCTTGAACGGTGTCTGACAGGCTGTATTAAACTGATCAGAATTTAAATAGAAAAAAGAACAATTGAAGCCTCTGATTAAGAAATCAATTTGTGAGAAGTTCAGACAACCACACCTCAGCTCATGCAATGTGTTCTTTTGAGCAGTTTCTTCATTTTGTGAATCTT
>JAABUP010003497.1_pt1 | contig 27654 bp, 54 predicted proteins | sample 5559201 | NCBI WGS metagenome assembly JAABUP01 (sample SAMN10711887, study PRJNA513373) | rock metagenome | isolation source: Antarctica rocks | place: Antarctica | reverse complement strand
AGTGTGAAGGTGGGTAGCAGACGCCGAGTGGTGCCCTCTGGTTCACTGCCTGTGCCTTCTCCCTGTGCAACAGGGCAGCAGTGTCAGAGGTGAGAACCAGACGTCGAGTGCTGCCCTCTGGTGCACTGCCTGTGCCTTCTCCCTGTGCAATAGAGCAGCAGTGTGAACCAGGGCTGTTTGTACATGACGCTGGTGGGGAGGTTGTAGCAGCAGTGTTGAAGAGGGCTGTCTGTACATGATGCTGGTGGGGGTGTTGTAGCAGCAGTGTTAAAGAGGGCTGTTTGTGCATGATGCCCGGGGGGTGTTGTAGCAGCAGTGTGAAGGTGGGTAGCAGACACAGCGTGTTGCTATCTGGGGCAGTGCAGGTGCCCTGCCCTGTGCCCTGCCCTAGTACGACAGGCACGTCAGCCTCTCACAGTTTTCTTAGCATCACAGTCATAGGAGTGTGCAAGCATCACTACAAACCTGGGGGGTTAGCCTCCTGAGCCTCCTGTGCTCAACTTTGCCCTCCTGCTTGGCAGCAGCTTCATGTTTTGATGCGTTCAGATGCTGTGTCAATAAATAAATAGTCTGATGCGGCTGAATGCTGTTGTAATGAATGCACATATGACTGCACACATCTTGTGGTGCTGCAAATGTCAGGTCAACCAAGCTGATGATGTCCTGCAGTCTGTGACTATTTCTGCTGTAGTGTGTGCCGCGAGATGTATTGCGCTGTTCAGTACAAGCAGTGCAATGCATATAAGCAATACAGCTCCTGACACTGGCCATCGATTGTCTGACAGTCCCAAGTTGACATGCACATTTGCACAGATGCACGTTGCAGCTTACTGCTAGGGGAAATCAGCAGTCATATTGTAGCTGCAATAACAAAATTGTTGAATGCAGTGTCCTGCATCAAAAAGGGAATGCTGCGGATGCAGAAAGACACTAACTCTGGAGGCATGTTGGAGGCAGGTTAGGCAGGGACATGCAACTCACCTGTCCTGATGTTGACACCAAGTTGGTGAGTTGCAGCTGAGTTGTGAGTGAGTGTGAGGTGAGGCTGGGCTTGACCCTAAAGGCTGTCCATTCACCTAGGGGCACCTCATCAGGAGCAGCAGCCCTCTCCCTCTCAGCATTATCCACAGCTTCCAGCAGCTGCCCAGCATGTAGCTGTGCCTTGGTGTCAACTGCAGAGGTTCATTCTGGTCATGCTGTGTGCGTTCACCCGTAGCATTACTGGCACTTGTAACACACATCCATGCCTGAAGTGTGCGCGAGTAGTTTGGAGATTCAAGTATGCTGCGCCGTGAGATAGCAGTGGCACCTCAGGATGAGCTTGATGCTCATTGCAATGGAGAGGTGGTCAAGTCAAGACTTGTTAGTAAGGTGGTGCTGTACACTGGCTTCAAACAGAATGCCGGGACTAGCGCACAAGTTGCCTTGACAGTGACCTGACAGCATGATCTTCTTGTGCAGAGCATTGTCAGCCATGCAAGCTCAGCAAGCAAGCATGCAAGCTGTTACATCAGCCACTGCAGCGCATGCTACTGCTGGCCAATGTACAGCCTCAGCTGGGCAATTCACAGACTTCCATGCTGGCTCAGATGGACATCGCGTATGAGCAATAGCTGAGTTTGCGTGCATGCATGCAGGTCCAAAAGCATATGCAAGTCATTGTGCACATGCAAGTCATTGTGCACATGCAGGTCATTGTACGTTGCAGGTCGTTGTGCGCATGCAGGTCGGTGTGCGCACGCAGGTCATTTAGCGCATGCAGGTCATTGTGCGCATGCATGCAGAAATGCAACCCATGACATGACACACCTGCAAGGGTTAAGCCCATCTTCTTGTAAGCTGCTGTCTGCAGCTGTTTCAAGAGGGCATCTCTGTCTCTGCTCGCATACACCCGAGGTGAGTGACCCACCTTGCCAAACACAGCAAAGATCCCAGATGTGCCACCTGCCTCTGGCAACAGCAGCCTTGCCACAGGAGAAGCCACATGGCGAAACTCCAGACGCCACTTCACTAAGCCTGCAACGACTTCAGGCGTTATGGCACTTCTGCTTACAGTCAAACCATGATTAGAGTCCTGAATCTGCATAGTAGTGTTGCATGGATTGTGTGGCTAGGAGATGCAAATGATTGCCAAGACCTCACCTGTTGAAGGGTCCAGGCGCTCAATGGCAAATGCTGTGATGCGTAGCTTCACAGGCACCCATGCTTTCCTCCTAAACTTCAAAGCTGAGAAGATGTCTGGGCTCCTGCTTGAAGAGTCACTTGTCACATATTGCTATTTGAGACTTGCAGATTGCAAAACTTTTTGTTTTCATTAATGTAAAGCGCGTGCGGTGCAAGCCTGCTACAGCATGCCTTTGGCTTGCTGGTGAGTCCACATGCATGCAAATGGTGCATATGCTAGCTGAAATGCCGCCTGTTCACTCACCCCAGGATTTTGGTGGCAACTGGGCACTGGCCATGCATGGCTGCAAAGGCCATAGCCTGGTACAGCATTGATAGCAGCGAGCTCCGCTGCTTGCATGTGAACTTCACAGGCTTGAACTTGCTCTGCACAGGGAAAAGCGGGTCATGAGCTGGGCTGTGAATCAAGACAGCCAGCGTGGCTATGTGTGTCGCCAGCCCTACCTTCTTGTCCTGGCGGACAGACAAGACAAACTCCTGCTCCTCCGCCGTACTCGCAGGCGCTGATACGCCATCGATGTCAGTATCAGCCGTGAAGTCCCACTTGTTTGTGATGGTCAGCGAGTCCGGATGCTGGGTCGTGATGCAGCTAGACGTTATGCACAAGACTCGGCGGTACTTTCCTCGCCACGATGCTTTAGTGCACAGATATCGCGCAACGCAATCGGGTGGAGTCTGCCCATCTGCGGCCTGTCGGAAGTGAAGCAAGTGATCAACAGCGGCCATAGACGTGCACTTGTGAACTTAATGCATCAGCTGTATCCGTGCCTTCGTTCTGTGCTGTTTCATGTCGCACTTCTGAGTGCTGACGCAAACCGCAAAGCACAAAATGCAGTGCGGTCAACGCTGTATTGTTGCATGGCACTGTCTCCCGAGCCAGGGCACGTGAGCCTTGATTAGTCATGGTCAAGCTATGGTTTTGGTCAGGCTATCTGTTGCATGCTTGCGACAGCAGCTGCTAATCCCGCGATGCGTTCTAATAGGAACCCGCGGCATCAGCAAGGGCTGATGCCGACTACCATAACGTCGTGCAAGTCTCAGATCCACCAGCTCCTGCTGAGCAATCGTCGCTGTCTCTAGGCCTAGGCCACCACCATCTTGCGTTGCCCAGTAGACGTCTGCAGATGCACGAACACATTGCCGCGCGTTCTATCTGAACATGCCAGTCTCAAGTCATCTCCTACGGCCATCGTCTGATGCGGCGCTCCCTCGCCGTACTGCCCCCTTTCAAAATCTGTACAAGCACAGCCTTTCGAAGAACTGGCAGGCACTTAGTCTGACCCCATGCTTGTGTGCTTAAAGGATGCAAGTGACACCCACATCTTTTACTGCGACGGACTTTGATGCTTGCTTGAAATGAGTACTTCTGAGCAGTCCTGCTGATTGTGGTTCAGCGTGAGACACACTGCCATGCGCATAATCAACACGCTATCAGGGCCCGTACCCACATCAGAGCTGCTAGCCAGAGTCATGCTGAACAGGTTGCCGCTTGGCGTCAGCGGCCAATATGCTTTGATGAGGTATGTCACAGTGGCACAGAGGAACGTTTGACAACAGCTGTGTACTTGATCTGCCTTGAGGTTCTGCATTTGATGGGGCTCCAGCAGCCTCTTGATCATTGCTCAGAACACAACCAGTCTTTGCACAGACTGTGGTTGCTGTGCCACAGGCTAGCGAACCCAGCCCAAGACAAGCTTGGGACACTGGGCATGCTCAACCAGTTGTAGACATTGCAGAGTCTGCATCTGCGGCACAGCATGAGCACACACATGCACAGTCTCAGTCGATAGGGGTCTCGCCTACTCCACCACCCTCGACCCCTCCTCCAAAGCATGGCTGGAGACTGTTTGCTTTGGGAGCCATTTTTGCTATTGTCCTTCAGTTTGTGGTTGGCTGGCTTTCTGTCTCTCCTGTCTGGGAAAGGTTCTTTGGTAGGTTTGTCTGGAACAGAGGAGAAAGAGAAGCCCCTGCACCTGATCCACCAGCATTCCAAGCCAACTCTGAGAGCACTGCGCTTGTGCTATACTCTGACAGTGCAGAGAGTGTTGAGTGGGTCAACATGTGTTGGCGCAAGGTACAGCTCCCTCAGTGCTGTTCAGAAGCATGAGCTTGTGATATGCACATCACACACATGCATAGTGACATGCTGGAGGGAACTGCCCCTCTGATGCTTTGACGGCGGCAAGCAAATGTGTTGTAATGCAGAACAGAATGGTCAACACACATTCCCTAGCTAAGCTGCTCATTGTCAGTCTGGCCTATTGCATTTGCACTGTGGCTTGAGCATCTAGTACACAAAACAAGGAACAGGAGTTGTGTTGCGAGCCTGCCTTTCCAGCAAGGTTTCTTGTGCACACTTTTGTAAGCATAGAGTGCAGACATAGAGGCAACTGCCTGAGCTATCTTCTGTCTCTGCAGGCATGGCGAGTCTACCAGAGAGGACTGGAGAGATGGCTTGCAGACCTGCTGCAGCCAGTCTTTGACAACCTGATCTCTGACAAGGCAGTGCCAAGATTCGTCCAGCGGCTGCGCATTCTAGAGTTCACCTTGGATCATGAAGCACCATACTTTGACAACATCAGGCGGCGCAGCAGCAGAAAGGACTCTGACCTGAATGGGGTTGTGGATGTGAGGTACACAGGGGGTGCTAGGATGCTGCTACAGCTGGAAGTGGGGCAGGGTCGTTGGCGCCTCAAGGTGACACCATTCTGCCCTGATGCATTAGTCATTTTGCCTCTGCATGGTTTAGACGCTGGCCAGGCTGACTTATTGTCCATCTGCCATACATACATACATACATACATACATACATACATACATACAGTCAAGACAGCATCTGCACTGGTGACATCTTCTGTGGCAATGCAGATTCCTGTGCTAGTGTCTGATTTGGATCTGGAATGCCAGCTGTGGCTGAAAATCAGGCTAGCTCCCATGACACCATACTTTGGGACTGTATCATTGGCATTTGTGGGTCCTCCAACTATCAAAGTGCAGCTGCTGCCTTACAACCGTGTGCGCCTCATGCAAGTGCCTATTGTCCAGGTACACCTCCCTCTGCCTCTCAGGCTCAACTTGCTGCACTCCATCATGCATATGTGTTCAACTGAGATTCAGATTGCTGCATGCAATCATGCGCATATGTCAACCTGATGAGGCAGAACTTTGTTCCCTGCCAGTTTTGCGCCCTTCGTCCAGGGTCATTGACTTTCCATCAGGCCTGTGCGTGTAATCGTGATGACCTGGTAACAAAAGGCGTGTGCTGTAGTCGTTTTGTTGTGTGTCACACTCTGGCCAGTTGTTATATGCCTCTCTGCCTCTGACACTCATCCCTCTGTCATCATTGCAGTGCGGCGTCAGCTATATTTGCAACGTAGCCTGTCTGGCACAGACATGGAAATCAGCTGTAGCATGAATCAACCAGTGACATCTGCAAATGCTGACTGCCAACACCCCTATTGTCTGGTGCTTGTTGTTGGTTCAGTCGTGCATCATTGTGGCACAAGCTTTCTGACACAGTCTCTTGGCCAGATCCGCCTCCTCACATTTGCATTGCAGGCTTTTGGGCAAGCAGGCATGCGTAACATGCTCGTTTTTATGGCTGCACTGCAGGCATTCCTGACACACCTGCTGACTGTGGATCTGCCCAAGTTGATGGTACTGCCCAAGCGCTTGGAGATCAACATCCCGCCTGCAGTGACAGCAGTCGCAGAAGCAGCTGTTGGCAGAGATGTAGTCATGAGGGCTGTTGCCAGCGCAGTGCTGCAGGCTGATGCCCTGGAAAATGCTCTGATAGCTGCCCTGCCCTTGGGGCCCCAGAGTGCTGCTGGTGGCGTGTCTCTGCCAGATTCCTTCCAGGGCGAGCTGCAGGTGTGCCCCTTGTCTGTCTGTAAACGCTGATTTGATGACGCACTTCTTTGCAGCAAAATGACTGTTTTCCTGTTATAGTCTTGCATGAGCCTCCAGTTCTCTCGGGCTGTGATTGGCAGTGCCCGTTCAAACAGCAGTCTCGGCCTTGCCAAAGGCATGCATCTTCTCTTGTATGCCAGAAAAACACTTCCAACATAGGTGCCGCCTCCTTTCAGCGATGCAAGTCTTGAAGCTCTGCCTACACAATCTTCTCTATCTACGGCTGATTACACTGCCCCTGTACACTGCAAACACCTGTATCAGACCCTCGAGTCCAGCAAGCAGCTTCAAGGCTGACTGATGAGACATTTAATTTTACCTTACAGTCTGGGGTGTGGAGCCAGTTGCAACTCACCAGCCATCCTGGCTTGAAAGCACAGGTGTATGTGGTGTGCAACACAAAAATCAAGCCGGTGGGAGTTCTGTTCGAAGAAGAGCCTAATGTCCCAATGAGACTGCAGGTGAACTTGATGGAGGCACGTAACCTGGCGGTTTGGGGATTCCCCTGGCAGAGCAATCCCTACTGCCGCCTCAGTCTGGGATCGCAAGTCATGCGCAGCCGCAAAGATGATGCTACCAGTCACAGAGGCAGTCACAAAGCGCCTGTTTGGAACCAGGAGTTCCACTTCCTGGTCTCTGATACAACTACTCAGGTTCGCCAGCTTGCAGCGTAGCTGCTGTTTGCAAGACCGGACCGTGCAGCATTTGCATGATGCTGGTTTTGGCAGTGTTGAGAATGTAACAAACAACCCCCTGTGCAACAGACGCCTCACATCCGTACGCTTTAGTTTCTGTCACTGCTGTAATGTGTTGGCTGAAGCTGACAACAGCTCAAAGCTGGTCGCATGTTTGAGCAATGGCTTTGCAATTCATGCAAGCAACCAGATCTTTTGTCATCTGACCGTGGCACGATGCTGCATTGCAAATACACGGATCAGACTGCACTAAGCCCTGTTCATCCCCAAGTCATGTTCGTGTTTATTCCCAAGCCACATTTGTCCCCAAGCAGCAAGCCACAGCCTGATTTGTGCCCTGGTCTGCACAATCAGCTTCAACACCAGGGTTTCCTGGAGCTTGCACAAAGCAGGCTATGATTGATGCTGTAGGTATTGGAGATAGCCATCAGGGACTCGCATCTGACTGGGCGTGCAGGGGTTGGGGTGGTGAGGGTCCCCCTGCGGCAGCTTCCCCAGGGGGGCCAGCAGAACATGTGGCTACCTGTGCAGCCCTCTGCTTCCGGTATCAAGGTGTGTGTGTGCGCCTCTGTGTATGCATGCTTTGCAACCATGCAGCATGGCTTGATCACATGCTGTGTGCCCTTGATTCTCAGGTGGTAAGGAACAGTGCATGTATGGTTGCCTGGTGCCATGGCTGAATTTAGATACTGCATGCTGCAGGCAAGTGGAGACTTGCATCTGGAGGTGACATACAAGCCGTTTGAGGATGATGACACAGACTCAGGCTATAGGGAAGCTGAGGCGTACGCCTTGCTGCTGCAACAGCAAGCCATCACAGATGTCAAAGTATGTCTTTCCCACCATGCTTGACTGCGTCACTGTATGCCAAGGCACGCATGACACATCACAAGCAGGCATGTGAGTGCATTTGCTGCTGTGCTCAGCTGCAGCATGTTTGCAGCACTGGTCATACCATCAGTTCAGTTGTTGCATCTTGCCTCTTGTCATTCATCTGATGACTATAGCCAGCAGTGTTTCGTCAAAGGCTATAGGTGTAAGTAAACCCTGTATTGATGCAGAGCGCTGCAGATGCGTCATCAAGGGCTGCAGTAGCTGCCTCAGCAGCTGCCGCAGCTGTGGCGGTGACCAAAGCAGCAGCCGCAAGAGCAGCTACCAAGGCAGCTCACGCCACCAGGGTTGCAGCAGGTGGCAAGCGAAGGAAGAATGGTTCGGCGACTAATGGCTCTGCTTCGCGGCAGCGCCCCAGCAGCAGCAGTGGAGCAAGTGGGAATGGGACACCATCTGGAAAACCTGCTAAGAGCAAGGATGGAGACAAGAGTTCTGATGGCGCTGAGGATCAGACAGGGCTCACTGACATAGAGGAGCAGCTTCTATTAGGTCAGCAGACTTGTGTTCACTTGAAAGTCCAATGGAAGAAATGACTATGCCTTTCAGCGTCAACTTCATGAGAAGTCAAGTATCATACCGGGCTGCCCAGTGTCTCATGGGACACCTGCGCCAATCACTGTGATGTAGCACAGTTGCAGGAGGATGTCATGTACCTCTCAGTGTGTCTCAACTTGTTTCCGTTGGTTGATATGAGCAAGCCGTCAGCCGACCATACAAATGGAGCGCTGAAATTGTTGACCACAGTAATAACACTGCAAGCAAATGGTAACATGCCTGTTGTGTGCAGAAACCAAGGTTGAGATGTCTGCCATGAGCGCAAGCAAGGGGGCCAGTGACAGCAGCAGTGGCAGCGAACTGAGTGTGAAGGATATGGAGATTGCGCGACGCAACTTCAAGAGGGTGAGCAGCATGCAGAGGGAGCAACTGGGCCTGGCAGGGCAGCCCCTGCCTGACGCCCCCCTCCCTCAGGGCATTACCCCCGAGCAGCTTTTCCCTGGTATGTGAGTCGTATGCATGCTGATAAACATTGTGTTCTGGTGAACTGTGCACCGACAGAATCTGTGAAGCGTGATCTGTAACAGCACTAGCAAACTCATGTTCCCTGTATTAATAGCTTGAGGCAGCACTGGTAGCGGTTGTTGTAGCAATGCAAGGCTCAAGTGCTGTGTGTGCGTGCCGCACAACTTTGATAATGATGTGTGGTGTCTGCGTAGCTGGGCTGCGAAGGTGCTGCAGGATCAGCTGGCAGCTCAAAGCCATGCAATTTTGTCTACTGACTGGCAAGCTATTGTCTACTAACTGGCAAGCTCTGCTTGATCACACCTTTGCCAGCCAGGTGTCCAGCGTCTTGCTGGCATGTTTCCCCACCAAGTAACCCTTGCTTAAAGGGCCCAGACTGGTCAAGACAGACAAGCAGTGAGCGCAGACATCAGCATGTGCCATCCAGCATGTTTTGTGATTGCTTGTGGTTCTATTCGTAGCCTGCACGTCAGAACCACAGACAATTCATATACCATGCTAGATGGCAACTATTGATGTCTCTGCTCACTGCTTATCTGTTTTGAGCGGACTGAACCCCTTGCAAGACACTCATGGTTGCTTTTGTGTGGAAATATGGACACAGCGCTAGACATGTGGTCCCAGCCTCTTTGTCCATGTGATGTCAAATGCAGTTTTCATGACTGCAAAAGCGCAACAGGTACAGGAACACTCAAGTTCTGTGCATGCTATAGCACGTGTCCAGCAGATTTTGCTGTCGTCACGCTGCCCTCAATACATGTGCTACAGGTGCTACAGGTTGATGCTTGAGCATCTGTCATGCAGTTACACTTATGCTTTGCGTCTGACAGGAATTGAGTTCAGAGTGACTGAGGAGCACGATGAAGACTCTCCCTTTTCAAGGCCTCCGGGGTGGAAGCCAACCCCCTCAAAGCAGGACCCAGCCCCTTCAGTACCCCAATCTAAGGATCCTGCTGCCAGTCATGAACATACCTCTGACTCTCAGTCTACTTTGTCTGGTGGAAAAGCCTCTAGTGTCAGCAGCAGCACAGCAGACAGCACAAGCAACGGTAGTGCACCGGCCAGTGCGTCTCATACCACTGCTGACACGGCAGCTGTCGAGTCACGAAACGTTGCCTCAGCACATGCTGAGGCCTCAGCTGCGCGAGCATCGAGTGACGAGACCAAAGCACAAGAGCCAGATGTAGGTCGGGGGCAGGTGTACTCAGACGCAGACACACCGCAGAGACTGCCAGTGGGTATAGAGTTTTCTGACCAGCCAGATTCAGATCAGCCATCCTCTACTGCAGTCATGGACATTGTGAATCAGAAGCCAGGGTTGCGCAGAACTCTGGATGGCAAGGGGAGTGTTGCACCTGATAGGGATGCTGAGGAGCAGGGGCTGTTGGGCCCACCTGAATCCCAGACTGGCCCCTCTGGGGCCCCCTCAGATAGTGAGGGGTCTGATCCTGGGGTGGCGTGGTGGGACTCTGCTACTGCGTCTGTGTCAGGGGCGTTTGAGTCTGTGAAGTCTGCCATTTCTGCCGGGTATCACAACTTCAGCAAGGGACAGTCTGATAGCCAGCAACCAGGTAACCCCCTCGTGCAGTCATCCCACTTTGACCAACAATTGTCACCCAAGCATGCTCACTGTTCAAGCTTGTCTTGTTCTGACTGAAGTGTGCTGTTGCTGCTCTGGGCTACTCACGCTCGCATGTGAGTCGTTTCCTGTCGATGTGTTCAACTTAGGCGCTACCATGAGCAGCAATGAGAAGTTTGTGTTGATCAGCATACTCCACTTCATCATGCTTGCGGCCAGCATGTACATCCACAATGGCAGACATGCAAAGGTCTTCCCCACAGAAGTAACCAGAGCGCTGGTACTTGGGATGGCATGATGTCTTTTTACTATTTTTTTGGCTATTCTTGCCTGCCTGTTGCATGAAAGGCACAGGCCTGTGTCTGCCCTTGGTGCAGCCTCTGTACCCAGCTGCACAATTGCCTATTGATCTAAAGTCTAAGACCTTTACTTGCCCATCATGTGTTGCCTTTCGCCAGCCAGCTGCATGATATGTGACAGGCAACAGGACACACACTTGCCCATTGTGCGTTGCCTTTAGCCAGCCAGCTGCATGATGCATGACAGGCAACAAGACCTTTACTTGCCCATCGTGCGTTGCCTTTAGCCAGCCAGCTGCATGATGTGTGACAGGCAACAAGGGCAAGAGCACCGGGTCGATGGGGAGTGAAGATGATGTGCTGGATGATGGTGACGTGGTGGTGCCTGCTGACCTGCCCTTGGAAGCCATCGCAGAAGAAGTACAGAACAGCTGGCATCTCAAGGTGCGCTCGTTACAGATAGAAGCTGACTTGCTTGTGTCCCTGGTTTTGTTCTCTGTGCAGCGCATGTGTTCAGTGATGCCTGCCTGTGCCCCTCTCTGTGTGTGTGTGTGTGTGTGTGTGTGTGTGTGTGCAGAGAAAGGGATGAGGCGTTTGTTGATGCCTACCTGTCCTCCATGCATTCACAGGGCTGTGTATACCTGATCTGGAAGAATTACTACTCTCTGGTCACACAGATGGCATGCGCTCATGCATACCTGTCGTCTCTTTGTCACCAAGGGAGCGTCTACCTCGACTCTGATGCCTTTGCCAAGACGCACCCACTTTGTTGGCACCTTCTGTAACTTTAGCTGGAATCTTGTTGAAATTAGGTACTTCTGGATTTTCAAGACTTTCTTTACCTCTTTTTCCATATGCTTGTATATACTCATGCAGGAGGTGCAAGTTGAGCGGTTGATGGAGAAGGCGGTGGCTCAAAGCGAGAGGCCCTGGCTCATACTACTCACAACCCTGTCCAGCATCTCGGCCATTCTGCTCACTCTCATACTGCTCAGGCTGCAGCAAGGTGGCCATCTGTAACATTGAAGGGTCTCTGGGATACTGTCACTTGTGTTAGAGGAGCGTCTCCCCTCACAGAGTAGAGCTTTCTTCGACAGCGCCTTGGGACTAGGCAACAGTGTTTCTACAATGAGGAGACATTTGAGATTTGTAGTTGTGGTCCCCTCCACCTGTGCAAGTCTCATCCACATCTGGAGCTGTGCTGGGTGGCTAGTTGGGCATGCAGTGTTGGTACGCAAAAGTGAAAAGGTCAGTTGCCTGCAGTTCAGAGATGTTGTGTGTCCAGCACTGGACAAGTGCTGTGATGCACAGGCCGGCTTTGGCCCCATTCATGGCCAGTTGGGACTTGACGGCATGACCATGATGCCAAGCGTAACAGCAGCTGATTCAGATTTTGGACCCCATATGATGCAAAGTTTGTTCCACGTGACTTTGTTTTGCAAAGAGTGTGATTGTGTGCCTTTCAGTTGGCAGATTTTGATTATAAACAGACGCAGTCATGACAAGCAAAGACTACGTTCCAGGATCTTCACAAAACTACCAATTTTTGGGACTGTGGAAAGCAAGCTTCTGTGCTTGCATGATCATGAAGTAGATGGACTGTAACTGAGCGTTGCTTGAGATGTAGTTGAGCCTCAGCACTAACGGAGATGTAAAAGATGCTAGCTGTAGCTTCACCTCAGAGTTAGGTGTCAACAGCATGAGTCTGTGTTGCATTTACCGGCATCATGCCTGAGCTGTTTGTGACATGGCAATTCAGCAAACATGGCATATGCATGTGACCACTAGCGCCTTCGAGTTGCGATTGCATGCTGCAATTGCTGCTGATAACTCATGCCAAGAACCCAAAGTAATCAGCAACACTCCTGCCTTCCTTTTGAGTCACATCTGTTTGGCTAAGTGGGAATCTCAGATCCTGGTCATTAGCAAGAACCTTGTGTGTATGCCATCCAATTGCCTGCAAAACATACTCATTGTCGAGTAATTTCCTGGTGTTGGCGTGCACTTATCAGCGTTGTGGTTAGCTTTGTCAGTCATATCTAATTGTCGTAACTACAAGCAATTTGTGTTTAACTTAGATGCACCAAGTGGTGCTCAAGCAGATTGTTGTAGCAATTGGTATACCTGCTGAGTGGTAACAGGAGAGTTGAAACTGCTTTGCGGGTCATACTCAACCCTATGATGCCTAATCTTGTCATCATTGTACTTGCTGTAGGAAATGCAGCTGGCACTTGACTGTGGGGCAGTGCTGACTGCCTTCAGGTCTGCTAAGGACTTCGAAAAGGTCGCCAGTGAGATGGTGGCTGAAGTCTCGGTGTCAAAATATCTGCAATTGCACAAGCTTATTGTGAGCAGGTTGTGCAGCTCAATGCGGGCAGCACAGCAGCAGATAGGTGAAACATCTGTGGGCAAGACATGTCAATATGTACAACATTGGTGTGCACATGCACAACTGTTGCATGTTTCTCAAGTTCAACATTGGCCTATAGGTGCCCAGTTCCCCAGCAACATACAGTATATACCAGCACGCTTGCAATTGAAGTTCATCATCATCTGTTGTTCAACTTGAATGGTTGGCATGCAGCCATGTAGAGATGAGTCGTATCAGCAGGACATACGTCTGAACAGCGTTGACCTCAGCCACAGTAGCCTTTCTGCCAGCTGCCTCTTGGAAAAGCTTGAGCACATCCTTAGTGAGCATGGTGGTTGCACCATCCACCTGCAGGGAAGTCTGCTTCAGGATCTCCGGCAATGCCTGACGAGCACAATCTGTGTTGCCAATAGACGTACTTCAAGAACTGTTGCTAGCTCTGACTGTCCTAACGCATGCTTGCGAAAGAGCTCTAGGAACAGGTCGTCCGGAATCTCGTGAAAATGCAGTGGTTTAGCTCTCGTCTTGTCATATGCTGTTCCAGCCCCATATGATGTCAAACCAAAGAAAGTTGTTTGGGCCATTTCAGCCGCTCAGGCCCCTCTGATCAAATGCCTTGCCTCGCAAGGTCGTTGCTGCAGTGCTGCAGATGCAGGTCAAAGCTTCGCCACAGCAAAAGCGGACTCCAGATTCCAATGCAGTCAGCTTGTCTTGTTGTCAGCGACTGTTGGGCCATCTTGTTGATGCATGCTCGTCGCAAAGCATCACCACCAAACAGCACACCCAATACCTTCAGCCATGTCTTTCGCGAGCAGCTTTGCCTCTAACAGGTGTCCCAGCCACGTATGCATGACTCGAAGGTATGTGCCCGTGTGTGCTTCTGCACCGCGAGCGGTCAACAATCCATCTTGTGTTCACCAACATAACCATGTAGGGCAAAGTTTCCTCTCTCTGGAATCTCTTGGCCATTGCAGGCCAGTCCTGGCCAAATTCCGCCTCGGCAACCTGGCTTCGCCTGTCAGCTCAGCCAACTCTGGCGACATAGACACAGACCAAGAGGACACTCAGAACAGGCTGAGTCCACTTCAGCTTATCGCCGCAAACCCGAGAGGCAGCGCAAACGCCGCAGCAGTGAACAGGTTGAAAAAAGCTGAGCTTCAGGAAGAGCTTAACCTGCGTGGTCTTTCAGAGGAAGGGACCAGAGATGTTCTCAGACAACGATTGAACCAAGCCATCAAATCTGAGCAGTCAGTACCAGCAGGTAAACTGCAGCCCTGAGTTATCATGCTGTCATGCACTGAAACCCATTAGCTGTGACATCAACTCACAACTCTGCAGGTGATCAGGCACTGCATCCCACAGCTGCAGATGTTGGGCTGGAAGCACCGGCAAAGCCTCAAGCGCAGACCCAAGTGCACCAGCAACTGCCAGCAGACACAGATGTACAAGCTGCAGCAGGCCCTGTCTCAAGCCCTGCCAATACAGCCTTGGAACCCAGTCAAAGTGTAACAGCACCTGTGCCCACTGCATCAAGGTCCATGCAAGATGCACCAGCCTCAAGGCATAACATCCTTGACTTCCAAGACACCGGTCAAGCTCAGCAAAGCAGCATGCAACCTGCTAGGCAGTCTTTGCCTTCCAGCAATTCAGCGAGTCCGATTGCCAGAAGCAGCAATGACACCAGCAACCCAACTGTGTCCACACAAGCAGCTGCTGCAGCACCTGAGAGGGCATGCAGCGGCAGCAGCAGCAGGGCAGGGCAAAGTCCAGCCGCCCCTGAGCTATCAGTCACCTGGCTCGGCACCTCCTCTGGCAGTCCAAGCCTACGAAGGAATGTTTCCTGTATTGCATTTACCCTAGGGCAGTCTACATATCTAGTAGACTGTGGGGAAGGCACCAGCAGACAGGTCCTCAGAGCCAACATTCATCCTGCCTGCATCAAGGGTGTCTTTATCAGTCACCTGCATGGTGACCACTGTTTTGGGCTTCCCGGTCTGATTGAGCTTGTCAGCGAGGCTCATGAAGCAGCCAAATCACCAAATGACATGAGGATTCTGCAAGTTTTTGGACCCCCAGGAATCCAACAGCTTGTCAAAGGTGCTCTTGCGGTAAGCCATGCGCATGCATGCTATGATGTCTCTCCTTGTGCAAATGTTCCAGCACACATTGTCCATGGCATACCTGTGCTGCTGCTATGGACATGCCTGGACATTCCCAAGCTCAAACAACAGACAGCGGGAACATGGGCTCGATTGCAGGCTGTAAACCAGCCTTCATTAGTCACTGAGTCACATGCACAACCACAAGTCAAGTAGATACATGAAGTACCAAGTGTTGCAGGTGAGCATGCCTGGGCTGCATATGAAGCTAGTCGTGACAGACTACACTCTGGATCCAGCTCAAGCAAGGGCAGAGACGGCAGTCGATCCCACAGGCCTCATAGCCTTTGCCAGATTGGCTCCTGACGCCCAGTCCCGCCCAGACCTGCAGCAGCCGCCCAGAGGCCGCTCAAGGAGTCACAACAGACAGCAGCAAAGCCTGCAGGCAAGACCAATGCTTGCAAGTGCTTGACAAACGTAAAGAGATGTCTGTGCTAGGGCTCAACAGATAGCCCTGAAGCCTGCAGAGAGTTCAAGCATGGCGTAGCGTGTGTAGCCCTGCTTTGATTGTCTGGGTGTTGGGTTGATGCAAGTTGGTGGTTGGCCACGTCACACAGCCTTCTGTGATGGCAAGTGTTGCTGACCGGGATGCACTCTGTGGTTGAGTCAGCCTGCCTGCATGATTGCTGAACAGCAGTATGCTGATCACTTGTTGCTACCACGTATGCATGTACTCAAGCTGTGGTGCATGTGCATGTGTACAATGCATGCGGCATTTCACAACCTTTTGAAATGTCAATCTCAACCTGTCACTGTGAAGAGGAGCTGCTGTCTGTCTGTGCTCAGGTGCATAATGTTCCCGTGATCTCGGGGCTGGTTTGGACAATACGCACTGAGGAAGGGATTGTAGTCACAGCAGCACAGCTGCAGCATAGGCTACCCTGTTGGGGATACGTTTTCCAGGAAATGGCGTCCCAAACGCAGCCAGGACGCAAGGTCGTCCTGCTGGGTGACACCTGTGATTCCGAGGCAATCATCGGTGAGTTTTGTTGTGATGCAACTGAGTTTTGGCCTGTGCAGCGCTTGCGATCATTGCTGATGGCAATATGTCAAGATTGTTGCTACAGCAAGCAGACAGCAGACGCTGTCATTTGGACAGCTGATGCAGGCTGATCTTCACAGCTGTTCTTTTGATTTGACTCGACAGCTGATGTGTTTGCGAGCTAGGCTCCTTTGATGTCAACCTTTGTAGTTTGTTGGGGCAAACTATCCATTTGTTGGATCTTTGTGATGATTGTATGGGCATGTTTGATATCACCACATCACCGTATCAGTGTCTCACCTGTTGTGATTGCAATTTGATTGCACTGTGTAAAGCTTGGCTGCCTTGCAGGGCCAGGCATGGGGGCAGATCTGGTGTCTCACGAAGCAACATTTTCAGCCGGCATGGAGAAAAAAGCTCATGTGGCACAGCATAGCACAGCTCCCATGGCTGGCGCGTTTGCACGCAAGATCAGGGCCAAAGCGCTTGTGCTGACGCATTTCAGCAATCGGTACAGCAACAGAGGGGAAATGCAGGGGGAGCAACTGAGGTCTGAATCAGAAGGGGACCACCAGGATGTCTTGCGATGGCTTACTAATCAAGCTAAGGAAGCATATGGTAGTGACAGCGTTTGGGCAGCAGATGATTTCTACACTTTTCAGGTCAGGCCTGGGCCTACACGTGCTGTAGCAGGCTATGCACATGCGCAGACACCAGGCAAACGTACGGCAAGAAGGGCAGGAAGAACTTGAGACTGTGATTGTTCGTCATGCAACTTGCACTTCAGAGCAAGGGTATACCTTGTATCTGACGCAGTTTAAGCAGGCTGTAAAATGCACTGTGTGCCACCCTGACCGACTGTCTCAGAAGGCCTGCCATGTGCTGTTGTTCACGTGCTCGTTTAGATGTCGTGGCAGCATGCTCCATGCAATTCAGTTCCGGAAGGAATTTGATACATCAGCGCTAGAGTGAGCTCTGATCGAAACATCCACAAGCGACCATCTGATCTACTAGTTAAAGATGGCTTGGCCCGCACACAGTGTCAATGAAGGCGGAAGAATGGGCATATTTGGAGGTACGGCATGCATGCCTCACTGAAGACTGCTTTCGCTCTTGGTTCACGCAGATAGCTTCAATTGGGTCCCCTGTCATCTTGTCAAAACGATCATCACCGAGCTTTTGTTGATCGTCTTCTCGCAGGTGCCGCGCTGCTGGGCGTCGGAGCAGTATCATGGTATATGTACCAGAACAAGACTCTGCCAGGTAGGGCAGTTGGGTGATACTCTGATCTGGACTCAGTCTTATATGATACTCGAATATTGGTCCCTGCTCTACGCGATTGTACATTGTTTTCAAGATGTTGCCCGGCACTCAAGCTGTTATTCACCATGCACCTGCCTGAAAAATTTTATTTAATGCAGAGCACTCTGGTCAAACCTCCAACAAGGCAGCTTGGCAGCAGTATTCAGGACCAACCCATGAGAACACAGACACATCCAAGCCCAAGGGTCCTGAGCAGAGCAGCAAGGAACACTAAATTGTCATTGAGCCAGCAAATTTATGAACACCTTGCTCACTATGTACTAATCTGATTGGCTTTCTTGGATACTGTGCCTGGTTTTGTACTCTGCACTGTGCACTGGTGAATATAGTGTGTGGCTGCACAAGTATGACCTGAATATTCATGATGAAGCAGTAGTGTAGGTGCACGACAGCGGATCATTGCCTGATGTTTGCCCCACCCTTACTTTGTAGGAGTAGATGTCAGTTTGTAAACAGCACTAGTGAAAAGCACTGACAAGACCTTTAGCATGTCAATGCATACTGATGACATCTCACAGCACAACAAATGCTGAACTTGCCATTCTTGTTGAAGAGGTTGCACATTTGCTCGACTGATTGATCACAAGGTATGCCAGCATGCGCATGAGTCAAGTGGTGGCTGATGCATGCCAAATCCGTCTCATCATGTATCCTAGTGCCTGAACTATAAACCACAAGGTGCCCTAGAATGGGAGGCGGAGTACATGCCTTGCACAACTGAAGTGTAGAAGTTTGCAGGAGGCATCAAAGCTATGACGAGTTACTTCACTGCCGATTGGGGTGTGAGAGACAACAAAGAGACAAGGCTCAAACTGTGCTGACTTTGCCCGACAATGTTTTTTGCAGTGCTGGCGAAACGTGCATTGGCAGCTCTCCTTTCTGGTGGACTGCTCTGAAGCTGGCTGTCCACTTTGGTGGCAGTCTGCTGACCACAGGAGGGGGCAGTATGCCAAACAGTGTGCTTCTGAACTCCTTGTAGCCACCTGTACACAAACACTTTGCTCAGCCATCCTGCAATGAGACTGTACTGCTTTGTTGTGCCTAATGTAAGGCATACATGTATCTAGTCTTGAGCAGCAGCAGTTTAACATGAGCTGTCACACATGACAATGGGATTAGACAGGTCTCACCTTGACCGTTGGCTAGCATTGCAACACCAACAGCAATGCACAGCCATGCCGAGAGCCTCATGTTGCGCCCATGCTGAGTAGTTGGAAGAGCTTCACCCAGGGCCAGCAACCCCACAGCAACCCCTACAATCAGAGCATGCATGCATGCATCTCTCTCTGCAGCCACTGCACTTGCCATGCTGATTGCACTGTCAGTCCAAGGCATTCTGCTAGATGCAGACAGACAGCCCCAGGTTATCAATTTGCTGTTCCTGACAGAGCAACAAAACAACAAGCTGTTTCTCAAGTGAAGTTTTGCAGTTGTAAAACTCTTCACGAGCAACATAGGTTTCAGTATGGCATACCTGACACCATGGAGGATACAGCAGCACATGTGCACACCACAACAGTGTTGCTGTCTTTGAGACCTCGTGTTTGGATCACAAATCCAGAGCTTGTCAGCAAGGCACTGAAGGCAATGCCAACTGGAACCCACAGAACACTGCCTGCGCCTTTAGCTAGCAAGAAGCCTGTACGACAAGCAGCTGCTGACAATCCAAAGCAAGCTCCAGCCTGAAAAAGCAAAGAGTTATATACTGTGGATCTTACTCTTTTGTTGAAATCAGAATAGGGTTTTCTTTCTCCTTCACCTGAAAGCATATGCCATGCTACCTACATCTTGAACGTGCAAGATGCTGGTTGTGAGCTGTCTGTGTCTGGAAGTAAAACATTTGAAACTCTACACATGGGTGACGATCATGCATGTTCCCAGAAGCATACCGCCTTCACGACTCAAAGCATTCCAGATCATACAAGCAATGTAACGCACCACGCATGTGCTCAACTTCTAAGACAACATAGGACCTGCCAAAGCAAAGAAGGGCAACAGGAGCTGGAGGACTTGACAGGACAGAGGGTTTAGTAGCTGGCTTACTAACCTGCAAGCCACATGTCACAGCTGATGTCCTTGTTGCTCGGCGTGCTGGTTTGGTGCGATTCCGCAGCCGTGTTGATATGCCAGCCACTACCAGAAGTGTGAACATGAGGATGACGACCGCAATGCGCGTTTTGCTGAGCGGTTTTGCATCTGAAGGCTCAGGATCAGCACCTGCTGTTGCGCCCAGCCCTATGGTCCCAATTGAAGATACAACAACAGCTGCCCACTCTGCTGTGTGCAGCCTCTCCTGAACCATTTGCCACCTAGGTCAAGGTATGAACGAAAGGAAGCTGCCAGAAGCATTGCAGTGGGACTTGAGAGGACTCACTTTCAAATAGAAGTGTGAGAACACTGCCAGCAGAACAAGACCTAAGCCAGAGACTGGTTGAACAATGGAAACCTGCAAAACCATCCGGCTTGGTGGTAATGTGGTTGTACACGGGTCTCAAGCTGGATTGAGATTGCACAAGTGCAACACAAACACTTTTGGTGTACAAACAGCAACTGCAGCATACAGCAGCCAAGTTCGACTAGCAACCCACTGGGGCTCGAGCAACTGCTGCAATCATCAAAAGCCCTCCTCCCAAGTCTGCGGCAAGTCCTGTGACCCATTCTTTGCTGCTGAGGTATCGGCGAAGCACGACAGAGTCAAGGGTCAGACGGGGAAGGTTTGCAGTTGCGCTCTTCTGCAAGGCCTTGCCAATATTGTTCCCGGTCGATGCGACAACCGTTATGAGTATGGCAATCCACATGACATAGCTGGCTATGCCAGCCTGTTACTTCGGAGCGGCGAATTGCGAAGACTCCGAAACCGACATCCGGTCAACTCGACTCACGGAGCGCAAATACCAGCAGTCAGGGCAGAGCGGCAGACAGGAGCTATGCGATAACACGATGTCGCTGCAGTACTGAACCGCGCTATCAGATGATCTCTCGCGTGCCTTTCCGCTGTGCGCAGCGCAAAGGCTTCGAGCCATGAGTCACACATCGGAGTGCAGATTCCTTGCATGCTTTGGCATGCTCGGAATATCAGCTGTGATCTGTATCACGCGGGTCCTTGACAGGTATTCACGGAAGAATACATCCCTGTGTTCTAAACAACACCCGTTTCAGTAAGCTTTAGCCGCCTGGTCTTCATAGGATTGGTACTCTACGGGGATGCCTTGTCTCATAGGTCCGAGACCTTCCAGTATGCTGTCGCAATGACGACTGACCATGCGCAATACCCCTTTCATCTCACGCAATGCACTGCCTGTAACTAGCGCGTCGGCTTGTGAGGCTGTGCAAGGTCCCTCACGCTGTTGCCACTTTCCGACATGCATGCCTGAGTAGGTTCAGTTGGCGTTCATGCGTCTCCCGTTCTGATGTTGCGGAGGCGCAATGCAGTGGCTGCTTTTGATTTCACTAAGCGGATCATCAGGTATTCGCAGCCAGCGCCAATGCAACCCATAAAACAAGTGAATGCTGCTCTGTTCAAGTCTAGACCTGACTACCAGAAATCACAGAACAACTGAGCCTGATTCACGCCCTATCGCTTGCAGCTCATCATCGGGTATAAAGACTAAATTGCTGCACTGGCCAACTGCACCTGCCGATTGGCATAAATCGGGGGCACTTTACAGAACCACAGCTAGTAGCTGCAAGCCAGGCAACCTTTTTCTGGCCCAGAGACTGCACACCCAAGCACAGACAATCCCTGTGAACCTTGGGCACTTGCGCCACACAGGTAGGGCACATCCCTCCCATCACCTATGGGGTCATCTGCACAGGCTGCAAAAGCTCAACTTTTGCTCCAACACTCACTCTATCCTGACTCTGTTGCTTGCTCTATGTCTTGCTGCATTCCTTCAGGATCTGCAAGGAAGCTGCAGCCATGGCTGGCACAGTCAGGACTTCTGTGGGTCAAAACCACAGGACACTACATGCCTCTACCAAGTACGTGTCCGTCATTGTCCAGCGCCTGTATTCACAGACCCTGGTCCAGGTTTCACTGTCTGTGCTGTTTCCTTTCAATTGACATATGCACCTGCACAATGAAATGCCACAGGGCTTTGGCAAATGGAGTGCAGTCTATTGCCTTGTGCAATATTACTGAAGCAGAGGTTTATTACGGTGATGTTCATGCTCCCTTACATACGCGCAGCATGTGTCTGCACCACACATGTCCTGCATGCATCATCATCATCACTGTCTACCTGCAGCATAGGCAATGTAAGCTATTGAGCGAGTACAGTCACGTCACAGGAATGGTATGGGGCACCCCCTGGGGTTGGCTGCCCACCAAGACTATTGCTGAGTGGGCTCTGCGGCCAGGCTACAACACCCGCATTGCCATCATTAATGCCTTCCAGACTGTCGGGGGACATGTTCACCGCATGCTACCCATCATGGTTGCTGAAGCCTTTCGGCAGGACAGGTAATGTATGGCTTGTGAAGCCTGTGCAAGTCTGGGCTTATTTCAGCAATATCCCTGTTGGAATGCTGCAATTGTATGCCGACAAGCTTGTGCATAACTGTACAGTTTTTACTGTATGTGTGCCCTTTTGTGTCTGGCATATGTATTTTGACCACTGAGCACACTCTCTTTGCCTCATTAGTCATTGACTTTTGATGACTCATGAATCAATGAGTCCATTGACTAATGAGTATATTCCTTGGCAGCCTGATTTAAGCATGCCGCAATGCAGAATGGCTGCGAGCATATGCACTGTGATGATGCATGCAGCCGCCAGAACTCAGCATGCCCATGCATGTGAACCTTGCTATCAATTCCTAACCGATGTGGCAACAAGAAAATTCACATGTGGCCAATGCACAGGTTTGCCTCATGCCTGGCAGGGCCAGGAGTGCAGTATGTGACAATACCCTCTCCTGTGAATTTGTCCTGGGTGCTCTCCCTGCTGCACAGCATCAAGCAGGTGATTTCCGATTTTGGGCGAGTCATTCAGCTACTTTGGCTGCTGGCACCCTTGGCATGCTGGGCTCCTCTGGCTTTTGGTCATGGCTTTGGCCGGCAGCAATGGACACGCCATTTCAGGTAATGCACGCACAGCACAGCTTGACAGGCAGGACAAGCAAAGGCAAAGATGTGATGTGGGCTGGTGTCCAAGCTTGAATCTGATGTCAGGTGTGCAGTTGCTCCCCTGCATGTTTCTGGTGGATTGCATCCAGGTGACCTACTGAAGGGGAACTGGTGCTGACACAATGGCTCTGCTGTCACTGTTGAGCGCTTGTGTGACTGCTCAGCTGTGATAACGTTGCGCTGCTGTTTGATTGCTGCGCTGACTGATTTGTTGCTGGTACCAGCCTGTACATTGGCTAACCCACCAGCCAACAGGTGCGTCCTTGTTAACACTGCTTGGCCAGCTTCCCAAGCAGGTCTCTGCAGGAGACATGCCCTTGGCGTTTCCCATAGGGGACATTTTTGCCCTTGCAGGAGGACACTCGAGAGGCTGGGCCCAGCATTCATAAAATGGGGTCAATGGGCAGCCACAAGGCGTGACATGTTTCCCCCTGACCTGTGCAAGGAGCTGGAGTGCCTTCACAGTCAGGCACCAGTGCACTCGCTGCACTTCACCAAGTCAGCCATTGCAGAAGCGTTCCCTGGGAGTGTGCATGAGCTGTTTGAGCATTTTGATGAGCAGCCTGTGGCAAGCGGCAGCATTGCACAGGTGTACCAGGCTCGCCTCAGTCACAAAGGGGCGCTGCATACTGGGATGCATGCAGGCAAGTCTGTGGATCTATTCATCATTCACTGTTATTGTCCCGCACGTACCTAGCTCATCATGAGCTGGAAAGCGTTGTTGTTGTTATTGTTGTTATTGTTGTTGTTGTTGTTATTATTATCATTATTATTACTACTGTTATTATTACTGTTATTGTGCTGTAGCCTGTGAATGCGCCCATACATCTTGAAGTGGGCCAGACTGCAACCGGCAGGCAACAGACAATGCTGCAAGCCGTGTGACATTGACAAGCATGATCTGCATGTGCAAACAGTAATCTTGCAGCTGACACCATACCTGATTTGGTTTGAGCAACATTCAGGTGTGGGACTTTGTTGACATTGATTGTGCCTGTAACATCTGCAGCCATGCTACAGTAAGCATGCATGGTTATTCGAGCAGTTTTGCTCAAGGTGGAAGCTACTGTACTGCAGTGCTGACAGTGAGCACTTGCCTGATGCCAGCCTCAGCTTTCTTACACATACGCCCACTCTTGCAGATCTACTTCTGCTGGAATCTCCCTGTACAGAGGACGCCTGTGTGGTATTGTTAGTAAGGGGTCTTTCTCTGGACAATCAAGAACCTGTGTAACTAACCCTACCAGGAAGTATCTGCAGCTGTGTGTGTAAAGTCTTGAACAGATGTGTGGTCACAGGCAGTGAGGTAGCTGTGAAGGTGCGGCACCCTGGCGTGGTGCAAGCCATTCAGCGCGACTTTGCCTTGATGCTGCGCCTAGCTCAGCTGGCATCTCTCCTGCCAGCAGTGCGCCAGCTGCGCCTGCACGAGACTCTCGCCCAATTTGCTGCTCCTTTACAAGAACAGGTTAGCTTGCTCCAAAGTACCAATTTCTGTTTGGCTTCATCACTGTGAGCAGCACTTCAAGCAGCTCTGTGAGCAGCACTGCAAGCAGCACTGTAAGCAGCACTGTGAGCAGCACTGCAAGCAGCACTGCAAGCAGCACTGTGAGCAGCACTGCAATCAGCACTGTGAATGGTAATCTACTGAGCCTTGCAAGGCCTTCTAGCTTTTGTCCCAGCATGCATACGTTGCATTGCAATCTTGCTGTGAAGCAGTGTAAACTGGTCTCAGGGCCATCAGCAAATCAGGGATTTGATCCTGCTCATTTGCAAAGCGCAAGTTTCAGTGAAAGTCATGCCACATCTGCTGCTGTGCTGAGTTCTGTTCAGAACAAAAATACATTCCACCCGGCGTCAAGAGCAGCTTTTCTGCGCCTTGGGCAGCCCGGTATAATACTTGGCTTCTCATTAAATTGACGCCAAAAGGCGTAGATTTATTATTATTATTATTTTCTACAATTCTGCTGCTGTTGAATGTCCCATAGCAAGTAGCTGCATCAGCACCGCATTGGGTGACTCAGCTTGTGCACCGTTCTGCAGGTGGATCTAAGCCTGGAGGCTCAGAATCTGTGGCAGTTCAACTACAACTTCAGACACGATGATTGCATCAGGTCCCCGCTTCCTATCTATCCCCTCGTTGCTCCCCAAGTCCTTGTGGAGACCTTTGAAGCTGGGGAGGGCATCAGCAGGTGATTGATTAAATAAGTTACAAAAGTGAAAAAGCAAAATCTCATGACTTGTTTGCAAGCATGCATGGACTGTCTTTGAAATCCCAGCTGCCAGGCCATACACAGCTTGTTGACTGAAACTGTCTTTCCATTCAAGCCCAGTGAGTGTGTACACCTGGCAGATATACAGCAGATGGTAGTGCTGAGAGAGGTCACATGACCATCAGCTGCTTGCTAACTGACACCATCTATCACCTCTATCATAACCACCGTATACACCTGGGAGATACCTAGCAGACAGCAGTGCTGACAGTCCACATGACAAGCAGCTGCTGTTAATGACCTAAACTCCGGGCTGCCGCCTAGGCTCCCGTCATGACCGCTGACAAGCGTAATCTTTTCTTTCTCTTCTTTTTTCAATGACCTAAACAAGTCTGACGTGCCATTGTGCCTGGCAGGTACATTGCAGATGGCAGCGGTGAGAGCCCACATGACAAGCAGCTGGCAGTGCTAGGTCACAGAGCCATGCTGAAGATGATGCTGCAGCACAACTTCATCCATAGTGACCTGCACCCAGGCAACATCATGGTGCGCTTGGACCCTCCATCCAACATCTTCATGCAGGCTGCTGCCAAACTGTGCAGCACTGTGGGCCTAGGTAAATGCAACCGCTGCAAGCTTTGCATGTACTATCCGGTGGTAGAAGTTAAAACATGGAATGTAATGTAGAAGTACTGCGTGTGTGCTGACTTTCAGATTGCCTGTAGACTACCAGATAGTGTGTGCTTTGTGCCATTGCAGCGTACTCTTGCTCTGTTGCAATGGCATAGTTGGCAGTGTCCAAACAGCATGCTGGTAGTCTCAGCATGTATTGCATCCCAAGTTGCTTGCATTTTTGCACGACAATAGCTCTGCACAGTCAAGGTATCCTTTTTCTCAAGTGTTCCTTTTTCTACATGAGGCACAAAACTGGGCAAGAAACAAGCATGACTGTACGGCTTGACAGCAGCTCCTGATCTGCATGCACCACGCCCAATCACAGCCCAAAAGCTCATCACCACAGACTAAGTGCATGCTTTGTGCAAAGCAGGCTGCAATGTTGCAAGCTCTTGGCTGCAACCCAAGGTGGTGCTGCTTGATGTGGGCATGGTCACTCGCCTGTCTGAGCTGGATCAGCATAACATGCTTGGTCTCTTCACATCCCTATCTGGCATGGATGGCCAAGGCGTAGCAAACGCCGTGCTTAGCTTTTCAGGTCAGTCCTGCCATGGCTCAAAGCTGAGTGTGCAAAGAGTGACTAGCGTGCAAACAGTGACTATTGTGGGCCATACGCCGCATTGTGTCAAACAAAGCGCACTTATGCTGAATGTGCAAAGAGTGACAGATGAGAATTGTACATGTATCATGTTTCAAGCGACACACTTTACAACGACGGTGCATACACTGCATGCTGCATCGTCTTCCCTCTGAAAGCCTTGCGATGTTCAATGTGGTTCGATCTGTTGCAGAACAGAAGCTCTTGATGTGTTCCGCCTTCGTTTGTGAGCACCTTTTCACAATCACAGAATCTCTAATTACCTCATGACCAAGGCTATTGTAAAACTGGCAGAGCCCAGCAAATGTGCACTTGTCAGGCATGTGGGATGCCTTTGCTGACGTGTCAACATGGTTGTGACTTTCAGGGGACAAGCAAACATGCTCAAATCCAAGTGCATTTACTTCTTCCTTGACAGACTACTTTGCCAGGCTAAAGCAAGCTGATAGCTGGGCCGACAGTCAGTACAATGATGTCTCAGATGCGCTTTCAGCTGTCCTGGAGCTGGTGCGCCAACATCATGTAAGCCTCAACAGAAGTACATCATTGCAGCTGGCATGCATTGCACAGGTGCACATGCTTGTCTGCCTGTGCTGCAATAAGGCTGGTGCTCCATGCAATCATTCACGCTGTGCCCGTGAGGTCGCAAAATCTAAGAAAAGGAGACTAATTGTAGGCTGAATGTCAGCAAGGGCAAGGCACCAAGCAATGCAAAGGTGCCTTAATTTCAATGCATGTGCGGCAATACCAGGGTAAGGGCACCAAGCATGCTTGCACGGGTGCAAAGCATGGCAAACATGGCTGAAGGGAATGCAAGCATGATGATCTGCAACGCTTGTGCATGCAGGTGAGTCTACCGGGTCACATCTGTGCAGTTGTTGTGACGACCTTGGTCCTGGAGGGCTGGAGCAGCAAGCTGGATCCAGACCAGTCAATCATGGATGACATCAAGCAAGTTGTGCATGCTGATGGTCATCTGCCATGGAGGAAATACGTTGCACACCTAATATCTCAAGTGTAAAACAGACTGAAGTCCCAATATTAAGTACCATATGCCAATGATGCCTGCCGTAACCACTTATGAGCCAGCAAATACTTTGTGTTGATGTGAGTGTCCAAGATCTAGAGTACAGCAAATATTGTTCAGGCTGCTGTCCCATGTCTTTGTCTTGCATGCAATTTGCGTGTTGCTGCTACACAACTTGAGATAAACATTGCTAAAATAGGACTAAGAATGGACCCTGGTAGTCAACGCATTAGCAAGGCACGTGAATCACCACACTACAGCTATGCAGCAGCAAGACAGCTGCGCCACAGCCTCACAGCAGCAACTGTACAGGTACACATGTGGCGACTCTATATGTGGTATACTCAGCCAAAAACATCTTCGAAAACGTAACATGGCACAAGCAATAATCCTCCTAAGATGTCGGGCCCTACGACTACTTACAGCAACATGCATGCTGCTGAGCTGTCAAAAACAAAATAGCGCTCGTAATGATTGCACATGAGCATGCTTGAGTAACCAAAGGGAAATGTAAATGCAGAGCCGAGCGATCGGATGGCAAAGCACAAACCGCCGGCAAAAGCTTCGCAGCAAGTAGAGGTTGGATTGCTGCATCGCCGCCTCG